>Ga0247739_10001041_pt1 | contig 10002 bp, 9 predicted proteins | sample UWRJL058202B2_FD_180943 | JGI IMG/M metagenome (GOLD analysis project Ga0247739, IMG submission 180943) | Plant litter microbial communities from Arlington Agricultural Research Station in Wisconsin, United States - UWRJ-L058-202B-2 | ecosystem: Environmental > Terrestrial > Plant litter >... | reverse complement strand
GCCGCAAAGTTAGCTGGCCTAAACGCATCCGCCACAAAACTGATGACTACTGTAAGCACACAAAGTGTGGTGAAATGCGTAACGGTGGAGTACAGGATAAACAATGCGCCACCCAATAAAGAGGAGATAATCTGCACTGGACGAAAACCAATTAAATCCGTAAGCATGCCGCCGGTGGCTGCGCCCAAGATAGAGCCAACGCCAAAAAGCGCAATGATGATACCGGCATCTGATTCTGTTCTGGCCAAGAACTGTGTAACGTACAAGCCCATAAAAGGAACGGCCATGGTGCCGCTGCGGTTGATCAACATCACCGTGCTGAGTAACCAAGTTTGCTTGCTCAGTCCACTGAACGAAACTTTATAAGCGTTTGCAATTTTGCGGATCATGGTGTGTAGTAAGAAGTATTGGAGTGGCTAATAACGGCCGTTCTAGCTTCACATTTTCATATTGCCTATCTAATCTCTTCAAATAAGTTAGTCGGTTAATACTTGGTTTTATCTTCTTTAGTATGCCAGTCGTTAAAAACACAAATGGCATCATCCACAAAAATTGGCACCATGGGCAATTGCCGTTCGTGCATAGGGATGGCCAGTTCTTCATATATAAACTGGTCATCAAACCCGATGGCGGCCGCATCCACTTTGCTATTGGCGTAGTAAACAATTTTGGGCCTGGCCCAATAAATGGCCCCAAGGCACATAGGGCAAGGTTCGCAGCTGGTGTATATTTCACAATCGGTCAACTGGAAGGTGTTTAGGGCGGCACAAGCGTTGCGTATGGCCACCACTTCAGCATGTGCCGTAGGGTCGTTGGTGGAAGCTACTTTGTTAAAACCGGTCGCAATTACCTCGTCTCCTTTTACCACGATGCAACCGAAAGGCCCGCCAAATCCGTTCTCCATGCCATATCTAGATTGCTCTACTGCCATCGTCATAAATCGCAATTCCCTTTCTGTTATCATATTACGAAAATACGAATAGCAGTTGATAGTTGACGGTGGACAGTGGATAGTTGAGCGTTAAGAGTTAAGAGTTATGAGTTAAGAGTTCCTAGTGGATAATTTAGGGTTGGCTAAGCGATGAAGTCAGGAGTTTAAAATAAGAGTCGGCGGCGCTGCCCTATTTCTTCGAACTACAAGAACCTCTAGCACAATGACGACTGTCAACTCTTATCGCTCAATGCTCAACTCTTAACCTTCAACCCTTAACTTTTAACCCTCAACTCATAACTCTCAACGCTGAACTCTTAACTCTTAACTATTTCAACAACTCCCCTTTTTCCAACTTTTCTATCATGGACTGAATGGCTACTTTATTGCCTGGATCTGGAGCTTTTTGTAGGCCTAGCTTCGCAAACTTCAAGGCTTCTTTTATGTTGCCCTCTGCGTTCATTGCTCGCATCATCCCCATGACGGTGGTGAAAGTATCCGGATATTTCTTATAATTATCCTTGAAAATTTTGGCTGCTTCTTTTGTGTTGCCTGCGGCAATCAATTGTCTGGCATAGTTGTGCACCTCGTTCATGCTGCCCATCGGTAATGCTTGTGTCATTAGCGAATCTGCTTCGGCGTTTCTTTGCAATAAGCGCAATACTTTTGCTTTTGCGCTTAGCGTTCTAAAGTTCTTTTCACCTACAAATTGTCCATTTATGCTAAACTCGGCCCATTTTAAAGCCTCAGTAAGGTTGGTGTTGTGGTTGGCGCTCCATTCGGCCGCCTCGGCCCAGGGCTTCCAATCGAAACCTTTATTAGAGGTCAACTCTTTTCTAAAACTTTCGAGTTGTGCTTTTTCTACATCCACTTCAACCGTAAACGGGAACATATATTTTTCCCACATCAAGGCAACGGTTGCACTGTTTTGGGTTTCATTTAAAAATTCATATTTCAGCCATTCTACAGATTTCTCCAATGGCTGCTGCTTTACTTGAACACGAAGAACATCTTCCTTCGGTTCATAAAAAAAGCTACCCCACGACCAATTGTTTTTTGAAAAAATCAGGGTACTTTCTTCTTTGCCAAGGGCAATAAAAAAACCATATTTCCCCGCAGCCAACATTTTGCCCTCTATCTTAACATCTGTTGTAAATTCGATAGTGGTGTTTTCATTGGCACCTGCACGCCACGGCGCCTCTTTACTGGTACCAAATCCAAGGTCGTTATACCCGTAAGGCACCAACTGTCCCCATATTTTGCCTTCCCTTCCTTTTACGCCAGGCCTGTCGTAATAAATCGTAATGTTCGTCAATCCGACCTGTTCGGATATGGCAGCTTTTTTGTTTCCACCATTTGGAACCAAGGTCAGTTGTGCCATGGCGCCAAGAAAAGTCAACATTAAAATAATAGCGAAACTTAGCTTTTTCATATCAGTTGGTTTTTGGTAGATGAAAAGTATCCGTTTCGAAATTAAAAACGTTCAACTCAAATTATGAACGGTCAATTGCATGGTTAGGTGGAATAAGCTTCTTCCGTGAATTCGATAACACTTTTTTACCTCACCAAGCGCAAGTTGTCGCTTTTTGCATCGTTTTTTATTTGGGCTTCTGATTTCAGCTACTTTATTTGATGATGAGATTGGTGGATTAATCAACCACCAAAAATTTAAGCCAGATATTTACTTGAACCTGGTTATCTGACAATCTAAAAAAAGATAACTTATTTTGGCACCATAATGCACAAACGCACTATTTTTATGTAAATATATTAACGATGCGCCCCCAACTTTTAAAGGTCTCCAAAGGACCAGCACAATCTTTTAGTGTGCGCCAAGATATTGTACCCATCAATAATCGCTGGCATTACCACCCAGAAGTGGAACTTATCCATATCAAGAACGGCGAAGGCACCCAATTTACCGGCGACTGTATTACCCGCTTTCAAGCTGGCGATGTTTTGCTCATTGGTGCTCATTTACCTCATTATTGGCGTTTTGATGACAAGTACTGCGATGGCACTTCCGATGTAACAGCGGATGTGCGGGTGGCTCATTTTTGCGAGAACTTTTGGGGCAGCCAGTTTTTAGAACTTCCTGAAAATAACTGTATTAAAACCGTGCTTGAAAAAGCTGGAAGAGGCCTACGTTTTAATGGAAGTGAAAAAGAAAAGGTTGCGGCCATACTCGACCGCATGTTAACAGCAGAAGGCACGAACAGGATCGTGTTGTTAATGGAAGCGCTTACTACTATGGCAAATTGCAAAGAAGTAGCCGCCCTTTCTTCTATCGGCTTTAAGCCAGAATTGGTAGAAAATGAAAGTGACCGTATCAATGCAATTTATGACTACTCCATAAAGAATTTTAAAAAGAAGATTCAACTTGAGGAAATTGCTGAAGTCGCAAATATTAGCCCTAATTCTTTTTGTAGATATTTTAAGTCCCGCACTCGTAAGACATTTTCGCAGTTCCTTATTGAGCTTCGAGTTGGGCATGCTTGTAAACTATTGATTGAAAATAACCAAAGTATCAAATGCCTGTGTTACGAAAGTGGCTTTAATAATTTTACTAGTTTCCACAAGTACTTCAAGATGATTACCGGAAAAAGCCCGCTGGTTTATCAGAATGAATTCATGTCGAACTAAGAGCAATGTCATTATTGTCATGTTGCGCAAGGCTAAAAAAGATTGATGAAATCAAAATCATGTCGTGTCTGATCACCCAGCCGTCACAAGCGGTTTGACGTAATTTAAATGCCTATTCCAATACCGATCGCTCGGTTTTTGAACAGGCATTTGTCATTTATTTTTTGCAAAATGCTTGCTAGCTACGCCACACAATCTATATGACATCCATTGGGTATCATTATTTTTTATCCACTGAGTATTTACCAGGGCCAAGGATGAACATACCTAAAAAGGCAATGCCTGTTTCGATGGCATGAGAGGCACCCGACAAACCGTCGCCAGCTATAAAGTGGTGATGGGTCGCAATAGCTAAAGTGAACAGGATCATAAAACATGCAGGGCGAAAAAACAGCCCCAGTACCACGAGCAAGCCGCCCACACCTTCTGCAAAGCCAGCCATAAAACCCCAAAATGTAGGGGCGAAGTGTATACCGACCTCTCCCATCGATGCCCCAATCTTTGTCCACATGCCTGGGCCACCTATTAGTTTTGGATACCCGTGAAAGATCATCATAGCACCCAAACCGACACGCATCAACAACAATCCAGTACTCTTGTAATTTCCAAGCTTTTCAAATACAGCCATTTTTTTAATTTTAATTGTTTCACATTTCCTGTCAAAGGCAGGGATTAGTTTCCAGCAAAAAGCGTGCAGGAACGGTGCGGGGCTGACTTATGCTCCTTGAACGGCGAACTGCTCGCACAAACAAGCGCTGACTGCGGACGCCGCTTAAATGATTGAGAGCAGTAGCCTACAAACGGCGCTAGATATTGCCTTGCGAGGCTTTGCCAGTATTTCGCCGGCGAGGATAACTGCCAAAAGCTTACCGATAAAATCGGCAACTCGCCCAGCTGGCATGCAACACATAGACTTGCACCCCCGAGGGTACGCCAGCCGCTACGCCCCAAATATCAGGGTGTTTTCTTTGGCCAATCATTCAGCAATATCAGCATTGCAGTGGTTGTTTGCGAATTTTTATGGAATATTGAGTGTCCATAATACATGGATGTAAATTGATCAACGATGGCTTGCTTCTCCCCTATCAAAACGGTGATTCCGTTTGCAGTATCCACTATGTTGGCCGTGCCGAGCTTGGCTCAAAAAACATGGGAATCCAAATATATAAAAGTGAATAGGGATAATACGCTTACATATCTACCAGACGAAAAAGGCAATACTATCCCAGATTTTAGCCGAGTAGGTTATTATTATGGTGATAAGAAGATACCGGATGTGGCGGTGGTAAAAACCATTTCGGCTACCGACAATGCCGATCAGCAACAATTGATACAAGCTGCTATCGACGAATTAGCAAGAAAAACAGCTGGGTCAGATGGAATAAGGGGCGCTATCCTATTGAAAAAAGGTGTCTATAAAATTGCTGGTACCATTAAGATAAGCACGAGTGGCATTGTGTTGCGAGGCGAAGGGGACGATACAAAATTAATAGCGACCGGCACTGAACAACGATCGCTGATACAAGCCAGCGGCAACGGTAGTATGAAGGAAATACCCAATACTCGGGTAAAAATCACCGATGCGTATGTGCCTTTTGGTGCGATGTCGTTTAATGTGTCGTCCGCAAGCGGCTATAAAAAAGGCGACCAAATCATGGTGTACAGACCGGGCACCGACAACTGGATATCAGACATCAAAATGGATCAAATTGCAGGCAGAACGGGCACTATTCAATGGAAGGCAGATGATTATAATCTTCAGTTTGAAAGGGTGATTACCAATATCGAGGGCAACAAGATTTTTATAGACGAGCCCATCGTGATGGCCATGGAAACGAAGTATGGGGGTGGTGAAATATTTGCTTACACGTTGAATGGACGCATATCTAATGTGGGAATCGAAAACTTATATTGCGAATCCGAGTATACTAGTGACACCGCGGAGAACCATGGTTGGGATGCTATTAAATACAACCTGATAGAAAACAGTTGGGTACAAAATGTAACATCAAGATATTTTGGCTATTCATGTGTGAACCTTGGTGGCAAGGCCAAATTTGTAACGGTAACAAACTGTAAATGTTTAGATGCTAAATCAGTAATCACTGGCGGTCGCCGATATTCTTTCAACAATGATGGATCGATGAATTTGGTGATGAACTGCCATACCACGGAAGGTCGCCACGACTATGTTACTGGCGGCCGGACTTGCGGACCGAACGTATTTTACAACTGTACTGCTACCGGTACGCATGCAGATATAGGCCCGCACCACCGATGGGGAATGGGCACGCTATACGATAACATTACGACCGACGGGGAAATAAATGTGCAAGACCGTGGCAATATGGGCAGTGGCCACGGTTGGGCCGGCGTGAACCAAGTATTGTGGAACTGTAAAGTAAAACGGGCCGCGGTGCAAAAGCCTTGGGTATCAGCCACCAACTATGTGATCGGGTTACAAGGCGAGCAATACCCAGGTCATTTTAAAGACCGTGAAAACGGTGACTGGGAAGGAACAAACAAGAAAGGATTGAATCCGGCCTCGTTGTACCTAGCGCAACTGAAGGCAAGATCTACTATGATTAAAAAAACTGAGTGATATTATTTAGGTGGGGACAAAGCGCAAAAGAAGGATTCCATTTTTCATTTTGAACCGATTTGCCCTTTCGTGTTGAGAATTGTTGGCTCAAAACATAAAAATACCGTCCAATACGTAATCTGATGCTGTTTCTTCGTTGTATCTTGAACCCTGCAAAAATGTAGATTTCATGAAGCGCAAGCATTTCCTACAATCATTTATTCCAGCTGCATTGGGTTCGGTACTTTTTAAACAGGCATTTGCCCTGCCCGACCCAGTTACAGACTTGCCCATGAAGATGCCTGCGTACCTGAAACCAGGCGATACCATCGGCATTACTTGTCCGGCCGGGCCGATGATGGCGGATGAATTGAAACTTTGCAGGAAGGCATTGGACAGCTGGGGTTTCAACATAAAATTTGGCGATACCATCAATAAGAAGTGGCAGCGATTTGGCGGCACCGATGAGGAAAGAGCCGCGGATTTGCAAGCCTTGCTGGACGATGAAAATATCAATGCCATTTTGTTTGGCCGGGGCGGATATGGCGTAATCCGCATGATGGACAAAATCAACTGGGCGGGCTTTGCCCAGAAACCGAAATGGCTTGTAGGTTACAGCGATATAACCGCCTTTCACTGCCATGTGCACAGCATGTACAGCATACCTACCATACATGCAGATATGGGCAATGGTTTTAACTCCATAGAGGACGATGCCTCGCTAAGTTTAAAGAACATGCTGATGGGAAACAAGCAAGAATACCGGGCACCTGGCCATCAAATGAATAGGGCTGGAACCGTCAGCGGCAAGGTGGTTGGCGGAAACCTGAGTTTGTTGGTGGCCATGCAAGGCAGCAAAAGTGCGCTGAACACAGCAGGCAAAATCCTTTTTATTGAAGATGTAAGTGAATATAAATACACCATCGACCGCATGATGATGAACCTAAAACGCAGTGGCATGCTTGATAATCCTGCAGCTGTCGTGTTTGGAGGATTTACCGCTACCAAAGCTGATAGCGAAGAAGAATTTCCAATGGCCGTTGAAGATATTTTGTATGAAAAGGTGAAAGAATATGATTATCCGGTATGTTTTCATTTTCCCGCAGGGCACCAGCGACTAAACTTGGCGCTAAAGCTTGGCTGTAACTATACGTTGGATGTATCTAAAACGAATATTCTGCTGAAGGAGGCGCATGCAACATCCACCATTATAGAACTGCCCAACATTAGCGATAGCACATTTTCCCCAACACTGGACTCTACAAAAATTTTGACAGATAGCCTGAAGCTTATGAAATGATTTGCAATGGATTTGATTGATTTTTTATAGTTTGCAATGATATGCGTACCCCACTTCAACAAAACGAAAAAATACTACTGACCACTTATACGAGCTGGGTCATGTTGGTGTTACCTATCGTGATATTGGTAGCAGCCTTAGCACTCGCCATCTGGATAAGCAATGGTACTTGGTTCCTCGTGCTAGTGATTCCGGCACTTGCTTTCCTTGGTTGGAAATATTTTGAATGGAAACATAACATATGGGTAGTTACAAATTTTAGGGTAATCGATGAGTTTGGGGTATTCAATATCAATACCCGAGAAAGTCCGCTGGATAAGATCAACAATGTATCGTACCAACAAACAATTTGGGGCCGGATTTTGGGGTTCGGCAACGTGGAAATTCAAACAGCAGCCACTATTGGGGAAACAGTTTACAATAGCGTGGACAAGCCGAAGCTTTTGAAAGATACGATTACCACTGCGCAAGCCAACTACAAACACGTGCAAACCAGCATGCACATAAAGGATATCATGTCGCAAATGCAGCCACAACCGCCTGCTCAGCAACCGCCATTTCAATCGCCAATGCCTCAGGCACCGCCGACCTATTCGCCTAGTACATATGTATCACAGCCACCTGCGCCACAGCAAAAGCCTGAGCCAAGTTTCAACCAACACATCGCATCCGAACTAGAGAAGTTATTTGAACTGAAACAAAAAGGTATTTTAAGTGAAGATGAATACCAACGAGCCAAGGCGAGATTATTAGGATAAAACGTGACCAACCATACACCACTGCATAATGCACTTGCCAAAGCTGGACGACCCTATTATTTTATGTAGTAAATTTCTTTTGGTGAAAGGAACGAATGTGAATACTAAAACAATCACCAGCTTAATAACGGGAGCGTTTATGCGTGACCTACGAACAAAAGAAGAAACTCCCTTGCACAGGGGGGCCGCATATGAAGACGAAAAAACAATCTTCTACTATATCTGTCCCCAGCCATATTTATTGGCATACGCAATCATCCAACCAACTACTTCATTGTAACTTTCTCTTCCTTTGGGTTGGCTATTTGCTTTTAGATATTTATCATACATCCAATCAATGAACGGCCGAAACGGATTTTTAAACCCACGAAAAAACGTCCGTACCAATTTTCTTTCATCTCTTATGCGCTGCGGCAAAGCTTCAATCCTTTTGATAGCTAAAGACGTATCCCTTTGATAAAGGTCATTGATTGCGTACGAAAACATGTCGTAGTAAACACTGTACTTAAAGGCAGATTCCTTACTTTCTTTGCAAGCCAAGTAGCCCACAAAATTGGCTTCGCTTTCGCTGGCATAACCAAGCTGGTGCGCCATTTCGTGGCAACAAACGGCTGGTAACAAAATTTTCGGAATAGTAGTATTGAGTTGCGCCTCGGAGGTAAAGGGGTTAAAATACCCAAGGAAGCCCAAGTAATTACCGCCGTTATATAATATCTCGGGCTTTACGGACCGATTGATATAAGCCAGAAATGAGAACTTGGAGGCTGCTACATCATACCCCTTTATGCTTTCGTCGCCTAATTGTTTTGGGCCGTTGTAGGTATTTCGAGATCCTGCTTCTGCATCCATGGCAATTAGCCTATGGGTTAATGTATCGGTTAACTGTATCAGTTGTTCGGTGGTATATTTCTCGAACTTGAGTTGCATTTGCCAAGCGCTGCCTAACCTATTGTAATTGAATCCCCAGAGCCAGTTGAAACTAATATAAACAATCATCAAAGCCTGCAATATCTTTCTACCATATCGCAGCAACAAAGGCCTATTCAAACGTCTTTTCTTCCATCGAACAAAAAAACCAATTATTTTGACGATGATGTACAATGCTGCTGCAGCGTACACAATATCTCCTACGCTAAAAGGAATCCAGCCTAAAAAAAACCTTGAAATCCTACTAATCCACGGATACAAGCCTGTAGAATAATATTTTTCAATCAAAAAAGGAAACTGATTAATGATTAAAGTAAGCAGTGCGAAAAGGGCAAGAATGAAGATGAACCGATGTTTTTTTATGTGTGCTCTCATTATTGGAATCTAGTGTTCTGGTTCTTAAAGCATTTTTTGGTGAAACAAAAACAAACCTATCTACTTTTCTGTGCTGTGCTCCTGCCATCTGATAAATTTATGGAATAAACAATCAGTTTTATCTTTTGTTCCGGTTTGATAATCATGCATTGTAATCATCATAGACAGCATTAATTTACAAATCCCCACTTAATACCCAATCTTAAAACCTGACCTTGCATTGGATATAGTGGTGCCGCCATGTTATTCGCCAAAAAGCCTGCCGATGGTTTTAGCCGAAAAGTATTCAAATTTTCGGCCCGGATAAAGGCATTGAAACTTTTAATGCGAAAATGTAAGAAAGCGGCTACATCGGGACGGTTCGATATGGTCGTACCATCTTGCAAGAAGAACTGTCCTGTTAAAGGCGAGAAATTATCTGCTTTGAAAGACGTAAAATATCTCACATCCAATCCGGTAGCCAAAAATAGGTTTTTGTAAAAATTAC
>Ga0247739_10001039_pt1 | contig 10012 bp, 8 predicted proteins | sample UWRJL058202B2_FD_180943 | JGI IMG/M metagenome (GOLD analysis project Ga0247739, IMG submission 180943) | Plant litter microbial communities from Arlington Agricultural Research Station in Wisconsin, United States - UWRJ-L058-202B-2 | ecosystem: Environmental > Terrestrial > Plant litter >... | reverse complement strand
TTAATAAAATAATCTATTCATTCCTTGTATTGCTATTTTTTACCGGCACAGTTTCCGGTTATGCACCTAAGCCATTACGCATTGTATCAGTAAGCGGAACTTTGAGCGAAATAATTTCAGGATTGGGACTGGAAAGTCAGTTGGTAGGAGTGGATATAACAAGCACTTATCCAGCTTCATTAAGTAAAATACCCAAAGTAGGCCACAATCGTAGTATTTCAGCAGAAGGAATTATTTCTTTAAATCCGGATGTGATCATGTATACAGATCAGAGTATGCTTTCCGCCAATGTTGTTAAACTTCTCAATAACAGCGGGAAAAAAGTAGTGGAATTTAAGCATGAATATTCGAAAGAAGGAGCAATAAAACTAATCCGTGAAGTAGGAGCTTATTTTAATGCAAAACCTCAGGCTGAAAAAATGGTGAAAAGTCTGGAAGCAGATCTTGCCAAAATAACCAAACCTGTTGCTCCTAAAAAACTCCTTTTTATATACGCACGCGGGACCGGTACTTTAATGGTATCAGGAACCGGAACGTCGCTGGATAAAATTTTTACTTTAACCGGAAACGAGAATGCGGTTCAGGGTTTTACCGATTTTAAGCCTTTAACTTCTGAGTCACTTTTGGCAGCTAATCCTGATGTTTTGGTTTTGTTTAGCAGTGGTCTGGAAAGTGTTGATGGTGCCGACGGACTTTTAAAAGTGCCAGGTATTGCCAATACAAATGCAGGAAGAAACCGGAAAATCGTTTCTATGGACGGACAGCTTTTGACAGGTTTTGGACCAAGACTGGGAAAAGCAGCAATTGAATTAGCTCAAAAAATTAAATAAGTGATGCTGGAGCAGACTATCGAAAAATTAAATACAGATCAATCACTTCCTGTTGAGAAAACCAAAAAATCGGTTTCCACCTGGGGAGCTGCTTCTGTTTTGAGTTTTATTTTATTGAGTTGTATCATATTTTCTGCGTGTACCGGAGCATTATCAATTTCATTGGCAGAGCTTTGGCAAATTATTCTGTTTAAAACCGGTTTTGCAGATACAGCGAATTACGAAGAGCAAAAAGCCTTGGTTTTCTGGATCATCCGTTTGCCGCGTGTATGTCTGGCCGTGTTGGTGGGAGCGGGTTTAGGAATTGCAGGAGCATCATTACAAGGTCTTTTCCGTAATCCCATTGCAGACTCAGGATTGATCGGTGTTACTTCCGGTGCTTCTTTGTTTGCTGTGATCGTAATAATGCTGAACATAAAATATTTAGGTATTATAAACGAAGTTGGAGGTGCATATACACTTTCTCTTGCGGCATTTATCGGCGCTGCATTGACGACCATGCTGGTTTATCAATTATCGAAATTGACCGGAGAAGGTGGAGTTACTACAATGCTTCTTTGTGGTATTGCAATCAATGCTTTTGTAGGAGCTATTACTGGCCTTATGACTTATTTAGCAACCGACGAACAGCTTCGTACTATTACTTTCTGGAGCCTTGGTAGTTTAGGTGGTGCAAACTGGACGTCCGTTTTGGCAGTTACTCCTTTTGTACTTTGTTCAGTTCTCTTTATGCCTTATTTATCAAAAGCATTAAATTTATTGGTCTTGGGTGAAAGTCAGGCGGCTGCGCTTGGTGTTAACATGAAAACATTAAAACGGCAGGTTATTATTCTGGCGACGATGGGTGTAGGTGCATCTGTTGCAGTGGCTGGTACAATTGGATTTGTCGGATTAGTGGTGCCGCATATTATCAGGAATGCATTTGGTCCGGATCATAAAACGCTTTTGGTCGGGTCAGCTTTGGGAGGCGCTGTTGTATTAACACTTGCTGATACAATTTCCCGGACTATTGTGGCTCCGTCGGAACTGCCTATTGGTATTCTTACTGCGTTGCTCGGTACACCGTTTTTTCTTTACATTCTTTGGGATCAAAAACGACGTAAAGTATGATAGAGATTAGCAACGTACATTTTGGTGTTAAAAATAAACCGCTGGTTCAGAATATTAATTTTCATGCAAAAACGGGAGAGTTTTGGGCAATAGTAGGAGCTAATGGAGCAGGGAAATCTACGTTGATGAAATTGTTGTCGCGGGAACATGTACCAACTTCGGGCAACATTTATTTTCATGGAAAAGATCTTAAAAAATATAAGTTAAAAGAGCTGGCAAAACTTCGCGCTGTACTGGCTCAGCAGAATTCCATCACGCTTTCTTTTAGTGTGCAGGAAATTGTTTTGATGGGAAGATACCCGTTTTACGATTCCCAACCCACTCAGCGTGACCTTGCAATTGTAGATCATTGTCTTCAGAAAGTAGGAATTGCCGGGTTTAAAAACCGTTTATTCCCAACACTTTCAGGTGGAGAACAGCAGCGGGTTCAGCTTGCAAGAACATTAGCTCAGATCTGGGAGGTAAACGATGGATTTATTTTGCTTGATGAACCTACTACCGGAATGGATCTGCTGCATCAGTATGAAACTTTTCAGCTGGCAAGGGATATGACTGGAAAAGGCTTTGGAGTCATTGCAGTTGTACATGATCTGAACTTGGCATTACAATATGCAGACCGGGTTCTGATGATGAAAGATGGCCAAACTTTTTCCGCAGGAACACCAGATCAGGTACTTACAGAAGATAATATTAAAGCTGCTTTTGGTTTGAGTGTCAGGATTATTCAGCCTGATGATACGCATTTCCCAATTATTGTTCCTGATATGATTCCTGTTCAGGTGGCAGTCAGTACCAAAAACTGACAATATTTTAAGTAAGAATTTAATTACAAGAATTTTAATATTAAATATTTCAAAGCAAATTCACTATGAAAACGATCCTCACAACAAGCCGTGCCGAATTGAAAGAAAGCTGGGCGGAATTTAAAATACAAAATCCAAAAACACGTATCAGAGATGCTGCCAAAGAATTAAATACAACTGAGGCAGAATTGGTAGCAACAGGAATTGGAGAAAGTGCAACGCTTTTGGAAGGTGATTTTCGTGAATTGTTAAAAGAAGTGGGTTCATTGGGGCACGTTATGGCGCTAACCCGTAACGACCATGTAGTGCATGAGCGCAAAGGAACTTACGAAAATGTTTCGTTCAATAATCACGTAGGATTGGTACTTGGACCGGATATTGATCTGAGGATGTTTCTGGGTGATTGGAAATTTGGTTTTGCAGTTCATGAAGGTGACCGTTATAGTTTGCAATTTTTCAACAGTTTTGGAGATGCGGCGCACAAAATATATCTGACAGAAAAAAGTAATCAGGAAGCTTATCAGGTTTTGGTAGAAAAATACAAAGCGGCCGATCAGGATTTAACACTTGTAATTACGCCAAAAGCTGAAAAGAAAACAGAAGAAGATATTGCTCCTGATATTGATGTAGCTGCATTTCAGGCAGAATGGCTGGCATTGAAAGATACGCACGACTTTTTTACCTTATTACGTAAATATAAATTATCCCGGAAACAAGCGTTGCGTAATGCACCGGAAGGACACGCTTATCAGATTAAACCGGAAAGCATGAAATCCGTATTTGATGCCGCTTCTGAAACACAGGTTCCGATTATGGTTTTTGTATCAAATCAAAACTGTATTCAAATCCATACCGGCCCGATCAATAAAATATTTGTAATGGGACCGTGGTTAAACATCATGGATCCTGAATTCAATCTGCATTTACGGGAAGATGCTATTGATGAGGCTTGGGTGGTGAAAAAACCAAGTGAAGCAGGCCTTGTAACCGGCATTGAACTGATTGATAAAGAAGGAACTATGTTCAATCAGTTTTTCGGAAAACGTAAACCAGGTATTCCTGAATTACCGGAATGGACGAAGCTGGTTGAAGAATCAGTTACGAGACTTTGAGGATTCGAGAGCTAACAAAAAGAAGTTAAAAGCTAACCGTGCGACGGACCGAGCTAACAGCCAACAGCTAACAATAATAAATTTCGTCATAGTAATTAGAAAGGGCTGATCCATATTGGGTTAGTCCTTTTTTTGTGACCGATTGATAGGGTTTTCATCTAAAATGAAATGCAGTTCTGATTATGTTAGTCAAAATATGAATAGTAATTTTTCTCCTCTTTTACTTTTTCAATTGCTCAAAAATATGGGACTGCGTTATGTGGTTTTCAGAATTTGGTATGCATTGCAGCAAAAGACTGGCTGGTTGAAAATTCGTTTTCCAAAACATGCTGACCAGAAGGAATTTATCACATTAAATAAGTGGCGAAATCTTCCTGTTTTGTTTTTTAAAATGAAAGAAAAACAAAATGGGGAATTATTTAAAAATCAGAATTTTGACACGTTAAAAGAACACGTCTTAGCAATTCATCAAAACAAATTTCTCTATTTCAGTTCGGTTTATTATAAAAATACTGATTGGCATACAAATCCTGAAACTGGTTTTAAATATAATCAGAGCCAACACTGGAGCAATATTCCTGACTTTTCGCAGGAAGCCGGAGACATTAAATATGTTTGGGAAATTTCACGGTTTACATTTCTCTACGATTTGATCCGTTATGATTTTCATTTTCAGGATGATCAGTCTGTTCTGGTTTTTTCCAAAATAGAAAGTTGGATAGATGCCAATCCTGTCAATTGCGGACCAAACTGGAAATGCAGTCAGGAAATTACACTTCGTGTTTTAAACTGGACTTTCGCTCTTCAGTATTATAAAAATTCGCCCAATCTTACTGAACAGATTTTCAATAAAATAATCAACAGTATTTACAAACAAATGCAGCACGTTGAACAGAATATTAACTTTTCAAGAATAGCAGTTCGAAATAATCATGTTATTACTGAAACGCTGGGTTTGTATGTAATTGGTTTACTTTATCCATTTTTCCCGGAAAGCAACCGTTGGAAAAAGAAAGGAAAAAAGTGGTTTGAAGAAGAAATAAGCTACCAGATTTACGAGGATGGAACATTCCTGCAATTTTCCATGAATTATCACCGGGTTGTGGTTCAATTACTAACCTGGGCAATCGCATCAGCAGAAATAAATGGTGAACAATGGAGTGAAACAATTTACGATCGTGCCAAAAAATCAGTTCAATTTCTCCGGACTTGCCAGGACGATAAAACTGGTTGGCTGCCAAATTATGGAAATAATGACGGCGCTTTATTTTTTCCGCTAACAGATTGTCATTTCCGCGATTTTCGGCCGCAATTAGGTGCATTAGCTGATTTGCTGAATATGGATTTAGGATACAAAACCGGGCTTTGGCAAGAAGAAATGTTTTGGATTGGAATACACGAAAGCAAGGAGTCTGCAAGAGAATTTGGAGATGCTTGTATCCTTTCTTCTTCCCATTCCTCCTTTCCTCTGATTTCTGCTTTTCCAAAAAGTGGCTATTATATTTTAAGAGAAACCAATACGATTACTTTTCTTCGCTGCGGCACTTATGAAAACCGGCCGTTTCAGGCGGATAATTTACATCTGGATATTTGGGTGGATGGTGAAAATATATTGCGCGATGCGGGCTCGTACAAGTACAATACAGATGAAAAATGGAGCCGTTATTTTATGGGAACAGCTTCCCATAATACAGTAATGCTGGACGATCATGATCAGATGCGTAAAGGGTCGGGATTTATTTGGTATGATTGGATAAAAAAGGGTAAGGGAAGATGGAGAAAAATCGAGGAAGGAACAAAGGACGCTGTTTTTGAAGGAGAATTTGAAGGATTCCGGCAATTAGGAAAAGGTATAAAACATCGCAGGAAGGTTAAGAAAAAAATCGGTCGGCTATATTGGGAAGTGGAAGATTGGATAGAAAATGCTCCGGCAGAAATGATGATGAATCAGTTGTGGCATCCTTCTGAAATATTTTTTGAGCAATTCAGTATTCAGGCATTTGATGAAAATGATGATGAAATATCTCTTTCCATATCACCTGGCTGGTATTCTGGGTTTTATGGTGAAAAGGAAGAAAGTAAGCAAGTCACTTTTAGCTCAAATAAGCGTTATATTAGGACTGTTATTAAAAAAGTAACGGGTTGAACAAATTCCTGTCTAATTAGCTTTTAGATATGAATATTTATCTTTATAAAAATAAAAACGTGCTATGACGCTGACAATCAATATAGATGAAAAGAAGTTGCAGAAAGTTCGTTCTATAGTGGAACGGGAAGGGAAATCTGTTGAAAAAGCTTTGGAGGATTATCTGGATAATTTACTTCAAGAAAGTTTAAAATCTTCAACCGAAGGTAAAAAAGAAAACGAAGAAGATTATTTAAGTTTAAAATTGTCTAATGAGATGATTTTGCAGGAATTAACCCCCAATCCTACAATTACCAAATTGCAAAGGATAAGGGAATTACAAAATAAGGCAGGCATTACTCCAAGAGATGATTTTAATGACAAAGAAGATTATCGGGAATACATCATTAGGAAAAATGCATAAAATCTAGATTGATACCAATATTTTGATTGATCACTTATTATTTAGAAAACCCTTTGACACTTTTGCATTAGACTTAATTGCAAAAATTGATGGAGAAAGAATAATAGCGCATACTTCAATTATAAATTTAATACATGCTCATTATCAAGTTAGAAAGACAACAGATGAATTGGCAACCAGAGAAATGATCAAACTAATTTCGGAGATAGTCACAGTTTACGAAATTTCAGATATAATTCACACGAATGCATTATTAAACACTAAGATTAAAGATTTTGAAGACGCCGTTCAATACGAACTTGCTTTATCATCAGCATCTGATTTTTTCATTACCCGAAATTTAAAAGATTTCCCCGTTTCAGCACCTTTTGTCGTGTGCGATGCCGAAACTTATCTCAACAAATACCGTCTCATTGAATAAGAAGTATACAATTTCTTGTAAAACCTTATTCTTTAATGCACATTCTGCTTATTCATCAATTTTTTCTGCAAGACAATGATGGCGGTGGCTCACGCTGGAATGAAATGAGCCGGATCTGGATTGAGGAAGGTCATAAAATCACAGTATTAACTGGGTCAGTTCATTACATGGGCAAACGTTTATCCTCAAACAACAGCAAATATTTTGATATGAAACTTAATAAGGATGGCGTAAAGGTCATTTCCTGTTATGTTTCAGATTCTTACAATTCAGGCTTTTTTGGCAGGTTATGGGCTTATTTTTCATTTACATTTTCTAGCATTTTAGGCGGAATATTTTACGTAAAAGAGAAATACGATCTCATTCTTGTAACGTCTCCACCCCTGTTTGTTGGAATTACTGCCCTTGTTCTTTCATGGTTTAAAAATATTCCTTTTCTATTTGAAGTCAGGGATTTATGGCCGGAATCTGCAATCGAAACAGAAGTTTTAAAAAACAAATTATTGATCCGGTTTGCTTATTGGTTTGAAAAATATGTGTATCAGAAAGCGGAACAGATTAATGTTCTGACTCCTGCTTTTCGTGATATTTTAATCAATAAGAAAAATGTTCCCGCTGAAAAAATCATCTACATTCCCAACGGAGCCGATTTTATTTTAGCAGACCAGATAAATAACAACTTGAATGTTTCAGCTTTTCGTAAGGAACATGGTCTTGAAAACAAATTTGTAATTGCTTATGTTGGAGCGCATGGCATTGCCAATTACTTGATACAAATTCTTGAAACAGCTGAATTATTACAAAATACGGATGCTTATTTTTTGCTGATTGGCGATGGACAACAAAAAGATGAATTAATAAAGCAAGCGCAAAATCGTAACCTGTTTAATGTCCGGTTTATTGATTCTGTATCAAAAAATGAAGTGTTCAAATATATTCTGGCTTCTGAAATGGGTGCTTCGGTTCTAAAAAAAGCAGAAATTTTCAAAACTATTTATTCCAATAAAACCTTCGATTATTTTTCGTGTAAAAAGCCAGTCCTGATGGTCATTGATGGAATTTCCAGAAAATTGATTGAAGATGCAAAAGCCGGTGTATTCGTTGAACCGGAAAATCCGAAAGACTTTGCTGGTAAAATCAGGCATTATATGGCGAATCGGGATTTACTACAAATGCAGGGAGAAAATGGTTATCAACACGCAAAAGTCCATTTCAACCGTGAAATTTTGGCAAGGGAATATTTGCGCTATTTGGACCAAAAGCCTGAACCGAAAGGGTAAACAACTGGTTTCTTTATAAAAAGAAAAATTGAATGAAAAATGTAGCGGATTTATTCCCCCTTTCAGTAACAGAAACAGCATATTCCTATTCAGATTACATGCTTTTGATGGAAAAAGTAGTTTTGGAAAACAGAACAACCGGACCTAAGCAATCAGAAGAAATGAATTATTATACCAAGCTGAATTTAGCGAGAATGCAGCGGCTTAATAAAAAAGTGATGATCACTGAGGAATTAACGAATGCAATTAATCAGATTCAAATACTACAAACCTGGTACATTCTGACAGAAGCATGGTGTGGGGACGCAGCACAAAATGTTCCTGTGATTGCTGCTGCTGCATTACCAAATCCTCTGATCACTATTAAGTTGCTTCTTCGTGACGAAAATCCTGCGATTATGGATCAATATATGACTGACGGTGGGCGTTCCATTCCTAAATTAATAGCGGTAGATGAAGATTTTAACGAACTTTTTACCTGGGGACCACGTCCGGCTGGTGCGCATGCAATGTTGCTTGAGTACAAAGCCAATCCGACAAAAACACATAAAGAATTTGCTGCGGAAGTTCAACAATGGTACGTTGGTGACAAATCAGAATCTGTTCAGAAAGAATTAACGGCAATTCTGGAAGGTCTGCTAATAGAAAAGTAAGTTTTTATTCAGTTTACTCTATCTTTGTGATAGGCTGATATTGTCTTCACCTTGTGCCGAAAATATTTTACGACAAAGATTTAAACTGACTATTGAGATCTTCTAACATTGTTGACTTACTTTAAAAATATAACAGAAGGAATTGGTACCACTTGGAAAGGCATGAGTCTGACCTGGCGGCATCTGTGGCAGGCACGTAAGCGCCGTATGTCCACAGATATTCGTTCAGGTGACTTTTTTGACCTTCAAAGTGGAATGGTTACTATTCAATATCCTCAGGAAACCATCCCTATTCCGGATAATGGCCGCTATCGTTTGCACAATGAAATGGATGATTGCATTGTGTGCGATAAGTGCGTGAAAGTATGCCCTGTAGATTGTATTGAAATCGAGCCAATTCGGGCAATAGAAGAAGTTGGACGCGCTTCGGACGGTTCCCCGATCAGATTATACGCAGCAAAATTTGACATAGATATGGCAAAGTGCTGCTATTGCGGCCTTTGTACAACGGTTTGTCCTACGGAATGTTTAACGATGACTAAGACATTCGATTACAGCGAACTGGATGTCAGGGATATGGTTTATAGTTATGCCAATTTAAGTCCGGAAGAAGCGGATGAAAAACGCAGTTTGCTTGAACAATTCCAGAAAGAAAAAGAGGCATTAAAAGCTGTACCAAAACCTGTTGTTACGGCAGAAGCAACGCCTGTGGCTCCGGTTGCCCGCCCTGCATTTAAGCCAATGATCAAACCAAAACAACAGGAAGTTGAAGCTAAAGAAGAGATTTCGGCAGCACCAGCTAAACCTGCATTTATACCGAGAAAACCAGCACCTGTTGTAGAAAAGGCAGAACCAGAAGAAACACAGCCAACAGAAATTCAAAAGGAAACTGTTCCAAAGTTGCCTTTTCGACCATCAATGAAACCCAAAGTTGAAAAAGCTCTGGAAACTTCTAGTGAAATAATTCCCGCTGATCCCGAAAATCCGGTTAATCTTAAAAATCCTGACTTAGAAATTCCTGCTGAACCTGTAACCGCTAAACCTGCGTTTCGTCCCACGATGAAACCAAAGGCAATTGCGCCCATTAATCCAGAATTGCCGGTTTCAGAAGTATCTGACAAGATAATTCCTGTCAATCCTGAAAATTCTGTTTCAGAAACTGCTGCTGAGCCTATACTTGCCAAGCCCGCATTTCGGCCAACGATGAAACCGAAAGCACCTGCACCAGCTAATCCTGAATTGCCGGTTTCAGAA
>Ga0247739_10001038_pt1 | contig 10013 bp, 6 predicted proteins | sample UWRJL058202B2_FD_180943 | JGI IMG/M metagenome (GOLD analysis project Ga0247739, IMG submission 180943) | Plant litter microbial communities from Arlington Agricultural Research Station in Wisconsin, United States - UWRJ-L058-202B-2 | ecosystem: Environmental > Terrestrial > Plant litter >... | reverse complement strand
GTTGAAGGCGCGGCGGGTGAAGCATTCCGACCCGCGTCGCGGCCCGAGATTCAATCAGGCCAGTATGGTCATCGAGGCGGCGCTGGCGGGGCGCGGCGTGGCGCTTGCCAAGCGGACCCTTGCCCAAGCCGACCTGACCTCGGGCCGGCTGGTCGCCCCCTTCGCCGACGGCAGCCAGGCGGTGGGCTTCGCCTATCATGTGGTGCTGCCGCGCGACCGCCCCGCCTCACCGAGCGCCACGGCCTTCGTGGACTGGCTGAAGCAGCAGGCCGTGCATCACGACAACTCGATGGGGCAGCTCTAGGGGACCCGGAACCCGGACATGAAAAAGGCCGCGCACGGTGCCCGTGCGCGGCCTTTTCTTTTGGCTTGGTGTCTTGGTTAGGCGTTCGACAGGGCGCGCAGGGCGGCGACGCGGGATTCTTCGCGCAGCGGGCTGGGGCGCGTCGGGCCGTGCAGGACCGAAGGCGTGGAGCTTTGCTCGTCGCCGGCCGGGGTGACCAGATACCCCCTGGCCGCCAGGGCCTCGCCGGTGGCGCGGCGCGAGGTCCAGACCGCGATCGGGGCGGCCAGCAGCAGCGGGCCGACGATCGGCACGAAGAAGGTCGCCAGGTCCGGACGGAAGGCGAGGGCGACGCAGAAGCCGAGGCCCACGCCCATCTGCCAGCGCATCGAGCGGAAGGCGTCGGCCCAGGTGATGCCGTCGGCGTCACGTTGCTGGGCGTGCCAGCCGGCGTCCTGACCGCACAGGATCTTGAGCACGGCCTTGGTGTTGGCGACCATCAGGATGGGGGCCAGCATGGCCGACAGGAAGATCTCGGCGCACATGCCCTTGATGATCTGCACGCCGCCGCCGAAGGCGCGACGCTCGCGCGGACGCGACAGGACCAGGGCGGCGCCCATGATCTTGGGCCCGATCAGCAGCACGCCGGCCAGCAGGGACGCCAGCATGAAGGGCGTGAACTGCGGGTGCAGGAAGTAGAAGAACGAGGCCCAGTCGATCGGATAGTAGAGCTGGATCACCAGACCGGTCACCAGCGAGGCGAACCACAGGGGCGAGGCGACATAGGCGAGCACGCCCATGAACAGCTGCATCTTCGAGGCGCCGTTCAGGCCGCGCGAACCCAACAGAGCGATGTGCTGCAGGTTGCCCTGACACCAGCGGTGCTCGCGGCGGATGAAGTCGGTGATGGTCGGCGGAGTTTCTTCGCACGACCCGTCGAGAGCGGCGGTGACGTGGACGGCCCAGCCGGCACGGCGCAGCAGGGCGGCCTCGACGACGTCATGGCTCATGATGTGACCGCCGAAGGGCTTCTTGCCCGGCAGAACAGGCAGGCCGGCGGCCTCGGCGAAGGCGCGGGTGCGCAGGATGGCGTTGTGGCCCCAGTAGGAGCCTTCCGAACCGGTCCACCAGGCCAGGCCCGCGGCGGCGACGCGGCCGTACAGTTTGACGCTGAACTGCGAGACGCGGGCGAACAGGGTCGAGGCCTTGACGATGGTCGGGGCGGTCTGGATCAGGCCGATGCCCGAATTGCGCTCCATGGCGTCGACCAGACGCAGGACGGTCTCGCCGGCCATGGTCGAGTCGGCGTCGAGCACGATCATGAACTCGTAGGCGGCGCCCCAGCGACGGGTCCAGTCCGTGATGTTGCCCGACTTGGCTTCGGTGTTCTTTTCGCGGTGACGATAGAAGGCCTGCGAATGGGCGCGGATACGGAAGCCGGCGAAGGCGGCCTGTTCCAGCATCAGGGCCTCTTGCTTGTTCGTGTCCGACAGGACGAACAGGTCGAAGGCGTCGGTCACGCCGAGGCGGGCCAGACCGGCGTCGATCTGGGCCAGACGGCCCAGCGCGGTGTAGGCGTCCTCGTTGTAGAGCGGCATCAGCAGGGCGGTGCGCGTCGTCGGCGCGGCCGGGTGCGGACGGAAGTCGAGGTCGTCCTGCTCGCGGTCCGTCATCAGGACCCACAGGCCGATGGCCGAGTTGGAGAACCAGCAGGCGATCGAGGCGATCAGAATCAGGAACAGGCCGAAGGCCAGCATCTCCAGCCCGTCGAAGCCGTGGCGGGCGTACAGGATGAAGGGGGCGACGGCGGCCAGCGCAGTCACCACGACGGTGGCGGCCAGCAGCACCAGACGGCGGGCCTTCACCTTGGCGGGAGTGGTCGGCAGCGGCGCTGAAACCGACGCGGTTTCAACGCCAAAGTCCTGACGCGGCATGTCCAGCGGCGCTTCGTCGGGGAGCCATCCGTCAGCGCCGTACTCGACGGCTCCATCCAGAAAATCCGCACTGCGCAGGGCCAGGCTGTTCATGGCGACTTCGATTTTCCCGAAAAGCCCGCGCTGGGAGGCGGAGCATGCGCTGGACTACTGCATTGCAGCATGAACGCATTTTCGTGAAAATCAATCACAGAGTTGTGATGGTCCCGTGTTTTTTGGGGAGCGTCGGGAACTATTCGGTCTCGGCGTGATGTCTCAGCCGCTGTCCCAGCACCCAGGCCGCGATCCCGACCCATCCGACCAGGACGAGGGCGTAGACCCGTTCCCACCAGCCGACGTTTGACGGGTTCACCGTGCCCGGCAGGACCAGATGATAGGTCATGACGGTCAGACCTGTCATCACCACGAAAACCCCGATCAGAAAGGCTTTGAGCCGCGACATCTCGCGGCTTCCGGCCAGTCCCCAGAGCAGCAGCAGGGGCGCGACCTGAATGCCCAGACCCATGTTGATATACATGTGCCGGGGGTCCGGATACGGGAACAGGGTCGACAGGGCGAGGCCCGTTCCGGCCAGGACGAAGACGATGGCGGTCAGCCAGCCGGCGATGTGAGCGCGCGTGATCGCGATCACGGCCAGACCGAAGCCGACCCCCGCGAACCCGGCCATCACCCCGGCGACAAAGACCCCCCAGTTGAAGATCATCGGCATGGGGGAGGACGCGCCGCCCAGCTCGCTGAGGTACTGGCGCGCATTGTTGAATCCCGGGTAGGCGAGGATGGCCAGGCCCACGACCACGAAGGCGAGGATGGGGGCGAAGACCCCGATCCCCAGCAGGATGCGGCGGCGGCGATAGCGGCTCACGGCCAGACCCGAGAACAGGCCGCGGCCAGGCAGGGGCTTGAGACCCCAGATGGGACGCAGCAGGGGGACGCGGCGCACGATCTCATAGATCAGCAGGCTGCCGCCGATGGTCACGGCGATCAAGGTCGGAGCCTCGACCCAGACGGGCAGGCCGGCCGGCCGGATCAGCCAGACGGCGCAGACCAGAATGGTCTGGTGAGCCAGATACAGGGTGAAGACCGCATCGTTCAGATAGGTCTGGACGCGGCTGGTCGAGTTCCGGAGATAGAGGCTGGCGAAGCCCAGGGCCGCGACGATCACCGCCCACTGGTCCAGGGCTACGACCATGTTGCGCGGGACCCCGTGGAAGGCGCCGCCGCCGGGGTGGGCGACCTGCAGCATCATCAACGGCAAGGCGACCGCCGCCACGCCCAGACCGATCCAGCGGAAGCGCTGGAAGTCACGCCAGATCGTCTCCTGCCGTACGGCGAGGAAGCCGAACAGGAAGGCGGCCAGCGACTGGGCGTGGTTGTACCAGTCCCACCAGATGTTGTTGGTCAGGCCGAAGTGCGGAAACAGCCAGCACCGCACGACCATCAGATAGAGGGCGGGCAGGACCAGCAATCGCCAGCCGCCGAGCGCCGGGCCGATCTTCGCCTCCGCCCAGGCGATCCAGCCGGGCCGGTTCAGAAGGGCCACGACGATGAAGCTGTAGACGGTGATGTAGAGGACAAACCACAGATGGTTCAGCGGTACGCCGTCGGCGAGGCCGGACGGGCTGAACTCGTGCCACAGCCAGGCGGGATAGCTGATCGGCGCATGCGACTTGTCCATCGCCTCGATCCAGGACTGGATCGTGACCAGCACCAGCACCCCGAAGACCAGCGGCGGGCCCAGGCGGGCGAGGCGCAGCTTCGCGACCTCGGCGGGCGTCTTCCTCAGGGTCATGAAGCGCAGGGCGGCGCCGGAGACCAGAAACAGCAGGGTCAGCCGCCAGGGATTGGTGATCAGCACCCCTTCGCGAATCCACTCCAGCGTATGGGCGCTGTGGACGTGCCAGTCGTACGGGCCGTAGGCGAGGCCGACGTGATAGACGATCAGCAGGGCGAAGGCGGCGATGCGCAACCAGTCCAGATCGTGCCGCCGCGTGGACGCCGGGGCGGCCGATGCGGGGCGGGAATCCGGACTTGGGGCAAGGGCGCTCACGGCCCCCCTATGAGCGAGCCGACCGGACCTGTCCACGCGCCAAAACGTTTCGACGGCCTGGCGGCCTGCGCGCGTCTTCTATTCGTAGTCGATGTTGACCGGGACGGCGGTCTGAACATCGGTGATGATCATGCCGTGAGCGGTGGTCAGGACGCCGGAGATGCGAAGCCGGTCGTGGCCATCGGCGTTCAGGCGGCCGGTCATGGTCTTCGAGACGTCGCCGACGGTCTCGCTCCAGACCTGGAAGCCGGAGATGACGCCCTCCGAAAGCTGGGTGTCGATCGTCGTAGGCAGCTGGATCCGGTAGACGCGGCCCGGGTCGCCGGTGATGTCGATCACCGCCGGGGTGTCAGAGGCGTCGCCGGTCGGGTCGGCGGCCGTCCCGTTGGGCGCCGCGGCTCCGTCGACGTTGCGGCGGGTCGCGACGAAGCTCATCGACTGGACGTTGCTCAGCGTCAGGGCTCGCTCGACCTGGATGGCTCCGGTCGCGTTGGAGCGGCGGCTCTGGGCCAGGACCGGACCGGAAAGGGACATCGCCACGATCAGGCCGGCGACGAGGCTGGCGGCGAGACTTGCGGCGCGGTGGGGGGCGTTCAGGGCGCGCATCAGGCGGTTCCTCCTTGAGCAATGCTGACCACGACGGCTCCGGCACGGACGAAGCCGCCGTCGGCAGGCAGGACGGCGACGGGCGCACCGACCAGGGTCATGCCCAGGTCGGCGGCCTGCTGCGGATCGAGTTGTATCCGGTAGCGGCCGGGCGGAACGTCCTCGATGAAGACGATACCGGCATGATCGCTGCGGGCCGAGATCGGCGGTCCGCCGGCCTCCGGGACGAGCTGCAGATTAACAGCCGCCAGCGGGCGGTTCGGGCCGCCGTCGCGGCGCAGCAGGACCGTCAGCTCGACCTCGCCCGATTGCTGTAGCGGCAGCTCGACCCGGGCGGTGCGGCCCGGACGCGGCACGGTGCGGATGACGTCGGACTGGCCGAGCAGGAAAGGATCGTCGATCCCCTCAAGATTGACGCGCATGGACGCCGCCGCGCCGTCGCCGAGGCCGGAGACAAAAACCCGACCATCAGCGTCGGTCACGGCCGCGCCGGCGGGGGTCTGAACGATGATCTTCGACACACCCTTTTCTTCGGGCTGGCGGCGGCCGTCGCCGTTGGTGTCGACGAAGGCGTCGACAGCCATGGATCCGCCGGCCGAGACCCCGGGACGCACGACGTCGTAGCGGCCGCGCGCCAGATCGAAGGCGAAGCCGAAGCCCATCTGGAGCCCCAGCTGCCATTCGCCGGACCGGGTCTCCCAGGCGCTGGTCAGGGCGATGTCGAAGCGGCGGGCGCGCCAGAAGGCGGCGGCCTGAAGCGTGGTCGCGTCCTGCTCGCCCAGGTTCTGCACGGCGCTGAGGCGCAGGGTTCGACGTTCGGAGATCTGGATGTCGGCCGTCACATAGGCGCTGTCCAGCTCGGTCCGGGGCGAGACCGTATAGGTCAGTCCGCCGCGGAACTGGGCCCGGGCGGCGACCAGGGTCGCGATGTCGGCGGCGCCGACGATGTGCTTCTGCCGGGTCGTCAGGGTGGTGACGTCCTGCCAGGCCAGACTGGTCGACAGGTAATAGCGATCGACCGGCGCCGAGGTGCGGAACTCCGCGTTGGTCTCGCCCGTGCCGTCGAGGCGCTCGAGACGGCGCAGGTCGAGCGACAGGGGCAGGCCGAACGTATCGCGCAGTCGCCACTGCATGTCGGCCCGAAGGTCGGTGGCGCGGCGCAGCAAACTGTCCTGGGTGGCGCCGACCTGACGTGTCTCGTCCACGAAACCGTCCCGGTACTCGGCATGGCGGCTGACGATGGACACGCCGAACGGTCGCGCCGCCAGACCCAGCATGGCCGCCGAACCGCCCTGACTGTCATGAGCCGCGTCCAGCTGGGCCGCGACGCCCCAGAGCGAGCCGCGCACGCCGGCCAGGCCGATCGAACGCTCGGAAAAGCCGGCGGGGGCGTAGCGGGCGACGCCGCCGCTGACGGTCAGGGCGGTATTGATCCCGTAGTCGAACAGGGCCTCGAGTCGCGCCTCGCCCTGGCTGTCGTCGGGCGTCGGGTCGGACTTGAGCTCGAACACCGACCGGTCCTGCTGGATCGCGGCCAGGCGGACGATCAGCTTTCCGGGCTCGATCTGGCCTGAGCCGAAATTGATGCGGCGGACCTCTTCGCGGGTCTGGCCCTGCGGTCCGTAGAAGACCAGGCGGATGGTGTTCAGCCCGAATGTCAAAGGCACGTCGAGGAATTCGTAGCGGCCCTGATCCGGCGTCGAGCGGGCGGCCTGGAGCACCTCGTTGACGTAGAGCTCGACCTCCTCGCCGAGGGGCAGTTCGCCGCGCAGGTTCAGGGGGGTGGCGAGGTCGACCGTCTCCAGAGGCGCGGTCGAATAGACGAAGCCCCGGCCGCCATAGCTGCCGGCGCCCAGCGACATCGAGGGGCTGAAGACATCGCCCAGGCCCGCGCGGGTGGCGCCGAAGCGGCCGAGGGCATGGCCGCCGGGATCCTTGCGCTCGAACAGGACGCGGGCGTTGGCCGGCTCGCCGTTCTGGTCCGAGCCGAGAAAGCCCTGAAAGCCTGCGTAAGCGAGGTCGCCGGCCATGCGGATGTCGAAGCTGTGCGACTGGTCGACGCCGTCGCGGGCGACCTGCCCGCCCAGATTCACGTCGAAGGCGGGCGGGGTGAAGAGTTCATAGGGCGCCGGAGCTTCCTGCACGCGCAGGATCGCCTGGGGCTGGTTCAGGCCGGCGGCCCGAGCCTCGCGCGCCAGCCGTTGCTGGAAGGGCAGGGGCTCGGTCGGGGTGACGGTCAGGGCCTGGGCGTTGACGTCGGCCCGCAGCTTCACCGGAAACAGATGCTCGGCCAGGTCGGCGCGGACATAGAGGTCGTTGTCGAAGATCGCGGCCTGGCCGGGGGCGAAGGTGATCGCCTTGCCGTTGACGATGGCGACGCCGGTGTTGAGGTCGATCGTCAGTTTGCGGTCGCGCGACCCGATCCAGCCCTCCGCCCGACGCTGGGCGGGAAAGACGCCGATCGCGAAGTCCAGCACCCGCGCGAACTCGCCGAGCGGCACATAGACGCCCGCGCGGGAGCCATAGACGTTCATGGTCTCGGCCAGCTGATAGCCGTCGGCCTGAACCTCCATGAACAGAAGGTCGTCGGCGTTGAAGGGAACGGGCTCGGCGGCGACGACCAGATTGCTCACGACATCCTGCGCCGGGGCTCCGGCCGGGGTCTGCGCCAGAGCAGGCGCGGCGCCGCCAGCCGCCAGAGCGGCCAGGGCGACCGCCGTGGCCTGGCGGGCGGAGGTCATCGCGATGCGGGAGCGGAGCCCAGGACCGTGCCGGCGTTTGCGTCGTCGTCGACATAGACCACCCGCACCGCCTCTCCGGCGGCGACCGGGACGGCCAGGGGCGCGACCACGGTGCGGCGTTCGATCTCCGGATAGACGGCGATGCCGCGCACCTGGCCCACGACGTGCTCGTCGGCGCCCGTTCCGGCGCGGATCTGGACGTCGCCATAGACGGAGTTTGCGCCCAGGCGGACGAGGTCGAGGGTCACGGCGCCGTTGGGCGCGCCCTCGGTGGCGGGCAGGACGTGGGCGTTCTCGACCGCGGCGCGGGCGTCCACGGCGCCGTCGCGCACGATCAGCGGAATGCTGACGCTGAACAGGGCGGTGATCTGCAGCGCCACGCCGTTCGGATTGATCTCGGCCGCCTGTTCGGCGGTGAAGCCGGTGGTCTCGGGCGGCAGGGCGGTCACGGTCAGGTGGGTGCGGTATTCGCCCGGAGCTTCCGGCGGGCGCACGCGAACCCGGATGACCTGGCTTTCCTTGGGCTGCAGCGTCACCCGACGCGGGGTGTACTGAATCAGGTCCATGGCCGAGGGTGAACGCGGCGCGTCGGGCGCATCGGCGACGGGACGGATCTGGCCGTCCGACGACATGACGCGATCGACCAGCTCGACGGTGTAGGTAGCCGGGGCGTCGCCCTGGTTGAATACATAGACCGAGGCGGCGCGCTGGGTCGCGTCGAAGGTCACGCGGCGGGGCGAGATGTTCAGATCGGCGCCCGTCGGTGTCGCCGTGACCACCGGAGCGGCGGGCGGCGTCTGGGCCATTGCGGCGCCGGCGAAAGCGAGCGTCGCAGCGAGGACGGGGGCGGCGATAAAGGAGGCGGCTGATCTGAGCATTGGTCTGGACCCGGGGGCGGCGTTCGACCCGCAGACTAGCGGGGAAGGGTTAACCCAACCTCGCGTTGTCGGCGTCCCGGATACGCCTTTAGTTATAGGCGGCCGAGACCGTGAACGAGCCGCTGTAGGTGCCGGTCGGGGTGGTCGAAGCGATCGGCACGCTGCCGCCGACGTTGAAGGCCAGGGTGCCGGCGGCGCCCATGGCGTTGCTGAGCGTCTGGGCCGAGGCCGAGCCGGTCAGGTTGTTCGAGGTCGTGACGGTCAGGGTGTCCGAGCCGTTGGCCATCGAGAAGGTCGCCGGGATGGTGACCGAGATCGACTGGCCGCCCTCACCCGAGACGGTGAACTGGGCCGCGGTGGGCGTGGCGCCCGAGGACAGGCCGACGACGCCGCCGGTGACCGAGCGGGCGCCCGCGGCGCTGACCACCGCGGTGCCCGAACCCGTCGCCGGGCGAACCACGGTGCCGAAGGCGAGGTCGGCGTTCTTGGTGATGGTCAGAGGGCGGACGATGGTGACCGAACCCGTACCAGTGGTGGAAGCCGACGACTGGGCGAAGGCGGGGCTGGCGACGGCGGCGACAAGAGCGGCGGCGGCGGCGAAGAAGAGTTTGTTGGACATGACGTTTTCCCTGAGGGGCGTTTGCAACCTGATGACGCCGTGATGAGCCGTCTCAACTGTCGATGTCTACAACCGGAGCCCGCATAAAGGGCCAAAACACACCAAGGTTATACGCTTTTAGCGAGATCAATACAGAAATGCGTTGCGTGGTTACTTGGCATTTACCAAGATTCCTGACGTCTACTCAAGTATTGCATAATCTTTCGGTAACCATGCTGTTACTGTTTGCCTCTCGACCCGGTTGTGGGAGAAAGGGGAAGAGGAGGCCTGATTCATCGCCATGCAATGGATTGTCCTGATCGTTGATGATCACCCGCTCGTCGGGGAGGCTTTCGAGCTTTCGGTCGGCGCGGCCTATCCGCATCTGGAGGTCGGCCGGGTCACGACAGCGGCGGAGGCCGAGACCTACGCCCGCGCCAACGGCCCTCGCATCAAACTGGTGCTGCTGGACCTGATGCTGCCCGATGCGACGGGGTTCAGCGCCTTGATCCGTCTGCAACAGCTGCTGCCCGGGACGCCCATCGCCATCGTTTCCTCGCGCGCCGATGCGCATACGGTGGCCCTGGCCCGGACGTTCGGCGTGACGGCCTATCTGTCCAAGTCGGCGCCGGTGTCCTCGCTCGTCAGCGCCGTGGGCGCGATCCTGCGCGGCGAACCGGTGGCCTTCCCCGAGACCGCGGCGGCCACCCCGGCGGCGGTGGACTTCCAGCAGCGGGTCTCGTCCCTGTCGGCGGCCCAGCTGCGTGTCCTGGTCGCCTTGGCCGACGGCCGGCTGAACAAGCAGATCGCCGGCGACATGAACCTGACCGAGGGCACGGTGAAACAGCACCTGTCCGCCATCTTCAAGAAGCTGGGCGTCGGCAACCGCAGCCAGGCCATCCTGGCGGCCCGGCCCTATCTGAAGG
>Ga0247739_10001037_pt1 | contig 10021 bp, 9 predicted proteins | sample UWRJL058202B2_FD_180943 | JGI IMG/M metagenome (GOLD analysis project Ga0247739, IMG submission 180943) | Plant litter microbial communities from Arlington Agricultural Research Station in Wisconsin, United States - UWRJ-L058-202B-2 | ecosystem: Environmental > Terrestrial > Plant litter >... | reverse complement strand
CGAAGCCGACGAGGGCCTTTACTTCGAGGTACTCCTCGAAGCCGAAGATGCCGAATTCGCGGCCGTTCCCAGATTGCTTGTAGCCCCCGAAAGGAAGGCTTCTGTCGAACGCCGCGCCATTGAAGTAGACGCGGCCTGCACGAAGGCGGTTGGCCACCCGGCGCGCGCGTGCCGCATCCGCCGACTGGACGAAGGCTGCAAGCCCGAAGGGGGTGTCGTTGGCGATGGCGATGGCCTCTTCCTCGTCGGCATAGCCCAGGATCGCGAGAACGGGCCCGAAGATCTCTTCACGCGCGATGCTCATGGTCGGCGTCACGTCCCCGAACACGGTGGGCCGAACGTAATAGCCGCACGGCAGGCCCTGCGGCCGGCCGAGTCCGCCAGCCACGAGCGTGGCGCCTTCTCCAATGCCCGATCCGATCATCGACTGCACCTTCTCGTACTGGTTTCGGCTTGCCAGCGGCCCCATGGTCGACGTGCGATCGAGTGGATCCCCCAGGCGGACCTCCGCCAGCGCCTTGCGCGCCGCAGCGAATGCGGCTTCGCGCGCGGCGTGCGGTACCAGCATGCGCGTGGGTGACTGGCAGTTCTGGCCGGCGTTGGTGTAGCAGGCGTGGACGCCCGCGGCGACGGCCGCACCCAGGTCAGCGTCGTCGAGGATGATGTTCGCCGACTTGCCGCCCAACTCCTGAGCCACTCGCTTGACCGAGTCCGCGGCGAGCTTGGCGACCCGTATGCCTGCAACCGTCGAGCCGGTGAACGAAACCATGTCGATACCCGGATGCGCGGCGATTGCCTCTCCCACCGTCGGCCCGTCTCCGTTCACCAGGTTGAACACCCCCGCGGGCAGGCCGGCGTCGTGCACGATCTGCGCGAACAGCATCGCGCTGAGCGGTGCGAGTTCGCTCGGTTTGAGCACAACGGTGCATCCCGTGGCCAGGGCCGGCGCGACTTTCGAAGCGATCTGGTTGAGCGGCCAGTTCCAGGGCGTGATCAGGCCGCACACACCGATCGGCTCGCGCCGCACGATGCCGGTGGGCCGCCGTTCCTCAAAGGAATAGTCAGCCAGGACCCGTGCAGCTTCCTCGAAGTGAAAGAGTGCGACGGTCGCCTGGCGTTCGGTCGCGAAGGTGATGGGCGCTCCCATCTCGAGCGTCATGGTTCGCGCCAGTTCGGGCAGGCGCTGTCTGAAGCCGTCGATGATGGCGCGCAGCCAGCCCAGGCGATCCTCCACGCTGGTGCGCGAGTAGCTATCGAAGGCGCGTCGGGCGGCCTGGACGGCTCGGTCCACATCCTGGGGCTGTCCCAGGTGGATGTGCGCGAAGCTGCGCTCGGTGGCGGGGTTCTCCACGCCAAGCTGTGCGGCCGATCCCACCGGATCCGACCACCGGCCGTCGACATAGAACTTGAGCGTCTCCATGCGCGGGCCGATCAGTCGAGGGAGATCTTGGCCGAGTCGATGACCTTCTTCCAGGTCACCGCTTCGCTCGCCATCAGGGCACTCAACTGTGCGGGCGTGCCGGACAGCCCGGACATGCCGAGCGAGGCGAGCTTCGCCTTGCCATCCGCCGAGCCGATGAAGCTGTTGATTTCCTTGTTGAGCGAAGTCACGATCGCCGGTGGCAGGCCCGCCGGCCCCACCAGGGCGCTCCAGACCGTCGCCTCGACGTTGATGCCCTGCTCCTTGGCCGTCGGCACATCGGGCAGGCCCGGGAACCGATGCTTCGAGGTGACTGCAAGCGCCTTGAGCCGCCTTGCTTCGATGTTGGGCATCAATGATGTGACCGGCGCAAAGACTGCGTCGATGGCGCCGCTGATCGCATCGGTCATGGCCGGGGCGTCTCCCTTGTACGGAACGGCCTGGAGCTTGACGCCGGCGTTGAGCCGCAACGCTTCGGTGGCCAGATGACCGATGGTTCCGTTGCCGGGATTGCCCACCGATACCGGATCGGTCTTGGACTTGCCCATCGCCACGAACTCGCGGAGATCCCGAGCTTTGACGGCGGGGTTGACGGCGATCACCAGCGGGATTTCGCCCACCAGCGCGATGGGGGTGAGATCCTTGGCAGCGTCGAACGGCATCTTCGCGTAGAGCGACGCGTTGTTGGCCAGCGGTGCCGAGGTGGCCAGGCCGAGGACGTAGCCGTCTGCAGGGGCCTTGGCCACGAAGTCGACACCGATGTTGCCGCCCGCACCCGCCCGGTTCTCCACAATGAACTGCTGACCGAAGCGGGTGCTCAGGTGCTGCGCCACCTGCCGTGCCACCAGGTCGGAGCTGCCACCTGCGGCGAACGACGCGATGATCCGAACCGGCTTGTCCGGCCAGGCCTTCTGAGCATGGACGCCGCCGACCAGGAGCGACGACAGCGCCACGCTGCATGTGATGGTCCCCCAAAGGGTGGAAAGTCGCATTGTTGTCTCCGGTGATGTTGTGGGCGCAGAGTGTCCGCACAATCTCGGGTGCAAACAATCGAATGTTCCGGACTTTCCGAGCGATGGAATTGCGGCGGCCGCAGCGGCGCCGTGCGGGCAGTTCAGCGGGTGGCTGTGCGCGCAGCGAGGCCGCCTTTGACGAAGACGGACAGGCCCGTGTCGAGGCACACGGCCTTGCGCTCGTCGGGCGTGAGCAGCGCGCACGCAGCGAGCATCCGGTCGACCATGCCCTGGTAGGTCCCGGACGAGGTGCCGATGTCCGAGCCCCACATGATGCGATCCGCCCCGTACATGTCGACGGCCAGGCGGAGCAAGCGCGCCGCGTCCTGGCCGCTCGCCTGGCAGATGTCGAGGTTGATCGACGTGAACTTGAAGTACAGGTTGGGCTTGCCCGCGAGTTTCCGGTAGCGCTCGTCGAGGCCGAAGTCCTCGGCTCCCTCCGGTGCCTCGGGCTCCAGCAGGTGATCCAGCACGATACGCGCCCGCGGGAAACGCTCGGACAGTCGCAGGATGGACGGGATCGACGGACCGCCTCCGCCGTGTGCGAGCACTTCCAGGTTCATCACCAGGCCCGTGTCGTCGATCATCTCCCAGCACTTCAGCGCCTGCGGCGAGTCGAGCCACGGCATGCTGCCGTCGGGCCTTCGCCCGCCGAACAGTCGCAGACCGGCAAGCCCATGGTCCGTGATCATTCGACGCACTAGCGCGGGCGTCGCGGGATCCTCGCCGTCAAGGATCACCACGGCCGAGAACACATCGGGGTGGGCATCCGACGAATCGAGGATGTAGCTGTTGTCGTAGCGATAGATCATGCGCTTTTGCACGGCGACGGCACCGACGACGTTGGCCTTCTGCATCCAGGGCAGCATGCGCGAGACATCGGGGACTTCGTTGATCGGAACGGCCCCGTGGTGGCCGCCTGGATGACCGACCGTCCCGGGTGCACGGCGCGGCGCGTCCGCGGCGCGCTGCATGGGATTGCGTGGGTAGCGAAGCTGGTCGTCCGCGACCAGGTGGGCATGCGCGTCGAACAACGGAACTGGGTTGGAATTCATGGCTAGCGTGAAGATGATGGAGTGCCCGACGCATCAGCCGAGCACATGGCCGGCTTCCAGGTCGATGAGTTGGCCGGTTGATTTGAGCGCGCCGGTGGCGAGCCAGTAGGCAGCGGCAGCGACGTCTTCGAACTCGATGACGGACTGCAGCAGTGCCCGTGATTGGTAGCGCTGGCGCCGTTGCTCGAACGCCGCGGCACCCAGACCGTTGCGCATCCAGTCGCCGTTGACCAGGCCCGGCAGCAAAGCGTTGACCCGTATCCCCGGCGCCAGGGCGCGGGCCAGCGAGAGCGTCAGCGTGTTGAGTGCCCCCTTCGATGCCGCGTAGGCCATCGAGGAGCCGGTGCCCATCCGCCCCCCGATGGAGGATATGTTGACGATGCTCGCGCCCGGGCGATCGCGCATGAGCGGGGCGATGGCACGACTCATCTGGAAGACACCGATCACGTTGACCCGGTACGTCGTCTGGAAATCCTCGCAGGACAAGGCATCGAGATCCTTCAGATCCGCAAAGCGCGTCGTCATGCCCGCGCTGTTGACCAGCGTGTCCACCCGGCCCCATCGCCGACGTACCTCGTCGGCAAGCGCCTTGCAGTCCTCATCGCGCGCCACGTCGGCGCGCAGCACGAGCGCCTGTGCGCCCACATCACGGCATTGCTGGGCGACGCGTTCGGCCGCGTCCAAGCTTCGTGCACAGTGAACGACGACGTCGTAGCCCTGCCTGGCAAACCACACGGCGGTGGCGGCGCCGATGCCGGAAGAAGACCCTGTCACGACGCACACGGGTCTGGAAGCGGGATCCGCGGCCGTCATGGGCGTCCGCTCGCGGGAGCTTCCGCGCTCCAGTAAGGTGCGCGCAGCTCCTTCTTCGACAGCTTTCCGAGTCCGTTGCGCGGTAGCGCCTCGCGCAGCTCGACCGCCGACAGGCGCTGGGTCTTGCCCACCGCTCGATTGGCCCAGGCGCACAGGGCGGCCGGATCCAGGTCGGCGCCGGGTCGCGCCACGACGATCGCCAGCGGCGTCTCTCCCCATGACTGGCTGGGAATACCGATGACGGCGACTTCCGCCACATCTTCATGCTTGGCGAGCACTGCCTCCAGATCGGCCGCGTAGATGTTGTTGCCGCCCGAGATGATCACGTCCTTCTTGCGATCGAGCAGCGTCAGAAACCCGTCGTCGTCGAAACGGCCGACATCGCCGGTGCGGTGACAGAGGTTTCCGGCCTCGTCGAACCAACGGATCTCCGCGTCCGCATCGGGACGGTTGTGGTAGCCCGCCATCATGAACGGTGAACGGCCCACCACCTCGCCGGCCTGACCGGCGACTCCCTGGGGCAGTCGAACGCCGTCATCGCCGATCAGGAAGACTTCGGTGCCATGACCTGGCTGACCCACGGTGTGAAGCTTGTCGGGATGCAGCCGAGGCTCCAGGAAGCAGGACACGCCTCCTTCGGTCAGCCCGTAGATCTCGAGAAAGCGTCCTGGCCAACGCTCGAGCACGTCGCGCTTGAGGGCGACGTCCATCGGGGCGCCGGTGGATTGGCTCAGGGTCAGGCTGGCGAGCCTGGCGCGGTCGAATCGAGGATGGTCGAGTATCCGCCTGTACTGCACCGGTACCAGCATGGTGTGGGTCACGCCAAGCGCATGCGTCGTCTCGATGAAGGATCCGGCGTCGAACTTGCGCATGAGGACGCAGGACCCGCCGTTGGCCACCGCGCCCAGCATCGGCATGATGGTGGTATTCGAATAGATCGGCGTGGACAGCAGCGATCGACTCGTGGGCGAAAAGGCGAAGCCTTTGCGTGCGGCCTGGCGCTGACGCATTCCATGCAGATGCACGATGCCCTTGGGCAGGCCTGTCGTCCCCGAGCTGTAGATGATGTTGAAGGCATCGTCCGGGCGGCTCGGTGCAAGCGCGCGTGCCGGGTCGCCGGAGGCGCGCCACTGGACGTAGGCATCCGCCACCTCGGGATCGCTGCCCAGGGTCACCATCGAAAGCCGGTGCGTGGCAGCGACGCGTTCCACGAAGCGGGCCATGTCGCCGTCAGCCGCGGGGTCCACCAGCAGCAGTTTGGCGCCGCTGTCGGCGATCATCCGCTCCAGGGCGTTCGCACTCGCCGACACGGGCAGCGGGACCGCGCAGGCGCGTGCTGCAATCGCGCCGAACAGGCACTCCACGTAGGCCAGTGAAGCCGCGCCGAGCAAGGCCACGCGGTCCCCCGGCTGCACGCCGTTGGCCAAGAGCGCCGAAGCCACCTCACGCACATGAGCGTCGAGGGTCTTCCAGTCCAGCGCGTGTGCGTCCACCCGGAACGCGATCTCGTCTGGCGCGTTAGCCGCGTGCGCCGCGATGGCTGCTGGAAAGGAAACGAAGGCTTCCGATGGGGAGGCGTCAGTTTTCATGGTGTTGCGTCGAAAATCTGCAGAAGGGTCTCGGCCACGATCGCAGGCTGCGCCTCGCCTTCGACCTCGATGGTGCAATCGAAGGTGATCCGCACGGCGTTGTCCAGCTTCACGCAGTCCTTGACGGCCTGGCGCAGGCGAACCCGCGCGCCCACCTGCACGGGTCGCACGAAGCGCACGCGGTTGCATCCGTAGTTCAGTCCCTTGCCGCGCTGTCGAATCGTGAAGATGCTGCGTTGCATGAAAGGGATCAGCGCCAGCACCAAGAAGCCGTGGACGATGGTTCTTCCCTGCGGCATCTCCTGTGCGGCACGTGCGACGTCGACATGGATCCAATGGTCGTCGCCGGTCAGTTCGGCAAACGCATCGATCTTGCGCTGATCGAGCGACACCCACTCGCTGGTGCCCAGCTCCGTCCCGATCCGTGCCAGCAGATCCGAACCGGTTTCCAGAATGGTGCTCATGACTGCGCCTGCATGCCAAGGCGGGTGGGCACCCGTCCGGCCGTCATCAGCGTCATCGCCGTCTCACCGGACTTCAGGCACACCGACACGCGCGTTCGAACGATGCCGTGCGATGGATTCGAGGCAGAGGGACGCAGTTCGACCACCTCCCGCCGCACCACGATTTCATCGCCTGCGCGCACGGGGCGGTGCCATCGCAACTCGTCCACGCCAAGGCCGACCACCTGGGTCGTCCCGTAGCCTCCGGCACGATGGAACTCGCGCCAGGAGATGGCCGCCACGTGCCACCCGCTGGCGACCAGTGCACCCAGGGGTCCCCGCGCTGCCAATGCCGGCTCCACGTGCATTGGCTGCGGATCGAAATCGCGGCCGAAGGCCATGATCTCGTCGGCAGTCACCCTGACGACCGGGCTTTCCCAGGCCTCTCCCAAGCTGAAGTCTTCATAGACGCGACCCGGCGATTGCGTGGGTGTCGAAAAAATCACGCCGGCTCCTTGTCGTCGGCAGCTTCGTAATCGGCCGCATTGAAAACCCAGCCCTTGGCAATGAAGTCGGTGCGCGGCGGCGAGAAGAGGTCCACCAGGAAATGATGGCCGGCGCCGGTGCCCTCGGTCGTGTGGATGAGTTCCACCGGGACGATCAACAGCGACGGGGATGGCGCCCGAAGATGCTCGTCGTCGCGCCACTGGTCAGCGTCGCCGCCCCAGGGCGTGCGCAGATGATGGACGAACTCTCCCTGGATGGCCAGCGAGCCCTGTTCGAAGGACGCGTGGCTGTGGGGGCTGAGCTCCGCGCGGTTGCGCGGGCCGTCGTATTCGACGATGTTGACACTCAGGGTCTCCGTCTGAAGCATCTTGAGGCGTGGCTTGTCCTTCGACGCCATGATCCTCCCGATTTCCAGGACCTGTATGCGGGCAGCGCTCGCCTTGCGCCTGTAGGGCCTTCCGGTCGGGAGAATGCGGTCATCCAGCGGCTCATAGGACGCGGCGTTGATGACGCGACGGCCCGCAAGATCCTCGCGCTGCGACGTGAAGACCGCACATCTTGTCGACGCGCCGCCGGACACCCGGTAACGGCCGGCGGCAAGAATGGCCACCGAGTGCGGCGGCACCTGGATCGATGTCGCATCGCCCGCCGCCTCCAGCTGAAGGGTACCGGCTGGCACAAACACCATCGCTTCATCCGTGCTGCACACCTCGAAGGTTCCAGCTTCGACCCCGAAGTCCACCCATTCAAGCCAGAAGTTTTGCCCTCGCATCAGCCAGTGCGACCTGGCTTGGTCGATTTCCGGAGGCGTTTGGTTGAAGTCGGCGAAGCCGCGATCGCGTATGCGGGAAAGGGTCTGGGTCATGGTCTTGAGGAAGGTTTGGCACGGGGCGGCGCACTCAGGCGGAACGAACGAAGGGTGCAGGCATCTCGACGACCTGTCCGACCGACGCGTACTGATAGCCACCCAGGCGCGTCAGCGGGCGCGCTCTGACCGTGTCAAAGCGCCCCTCCTTGTCGACAAGATCGTCCTGCATGTGCAGCCCGAGGACGCGCCCCAGGATCACCGTGCTGAATGTCTCCCCGGGGAATTCCGGCTCGATGTCCACGATGCGCAGCAGGCGGCATTCCAGGTTCGCGGGCGAGGCCTCCACCCGTGGGGGTCGCACCAGACGGCTTTCCGCCTTGCGCAGCCCCGCGAGTTCGAATTCGTCCCCCCCTCGGGGCAGCGAAGTGGACGTCATGTTCATGGCTTCGCGCAGTTCCCAGGACACCAGATTGACCACGAACTCGCCTGTCTCGCGAACGTTGGCGACCGTGTCTTTTTCCCCGCCCAGCGCCGGCCGGTTGCATGCGAACATGACCACAGGCGGCGCCGTCGAGACCAAGTTGAACTGCGAGAAGGGCGCCAGATTGACGCTGCCGTCCGCCCCCATGGAACTGATCCAGCCGATGGGCCGGGGCGCAACGATGGCATTGAAGATCGATCGTTTGAAGCCAGGGGTAGTGCGCGGGTCCACGAACATGGGAAGGCGGTGGTGTTGGAGGAAGAGGGCCGAGTCTAGGAGGCCGGCATACCGGTCACAACGCCGCTTTCTCGGAATTCCGTCTGGCGGAAATCTCCCTCCTCGCGCCTGCGATTCCGCACAGCGGAAAGCGTGCGCATGGCGTCCCGACCCTTCGAAGCGGTCGATAGACTCGGTGCTGGACTACTACAAGGAGACATCGATGACCGCTGCTGCCCCCCGGCCGCATGACAGAGCCGCGTCCTGCCTAAGCCCCGCGGCCGGAGCGACGCTGGTCGGCACCTTCGTCAAGACCAACTCGGTGCACGTCGTGGAAACCCTTGGCGGCACCTCGCTGAATTTCGTCGTCGTGGATGCCGAGCATGCGCCGTTCGACCGCGCCGCCATCGACCTGCTGGTGCTGGCAGGACGGGCGGTCGGCTTGCCGGTGCTGGTGCGCGTGCCGGACACGGCCCCATCGACGCTTCTATCGGTGCTCGACGTGGGCGCCGCAGGTCTGCTCGTCCCCCACGTCGATTCTGCGCAGCAGGCGCGCGCCGTGGTTGCGCTGACCCGGTGCCGGACAGGCGTGCGAGGATTTTCAAGCGCCACCCGTGCGGCGGGGTACGGCCTGCTTCCCATGGCCGAAGCCGTTGAGGCCGTGGACCGCTGCTTCATCATGGCGCAGATCGAAAGCTCGGCCGCCGTGGCCGCCGCCCAGGAGATCGCCTCGGTCGATGGTATCGATGGGCTCTTCGTCGGACGCGCCGACCTGGCCCTCTCGATGGGACACCTCGATGCCAAGCACCCCGACGTGCTCGCCGGGGCCCAGACAGCGCTCGACGCGGCGCGTCAAGCGGGGAAAGTCGCGGGAATGGCCGTCGGCAGCGCCGCCGAGCGACACCAGTTCGCTCCGATGGGGGCCAACTGGTTCATCGTTGGTTCCGATCAGGCCTTGCTGAGGCATGGCGCGGAAATGGCCGCTGCAGCGCAGGTCGAGGCGTGACCCACGCTGGAGACGCGGGATGAGTTCTTCGCCCCCTGTACGAGCCGTCGTCCGCGCGCTGGAGTTGCTCCAGGCACTGAACCGTCAACCCGTCTCGACGCTCGACACGCTGCATGTGCAGACGAAGATCCCGAAGTCGACGCTCATACGACTGCTGCAGACATTCGAGCACCAAGGCATGGTCCGGCACGCGCCGCAGCACGGTGCCTACTTCTTGACCTCCGGCGTGCGTTCCCTCTCGTGCGGCTACCACAGCGAGCCGCTCATCGTGGAATCGGCGGCGCCTCTCATGGACGAGTTCACGCTTCGAGCGAAGTGGCCGATGGCGCTCGCCATCCTGGAGAACAGCGCCATGGTCGTGCGCTACAGCACCATCCCGCTGTCGCCGCTGGCCATGCGCCACTCGACGATCAACGTGCGGCTCAGCTTGGTAAGCCGCGCCATCGGCCGCGCCTACCTGGCTTTCTGTTCCCCGGACCAGCAAGCCGCACTCCTGCGGTCGGTCGAGCAATCGATGACGCCAGAAGACGAGGCCGTGCATGACCGCAGTGCACTGGAACAGGTGCTCAACCACGTGAAGGACGTCGGGTACGCGTTGCGCGACACGCAGTTCTGGCCAGCGACCAATACGCTGGCGGTGCCGCTCTTCGACTCTCATGGCGTCACTGCG
>Ga0247739_10001036_pt1 | contig 10022 bp, 10 predicted proteins | sample UWRJL058202B2_FD_180943 | JGI IMG/M metagenome (GOLD analysis project Ga0247739, IMG submission 180943) | Plant litter microbial communities from Arlington Agricultural Research Station in Wisconsin, United States - UWRJ-L058-202B-2 | ecosystem: Environmental > Terrestrial > Plant litter >... | reverse complement strand
CCCCGGGCCCAGAACCGCAGCGTTTCCCGCTCGCGGGAGGCGACGAGCAGGTGCACGAGCTGCCCCAGTACGACCAGCGCGCTGCCCGCAACCAGCACGGCCGCTACTGGCTCAACCGCCCTCAATCCCTCGGCGCGGCGGTCGAACCCGTCAAGAGTGCGGGCAAGCCCACGCTGCACCTGCATCGAGTCGAACTCGGGGACCTCGCCTCGCCATTCCTGCTCGATCGTCGCCCACGCCGCACTCACCGCGTCGATGTTGTTGGCGGTGAACTCGTCGAACGATCCGGGCACGATCGTCCACACCGCCGTGGGCGTGGAGTCGAACCGCGCCCACGCCTCCTCCGTGATGACGAACGGTCCCGACCGGTCCGTTCCGACGGTGGCCGATTCCCCGTACCAGCGCGGGTCGAGCGGGTCGAGGGGGCGCCACGTCCCCGAAACCTCGAATGGGAGCATGTTGATCTCGAGCTCGTCGCCCACCTCCAGTCCGAAAACAGCAGCGGTATCCGCCTCCACCGCCACCTGGTCGGGGCTGGCGGGAATGGTCCCGGAGGCAAAGTCGGCTCGAGACGGGAAGTCGGGGATCGTCAGCACCGAAGCGGGCACCGGCGTGTCACCGATCGAGAACAGGGCCCCCGACTCCAGCGTGCGCGTGATCTCGAAGGCGGCGGACGTGCTGGCGAAAGTCCGCGCGACCGCGGCCCTGACTTTGGCATCCTGTTTGCCAGCATTCTCTGCCAGGTCGAACGATGCGCGAAGCGCGAGGTCGTCGCCCGACCGGGTGGCCAAATCAGCGCGAAGGCCCACCGTTGCCTGCCGGTCGATGTATGCGGATGTGGCGATCGCAAACCCGCACGCCAGCGCCACCACCATCAGGATCGCGACCAGGACGGGAGCGCTCCCACGCAGTCTCGCCACCGAACCCCACAATCCAATCGACCCGAGCGTGCCTCGCTACACCACTTCCCGGAGTCTACGCGGGTCACCTTTCGCCGGCTCTCGACGCTGTCGCCCACTGCCGCTACCGTGAATGCCATGACAGACGTGAATTCGCTTCGTGCGCGCATTTCCGGTCCCGTGCTGACTCCATCCGACGCCGGCTTCGCGGAAGAAGTCGCCGCCTGGAGCGCGAGCCACATCCACACTCCCGAGGTTGCGGTCGGGGCCGCGTCGGCCCAGGATGCTGCCGAAGCCGTGCAGTTCGCTCGCGACAACGACATGCCCGTGCGGGTGCAGGCGACCGGCCATGGCGCCCTGCTCGACATCACCGACGGCATGCTGATTCTGACGCGCCGGCTCGACACCGTGCAGGTCGACCCGTCCACCCGCGTGGCGACCATCGGCGCCGGCGTCACGTGGGGAACGGTCGTCGCTGCGGCAGCCGGCTACGGGCTTGCCCCGATCACCGGATCCTCACCCACCGTCGGCGTGGTCGGGTTCCTGACCGGCGGAGGCCTCGGGCCTCTCGCGCGCAGCCACGGGTTCGCGAGCGACTACGTCGTGGGCTTCACCGCCGTCACCGCAGACGGCTTGATGGTCGAAGCAAACGCCGAGACGAATCCAGACCTGTTCTGGGCTCTCCGCGGCGGAAAGGGCGGGCTCGCGATCGTGACCGAGGTGCGCATCCAATTGGTCGAGCTCGCCGAGTTCTATGCCGGAAGCCTCGTGTTCGATGCACCCGACATCGAGGCGGCCCTGCGCGCGTGGGCGGAATACACGGCGACCGCCGACGACGACGTCTCCACGAGCGTCGCCGTCTTGCGGATGCCCGACTTCCCGTTCATCCCCGAGCCCGTCCGCGGGCGCACCCTGCTGAGCATCCGCTTCACCTACCCGGGCGACGCCGCCACGGGCGAGAAGCTTGCGGCCGCGCTCCGATCCGCCGCCCCGGTTTACCTCGACCAACTCGCGCAGATCCCGACATCCGCCGTCGCGACGATCCACGGCGACCCGACCGACCCCAGCCCCGTGAAGACCTACGGACGGATGCTGACCGGAGTCGACCAGGAACTCGTCAGCGCGCTGTTGGAGCACGTTGGCCCCGCCCAGCAGGCGCCGTTCGTCTCCGCCGAGCTGCGCCACCTCGGCAACCGCACCGCCATCGATGTGCCCGAGGGCTCAGCCGTTGGGGGCCGCGGCGGAGCGTTCACCCTGTCGCTGGTCGGGGCACCCAACCCGGCGCTGTTCGAAACCGTGATTCCCGGGGCAGCCGATGGGATTCTGCGGGCAATCGGCCCGTGGCTATACGACGAGACCACTATCAACTTCCTCCCGTCGATCAGCACGCAGGAGGCCTTCGACTCGGCGTGGCCGAGCGACATCCGCCAGCGCCTGGCCACCGTGCGGGCCGAGTACGACCCATCGCGGGTGTTCGCATACGGGCCCGCCTAGCTACGGCCGAGTGGGCGCTTCGTCGTCTGGGCCGGATGATTCCGCCATTGCCGCGGTGGCATCGAATTGCGTCATGATCAGAGCCGCGGTGCTGGTGAAGCCGATGGCAATCGCAATTATGAGCGAGGGAATGTAGGCGGTTGCAGGAGGCACCCACCCTCCGATGATCCAGGGCAGTGCGACCAGCAGCACGACGCCCGCTGTGCTCACCCACTGGTTGACAGCCAGAGAGAGGGAGACGCCCATCCCGCCGTTCTTCAGGATCCGTCGCCCGGTGTCCAACGTTGAGAGCAGCAGTATCACGCTGATGAGGATGAAGGCTGCGGTGCCCCAAATCGGGTCGAAGGCCGCGAGAACCAGAGGGAGGAACAGCGGCAGGGTGTAGACGAGAAAGACCCACCGCACTCCGGAACGCAGATAGCGATCGGCCGCGTCCGATGCCATCAGAATTCGGTGCAGGTCGGTGTCGATGTAGAAGAACACCCCGACGATAAACGTACCGATCAGGGTGGCGGCCACACCCGACACTCCCAACAGGAATTCATTCAGGTTCATCAGCATGGCCGTCAACCTAACAGGCGCTGCGACCTTTCCGACGGAGTGAGCGCCAGTGCGGACTTGACGAGCTTCGCCCAGTCGTCGGCGAGCACCTCGTCGAGGCCTGACTCGATGGCGTCCAGCCCGGCAGACGCCAGTACCGTGGGGGAGATCTTCGGCGCTTCGAATCCCGCTGTCATGTCGGTGTCGACCAGGCCCATGTAAACGCCCACGACCTGAGTGCCTTGGTTTGCAAGCTCGAGGCGTGCGTTGTCGGTCAGACTCCACGCCGCCGCCTTGGACGCACCGTAGGCGCCAGACCCCGGAATGGTGAACCACGAGAGCGCCGACACGACGTTGAGGATGGCGCCGCCCCCGTTTGCCTTCAGGATCGGGGCGAACGCCTGCGTCATCAGCAGGGGGCCGAAGAAGTTGGTGTCCATTTCCCTGCGGATGTCGGCGACATCTCCGGAGATGAGAGACGTCCCGGTTGAGATTCCGGCGTTGTTAATCAACACCTGCACGTCGCCCGCCGCCTCTGCGGCGGCCCGAATCTGCGAGGGATCCGTGACGTCGAGCTGGATCGGCACGACGCCATCAGCATGCACGGCACTCGCATCCCGAGACGCAGCGTAGATCTTCGACGCTCCGCGTGCCTTCAGCTCGGCGACGAAGGCCGCTCCGATGCCACGGTTCGCTCCGGTTACCAGTACTACGGCGTTCTCTAACTGCATGGTGTTCTCTTTCTGTAACGATCACTATAAATTCGGGTTCGACAGTATCACATTCTGTAGCGTTCGCTACGTTATGATGAGTGCATGGCAGGCAGACCCCGAAGCTTCGACCGCGACGCCGCTCTTGCGGCAGCCGTCGAACTCTTCTGGCGCGCGGGCTACCAGGAGACCACCATCGCGATGCTGACCAAAGCCATGGGCGTCACGCCTCCCAGCCTCTACGCCGCGTTCGGCGATAAGGACAGGTTGTTCGACGAGGCTTCCGCCCTGTACTTCCGGCGGACCTGCGAGGCGGTCGACGCCGCCGCCACCCGTCCGACGGCGCGCGAAGCCATCACTGTCATGCTCAACGACACCGCCCGCGCCCACACCGACACGCGGACGCCGCTCGGCTGCCTCATGCTGACCGAGCCTCGCCTGACCGCGCAACGGCAGGTGATCCACGATCGGCTCAAGGACAGAATCGCGCGAGGCATTGCCGAGGGTGATCTCCCCACGACGGTTCAGCCCGAGCAGCTCGCGTCGTTCCTGGTCGCCGTCATGCGGGGCATGTCGGGGTGCGCCAGGGACGGTGGTTCCCGGGAGGAAGTGCTCGCCATCGCCAGCCTGGCGGCGGCCGCCCTGCCTGAGCTCGCTTAGAGCCCGCCGCCTCGGTCGTTGCTAACCGGCGAGTGCGGTGACCTTGAGGATCGAGGCGCTGCTGTTCGCGCAGGCCTGCAGCGACGTGTCTGGCAGGAACACGGCTTCGCTGAGGTTCGGCGGGTACACCCGGAACCCGTCCGCGTCGGTCGGCGAGCAGTCATCCAGATTTCCCGCGAAGGTCACGGTCAGGTTGGCGGTCGCAGCGGCCCCCGGCGCCAAGGTGATTTTGCTCGCCGTGCTCGTCGTGTCGTCGGTCGCCGCGCTTCCGATCTGCGTTCCGTTGCCCTGCCCGACGAATGCGACCGTCGGATATCCCTCGACGACACAGGGGTCGTTGCCGGCGTTGGTGAAGATGAGCGGGATGACGCTGCTGCCCGCCGTGCCCTCCGGTTCGCCGAGGGTCACCGCGAGGTTGTCGAACGTGCAGGCGCCTGTCGCCCCCGTCGGTTCCGGCGTGGAGGAGGGGCTAGGCGATGCCGAGTTGCTCGGCGTTGCGGTGGGAGTCGGGGTCGGCGCCGGGCGCGCCGTGGTGACCGCCCAGATAATCGCGGCCACGATGGCGAGGCCCAGGATGATCGCGAGCACGATGACCCACACTTTCCAGGGGTTTCTCTCCGGAGTGGGGGCGTTATCGGAGTCGGTCATAGCCAGCCTTTCGCTCGGTTCTTCGAACGTATTGTGGCCGCCGCAACGCGGGCCACGTCTCGTAGTCGGAAAGATCGAGCTTTCGTCGCTCCCGCACGGTCAGGGCTTTGCGTCGAACCGCTCCCATTCGCCCTCGGAGACCACATCAACGACGCCATCGACCACGGTGATCGCCGACTGGTCGTCGATCGCGTAGGCGACGGTCGAGATGCTCGCGGCCCACCGGTGCGCGGCCTCTCGGGTGTTCTCATCCCAGCCCGGATAGTCGAGGTGCGGGAAGATCGAAAAATCGACGATGCCGAGAGTTTCGTCACTTCCTCCCGGCTTCCAATCCACGAACTCGGCTCCGATGCGCGGAGTCATCACCATGCTCCCGGCGCTGACACCAACCCAGGTCGTCTCCTCGAGCGACGGCAGCAGGGCCGCCAAGCCGGACTCCCGCATCCAGTGGGCGAGGTAGACGGCCTCGCCGCCATCGACCAGCAGCACGTCGGCGTTACGCACCCAGGGTTCCCACCGGTCCTGGCCGATTGTGGGCAGGGCGGTGAGTTCGAGAACGCCGACCGACTTCCACCCGAGCTGGGTGAGATCTGAGTCCCCCGGCCAGCGGCCGGCCGTCGACATCCACACCGACTCCGGCGAGCAGGCGGGTTGGCCCCATTGGGCGGTCGGGATGAACAGAGCCGAGCTCTCGGAAATGGGCTTCCCGAGCATCCGGATCAGCGAACCTCGGATGCTGTCGTTCGACACCCCACCCGACGTGAGAAGGAGCTTCATGGCGACGACAATACCGGCCGCCGCAGACCCGACAGCTTAGGCTTCTACCGCCCCGCAAGTATGAGCGACGTAGAACGTACCTCTTCGACGAGAGTCATCTCCGGTCCTCCCGAAACTGTTGAAGGAAGCGGCGCAGGGCCGCGTAGCGGTACTCCTGGTAGAGGCCGTGCAGAACGGCGAGCAGCGCTGCCGTGCCCAGCCCGATCAGGATCGATGGGGTGGGCTGAGACGTTGCTTTGACGACGAGAATGGCGACGCCAGCACCGGCCACCATCGAGTTCACGACCGCGATCACCGTCGCCGTCGTGAAGAACACCCCCACCCACGATCTTCTGCGCCCGATGGGCAGCATCTCGTTCGGGCCGTGCGGGCCTGTGGGACGCGGAAAGTACTTCTCCGCGCCGGGCAACGTCGTGGAATAGACGCCGCGAATGCGCTGAATCGCCTCGAGCGCGGCAACGTCCTCAAGCGAGATTTCCACGAGGCGCTCATACGAGAAGATGCCGAGAAGGAAGATGACCGGTATGACGACCATGAGGAAACCCAGCGCATAATCGGTCTGCGCGAGAAACCCGAAGGCGACGAGACTACTGGAGAGGGTCGTCAGGTACAGGGCTGCACGGCTGCTCGCCTCGCTCACGGTGATGCCCCGCGCCGATTCCAGCACGAAATGCTCATTCATCAGCGCGCTGTAGAACGCAGCGGCCCTGTCGGGCAGCGCCTCGATCGCCTGGTCTGCTGTCGGCAGACCATCGGACTCGGCTGGATGCGGCCTATCTCGCGCGGGTTGCTCAGACACCGGTGGGAGCTTCGCGAACTGAGAAGAGGTTGCCGAACGGATCGAGCAACTGACATAGCCGCTCGCCTGTGAACACGGTCTTGGGGCCTCGGTGCGCCGTGGCGCCGTGCGTGGTCCAGTCCTGGACGACGGCGTCGACACTGGCCACGGTCCAATAGGGGCTGGTGCCTGCCGGCCCGGGCGAGTTCAGTTCGTCTTTCTGATGCAGCGTCAAACGCGTCCCGTCGAGGTCGAAGGCCACAAGCGCGTCTCCTCGCACGACGGGCTGTCGATCGAGCCGCCGCGAGTACCACTCCACCGCGGCGTCGAGGTCGTCTACGAAATAGAAGACGTTCCCGACCCCGGCGAACACGGCGGTGTTCATGGCCGCTTCCCGGAGAATGCGCCAGCGAGAAAGGCGAGAGACGGGCCGATAGCCGCTGCGGTGTACCCCTCGGCGTGGTGGGTGCCAGGAATGAGCTGGAGCGTGCTCGCAAGCCCGGCAGCCGCCAGCGCGGATTGCATCGCTCGAGCATCGCTGACCGGTACGAATTCCGCCAGCGAGTTCGCCAGGTACACCGGGCCGCCCTGAGGCGTGACATGGCGTGCTGTCGAAGCCTCAGCCAGCAGACTTCTGTCGTTTCCGACTTCATTCAGGATTGTCCAGCGCAGGAACGCGTCGTTCCGACCGGTCTGGTTGATGTCGGCGCTCTTCATTGCGTTGAGGTCTTGAGAAGTCGGAGTGGCCGGGAGATCGTCCGTCTGCTCCACAATCGCGAGGAGGTCGAAGATTCCCGACCAGCTGACCGCGGGGCGGCCGGTGGCGATGCTGGCCTCGACGACGAGATTTCCGCCGGCCGACCCGCCGAAGAACGCGAGCTTGCTGCGATCGAACGCCCAGTCTGACGAGAGGGCCCAATGCGCCGCGGTGAGGACGTCGTCCCTGCTGGCGGGAAAGGTCGCTGCTGGAGCCTCTCGATAGTTCGGAGCGAAGACGATGTAGCCAGCATCGACCAACATCGTCGCGACCGTCACCTCTTTGCTCTTGTCTCCCCGGAACCAACCGCCGCCGTGCACCAGAATGATCGCCGCTCGAGCCGCGTCCGTTTCCGCCGAGGTAGCCCTGCTGTACACATCGAGCAGCAGAGAGACTGACCCGGCCGTTCCGTACTCGACGTCGAGAACTGACTGCGTGCCCGTCATGGGGACCCCTTTCTCGAGGCGGACGGAACGCCGCGCTCGAGCCAGAGCCTATGGTCCTGCTTCGCGACCAAGCACACCCTGCGAGGGCCACCAAGGTACGCCACGGCGTTCTCGCTGTTGTTGTCGTAGGACACGCGTCGATAGCGACGGAGGTGACCCTCCCAGGGCATGGCTGCGAAAGCCGCCACGCTCGTACGTTTCCCCGAGGTAACCGCTCACCTCGAGAGGGCATGGATGTCGAACGAGTCACCGATTCCACCGAAAGTCGAACCCCATCAGTCGCGATCGCAGAACCTCGCGCTGATGGTGGTGTGCGCTGCCCAATTCGTGCTCCAACTGGACTTCAGTGTGGTCAACGTCGCGCTGCCGTCCATCAGGGGTGGGCTGGGCTTCTCGGACAGCGACTTGCAGTGGATCGTCACCGGCTATGCGCTCACCTTCGGCGCCCTCCTCCTTTTCGGTGGGCGGGTAGGAGACCTGTTCGGTCAACGGAAGACGCTGCTCTTCGGGCTGATCCTGTTCGGGATCGGATCCATAGGCGGCGGGCTGGCCCCCACCCCAGAGACGCTCATCGGTGCTCGCTTCGTTCAAGGTGCTGCGGGCGCCTTGGTCTCGCCCGCCGCGCTGTCGTCGCTGACCCTCCTGTTCCCAGACGGCCCGGGCCGGATTCGAGCGCTCGGCATCTGGCAGGGCGCTACAGCTGCCGGGGGAACGGCAGGCATCGTCCTCGGAGGGTTGCTGGTTGAAGTGCTCGGGTGGAGGAGCGTCTTCATCATCAATGTGCCAATCATCATCGTGCTCGTCATCCTGGTTCCCCGTGTGATCCCTCGCCCGGCATCCCGCTCGCGCGTCTCCCTGAACGTCGGCCCATCGCTGTTGATCACGGTGGCTATCGCGCTGGTGATTTACGCGCTGAGCAACCTGGAGCAGTTCGGACCCCTGAACTTGTCCACCACCGTCCCCTTCATCGTGGGTCTCGTCGTCGCCGCGGGTTTCGTGGTGACGGAGGCGCGCTCCCGCGATCCGCTGATCTCGCGAGCGCTGCTTCGCTCCCGGCAGCGACGTGGCGCCCTCGGTGTAATGCTGGTCACCGGCGCCGTGCTCGCCGCCTACGTGTACTTCGTCTCGCTCTATCTGCAAACCGTGCTTCACCTCAGCCCGTTGCTCACGGGGCTCAGCCTGCTTCCCGCCACACTCACCATCGTCGTGCTCTCGTCGTTCATCGCCCGCCGGGTCATCGGGCGAATCGGCCTGAAGATCACGGCGCTCGCTGGCGCGCTCCTCGTCGCCGGCGGCCAGTCGTGGTTCGTATCCCTTTCGACCACCGGCGATTACCTGGTGAATGTTCTTCCCGCCCTCGTGCTGACCGCCGCCGGCATCGGGTTGTTGCTACCCGCCGTATCGATCGCCGCGACCGCGGACGTCGCGGCGAACGTTCAGGGCGCCGCAGCGAGCCTGTTGACGACGAGCCAACAGGTTGGTGCAGCACTCGGAGTGGCGACCCTCGCCACCATCGCCGCGACCCGGACCTCGGCCGGAGCGAGCATCTCGGCGGGCTACTCGACCGCTTTCGTAGTCTCGGCGATAGCTATGATCTTCGCCGCCATCATCGTGGCGGTGACGTTCTCGAAGGATCCGGCGCCCACAACGGCCACGGCACCCGGAGGGATTTGACTCCCAACCGGTGCCGCTGGCAGATTTTGCGGTGAGCCGTCGGTGCGAGCATCCCGAACGGCAAAACCCGCCGGACTGCGCCGGTCGGGGCCCCGGGGACCACAGTGCCACGCGTGCCCACCAAACCAAGAAAGACCCCGCGGAAAAGCTGCGGGGTCTTTCTTGGTTTGGTGCGCCCGGAGGGATTTGAACCCCCGGCCTATTGATCCGTAGTCAATTGCTCTATCCGCTGAGCTACGGGCGCATGCTGGACAAGCCAACCTGAAAACTATACCAGCGGATCAGGCGGCGCCAGTCACCCGGTCGAGACGAGGGAGCCGAAGACGGTGTCCATGACGGATGCCGCCAGGCCGAGCCCCGTCGACATGCCGATGCCGGTCGTCACCGAGACGATCGTCACGTCGGGCTCGGGCGACTCGACCAGGAACTCGCGATCGGCCTTCGCGTACACGCCCTGCCAGCGCTCCAGAACTCGCAGGTCGCGGGCGCCGAACAGCGTGGCCGTGATCTCGAGCAGCTTGTCGAACGCGTCCTCGCTCTGGAACGGTGATGCCACCGCGCCCAGGTGGTGCGTGTCACCGATGATCAACTCGCCGCCGGGGCGCTGGGTGTACATCTGGTTCACGTCGAGGGCGGCCA
>Ga0247739_10001034_pt1 | contig 10034 bp, 10 predicted proteins | sample UWRJL058202B2_FD_180943 | JGI IMG/M metagenome (GOLD analysis project Ga0247739, IMG submission 180943) | Plant litter microbial communities from Arlington Agricultural Research Station in Wisconsin, United States - UWRJ-L058-202B-2 | ecosystem: Environmental > Terrestrial > Plant litter >... | reverse complement strand
TGCTCAAGGACCGGGCCACGGATGTCGTAGCAAACACCGTTCAGCTTGTCGGATTTTTTAATCATGCTCATTGCAGTAATATGCCTTTAGTGCGAGATATAGAGGTGACGCAAATGTAGATTGCGAGCCGTGAATAATCGGTGTTTGCAAGCTGTCGTGTCAAGAAAATCATAATGGCATTTGGTTAAATTTAAATTTCGCGAGTGCGCTTGGGTATTTTCGCACTCGTAGCTTGATTTATGGTCTGGAAGCCCCGAGTTCTCCAAAACGATTCTTGGGTTCCAATGCTTTCTGTATTCCTATACTTGATCGAGTAATAAACGTTTCGCTGTCACGCTAACATTGAATTGATAAAGGTGCCCATATGTCCGAATCAGAGTTTAACGATGAATCTTATTGGTTGAAAAAATTAACGCCAGAGCAGTATCGAGTCTGCCGCCAGAAAGGCACAGAGCGGCCTTTTACAGGTGAGTATTGGAATGAATTTAGCGATGGAACCTATCTCTGTCGTGGTTGTGCTGAGCCGTTGTTTTCATCAGAAACCAAATTTGATGCTGGATGTGGCTGGCCAAGCTTTTACGCACCGGCTAACAAAAATGTCATCGAAGAGGTACACGACATTAGTCATGGAATGCAACGTACAGAAGTTGTTTGCCGAAAATGCGGTAGTCATTTGGGTCATGTATTTCCGGATGGCCCGGCGCCCACAGGTCTTAGATATTGTATAAATTCAGCTTCAGTTGATCTTGATAAAAAATAGAGCAGATTAACGCAAGCTTTTAGTCGTACATCTGCTTCTTTTTCCAATCGTCAGTAGGAGGCGTGAAGTTTTCCCACTCTTTGGTTGAATCAGGTTGCTGCGCATCTTGGGACGTGTCATTCGCCTCACCCGATAAATGAGCCTTCTCTTCCAATTTAGTAACTATCGAGGCAAGTTGGGCGATTTGCTTGTCGTAAGCGCGGTTGGCGTTTTCAGTCGTTAGCATTTTTTTTGCGAGGTTGAAGTAGTGGATAGCTAGGCGCAGTTTCCCGGCCTGTTGCGCTTGCTTCGCGTGGTAGAGATGAGCATCGACAGACATCTGTAGCGCTAAGCGTTTAAGCTGATCAATGTAAGCACTAAATTGCACTTTGTTGATGATTTTTGAGGCTTCTTGCTGAGCCAGAAAATGCTGCAGTTCATGTAAGTGCTGCCGAATATCTTTCATTATTTGGGGGTTTTCAATCCTGGGGCGTTGCGCAGGATTAGTTTTCGGTAGTGCACCCAATTGGTTTGTATACAAAGTTATGTCATCTACATGGTGCTGTTCTTTAGGTTCGATTTTGCTTAATTGTTCGCAAGTGTCAATTAGCGCGCGGTAAATTAAACCTAGCAGGTCAGCTGTTAAAAAATTGGGTGGAAAACCGTTTATCATGTGCACAAAATTGCGATGTTTAGTTTTTAATGCCATGAGAATACGTTGCCGCTGCACGCGTTTTTTCTCAATGGATTGGCTAATAAACGCGTAAGCCGCCAGCGCTATAAGTAAAACGATGATGATTGCAACGATGAATGTAGACATAGAATTATTTCTGAAAAGAGTACAGCTTAAAGAAGTATAGCACCGTTAAAATATCCAAATAGATTATGTAATATGCAAACTCTCTTATCGGCTAAGTGCTTGTTTCCAAAGTTATAAAATTAAGAACAAAAGTGTTGACAGAGTAGGGCGTGCTCCTTAGAATGCGCCCCACTTCTGCAGACGACGTCACAAACGTTTACGTAGAAGGTTTCTGGGTCCCCATCGTCTAGTGGCCTAGGACACTGCCCTTTCACGGCGGTAACAGGGGTTCGACTCCCCTTGGGGATACCACTTGCGGGAATAGCTCAGTTGGTAGAGCACGACCTTGCCAAGGTCGGGGTCGCGAGTTCGAGTCTCGTTTCCCGCTCCAAATTTTTACATTGTCTTTAATTCTTGCCGCCAGGCAAAAATTGCGTTTTAGTCCCCATCGTCTAGTGGCCTAGGACACTGCCCTTTCACGGCGGTAACAGGGGTTCGACTCCCCTTGGGGACGCCATTTGCGGGAATAGCTCAGTTGGTAGAGCACGACCTTGCCAAGGTCGGGGTCGCGAGTTCGAGTCTCGTTTCCCGCTCCAATCTTAATATTTTTAATCATCCTTGATTATGTCGTTAGTGCAACCCCATTGTACTCAGGCGTGCTTTTTCGTACGAGAAAGCTTGATCCAATTCTTTCGCGTTTTGACGCAGCTCATCCAATTGTTGAAAAACTGAGATTTCTTCATCCGGCATGTAATGCAGGCAGTCTCCTCCAAAAAACCATAAGAGGTCTCTTGGAACTAAAGGCATAAGATGTGGATAGCCTGCTACAATTCTACAAAGCAGTTGCTGTCCTTGAATTAAAAGCTCGCTACCCCCAACTTTTGGCAATTGCTTTAATTCGAGTAAAAAATTTAGATCATCTAGCTCGCAATCCTCAAGAGAAAATGGCGGTTGCTGCTGTATCTGATCAATAAATGTGTTTAACAGGGCTATATGAAAATCAAAATAAGCTTTGTCTACGTCTTCACTTGTCATAGATTTAAAATCTCGTTTCTTCATTCTTTTTGAAAACAGGGGCGCTATGTCTGCAGCACTTTCGATTCGCAATTTAACCAAAGTTTACAACAATAAATTTGAAGCTTTAAAAGGTATTTCACTCGATGTTATGCCTGGTGATTTTTTTGCTGTGCTTGGCCCCAATGGCGCTGGCAAGTCTACCACAATTGGTATTATCAGCTCATTGGTGCGCAAAACATCCGGTGATGTAGAAATTTTCGGTGTTAATATTGATACCAATTTCTCCCAGGCTAAAAAATTTCTTGGAGTAGTCCCGCAAGAATTCAATTTTAATTTATTCGAAAAGGTTGAAGATATTATTTTGCAGCAGGCAGGTTATTACGGTTTGCCACGCGAATATGCTAAAAGTCAGACTGAAAAATATTTGAAAAAGCTTAATCTATGGGACAAGCGCCAATCGCCTGCACGTACTCTGTCCGGCGGCATGAAACGTCGGTTGATGATTGCCAGAGCTTTGGTGCATGAACCTAAATTATTAATTCTCGATGAGCCCACTGCGGGTGTTGATATTGAACTACGACGTTCGATGTGGGACTTTTTGCGCGAAATAAATGAAGCCGGTACTACAATCATTTTGACGACGCATTATTTGGAAGAGGCGGAAAGCCTTTGCCGAAACGTTGCTATTATCGATAAAGGCACGCTAGTTAAAAATACCAGTGTTAAAAACTTGTTGCAGCAATTAAATAAAGAAGTTTTTATTTTAGACTCGTCTACCAATCTACCAGACAATTTAACGATTGCAGGTTTTAAAATAGAAAAGATTGATGAGCATTCATTTGAAGTGGAAGTTGAACGCGGTCAATCTATGAACGAAGTATTTGCGAATTTGAGTTTGCAAGGTATTTCCATTATCAGTATGCGTAATAAAGCCAATCGATTGGAAGAAATGTTTGTTTCTATGATCGCACAATCATCGGCTAGCTCGGAGGGCATGTGAGATGGAATTAAAAGAACAGTGGATCGCTTTCATCACAATTTTGCGCAAAGAAATTAAACGTTTCACGCGCATATGGGTGCAAACACTTTTACCGCCTGTTATTACCATTGCGTTGTATTTTGTTATTTTTGGAAAGCTGATTGGTGGCCGTATCGGTGATATGGGCGGATTTAATTATGTGCAGTTTGTCGCCCCCGGTTTGATTATGATGGCGGTCTTAACCAATGCCTATTCTAATGTTGTGTCCTCATTTTTTAGTGCGAAATTTCAGCGTAGCATTGAAGAAGTTTTGGTTTCACCAACGCCCAACTACGTAATATTGCTGGGCTACACCATGGGCGGGGTTGCGAGAGGTTTATGTGTCGGGTTACTCGTAACCTTAATGTCATTGATGTTTACGCATTTACACATTCATAGCTGGCTAATTACTTTAACTATTGTATTGCTCACTTCAATGTTGTTTTCGTTGGCGGGCTTTATTAACGCCGTGTATGCAAATACTTTTGATGACGTTTCTATAGTGCCAACGTTTATTCTTACACCCCTAACGTATTTTGGTGGTGTGTTTTATTCGATCAGTATGTTGCCTGAAATTTGGCAAGATATTTCCCGTTTGAATCCAATTCTTCATATGGTGAACGCATTTCGTTACGGTATATTAGGCGTGAGTGACATTAATTTTGTAAATGCCATTTTGGGTTTATCGTTGGGTGTGGTGATATTATTCATGATTAGCTTACATTTGTTGAAAACCGGCAAACGCTTACGCGCTTAATAAGAGATATAAAATGACGCACTCTGTTGACTCAAGCCCCCTGGGACAAAAGACCAATTATGTTTCTGTGTATGACGCGAGCTTACTATTTCCTATTCCAAGAAGTGAATCTCGCAAAGCTCTCAGGCTTGAAGATAATTTACCTTTCTACGGTGTGGATGTCTGGACCGGTTATGAATTGTCCTGGTTAAATACCAAAGGCAAACCTGAAGTTGCTGTTGCAGAGTTTTTGATTCCATTTGATAGCCCATTTATTATTGAGTCCAAGTCTTTCAAGCTTTATCTTAATTCACTTAATCAAACGAAATTTTCATCGTGGAGTAACGTAGAAGAATTATTGACTAAAGATTTGTCGTTAGTCGCTAACGCTGATATCACTGCTCGCCTGTACAAGCTGAGTGACGATAATACATTACCTATTGACTCTATCGTAGACGTGTCGTGTATTGATGATCTAGATGTAAGCGTAGAGTATTATCACCCGGAGCCGGACTTGTTAGTTGTCGACAGGGACATTATTGTAAATGAGAGTTTATGTAGTCACTTGCTTAAAAGTAATTGCCCAGTGACAGGCCAGCCTGATTGGGCAAGTTTATTTATTGAATACTCTGGTGCGAAAATAAATCACGACGCTCTACTGCGCTACGTTATTTCATTTCGCGAACACCAGGATTTTCACGAGCATTGTGTTGAGCGAATTTTTGTAGATATTTTGGAGCGTTGCGAGCCAACGAATCTTTCGGTATATGCGCGTTATACGAGAAGGGGTGGGCTGGATATAAATCCTTTCAGGAGTACAGATAAAAATGCCGTGCCGAAAATAGGGCGCCTGTTAAGACAGTAACGTATTTTAAATAATAACTTTATCGCGCAATTTTTCGGCGGCTTTTTCTAACGATTCAATAACTTTCTCTTTATCGTAGTTACGAATTTTGTCCATATCCAAATACATTGAAAAGCCTTCTGCACGGTCTTCAAAATAACTTTGATTTTTACCAAGATCTTTGCGCAAATCCGCAACTTGGTAAACCTTCACGGGCAATGCAAATCCTTTCACCTGAATTTCACCTTTATCGCGACACATAATTGTGTCTTTGCATAGTGACCAGGTTTCGTGCGAAATTAAAATCTCGTCAGGTTCAGCTGCAGACTCCAAGCGGCTTGCTAAGTTAACTTGGGTTCCTAGCACCGTGTAGTCCAAATGACTTGATGTACCGAAAGTGCCAACAGTGCAGTAACCTGTATTGATTCCCATACGAATCTGTAAAGGTTTTTTAATGCCTTGGTTAAACCATTCCAATTGTAGCGAACGCATTTTCTTTTTCATGGCTACCGCCATTGAAACGCAGCGGACACAGTCAGCTTTGACCCCCTGACTATTGCTATCACCAAATAAAACCATAATTGCGTCGCCCATGAATTTATCGATGGTGCCGCCATGCTGGGTAACTATTTTCGACATTTCGGTTAAATAGTGATTCAAAAGTTCGTTCAATGCTTCGGCTTCTATCTCTTCGGCAAGCTCACTAAAGTCTTTAATATCTGAAAAGAAAATACTGATTTTTTTTCGCTCAGCTTGCAGCGTTTCATCCTTTCCCTGATTGATTGCTTTCCATACGGTGGGCGGTAAATAACGGGAAAGTTTATAAGCTCGAATTTTATGCCATTTTTGTTCGTTCTCTAATTGCTTCTGCGAGAGCGAAAGTTTATGAAAGCGTTGATGCATATAAACAGCGTAAACCAAAAAATAGGTGGCAATACCGATGAGGCTGGAAAGGCTAATTTCTACATTTGTGGATAATACGAAGCTAGGTGAATGGAAAATAAAACTTATCAAAATACCTACAGCAAAAGCAGAATTATCTTCCATTAATTTTCTAACACCACCGCTGATTAAGGCGTTGAACTGAATCATGGTTAGAAAAAGTACGCAGGGCAAAATACTAAAATTCGTAAAGCCTAATACCAACCCAATCAACCCCGCGTCTACATAAGATAGCCAACGAGATGTTTTAACCAAGGTGTCAGCAGCTTGTTTGTGCGTGAAGTAATAAGTCCCGTATGCATACGCCAATAGCCCGATAATAGTGACTGCGTACAGATAGCTAATATTTGACCAATTAATATAGGCTGCTAATGTTCCTGCTGCTGCAAAACATATAAGGGTGCGAAAATAATATTGTTGTTGGGGAGATTCGGCTTGCAGCTGTAATGGTTCTTGTTTACTGGTCATTTTTTTGGGGCCCGAGATGACTCACTTTATTTTTAGATATTGACTGTAGAGGTCACTGTGACTGCTGGCATATTAAACGTTCTTTTCCATTAAATGTCCATTCCTCTATTAAGGTTAAATAGGATTAAATAATTCCAATAGCATGCAATGGTGTTATTAAAATTTAAAGCTGGCTTAATTTCAAATCCAGATATTTTTCTTCAAGCTCGGCGTATTGCTTTTTCAAGTCGCTTAACTCTGCGTGAGTTTTATTAACGTCGCTGACTGTCTCTTTACTTGCAGCATGTGTTGAGATTTGCGCTGTTTGATTAATGTTTTGCTTTAAAGAATCATTTTCATCTTCGAGGTCATTAATGCTGTTTAGAAGGTCTTTACTTTCCAACGTAAAATTATGCAGTGTGGTCTTGATTTGTTTGTTCTCTTCGCTTAGCGAGTTTGTTTCGTCTAAGGTTTTATCCTTAATCGTTATTTCTTCATGGGCTTTCGCTAATTCATCTTCGAGTAATTGAATACAGGTTTCTGATTCCTGCACAAACCGAACCTGACGCTGTAATTGTTGTTGTAACTCATGAATAACAGTTTCTTTTTCTTCGGCCGTTGTTGCTTCAATAAGTTTGCGTTGCAGATTATTTATAATACGGTGTTGATCTGCTGCAACATTTCTCAGCTTCATAATTTCTTCGGCGGCGCGAGGATCCTGACGAGTGATATTGATCGTTTTGTGATTACCAAAAGAGTCCTGGTTTTGAACTGCCTGAGCGATGTTTTGGTGAATGGAGTCGTACACTCCGTGATAGTTTTCCAATACATTATTAAAGGCTGCGCGGTCGTTAACTCCTTCAGATAACTCCAGCAATTGGTTATAGTAATCTTGAGCATTCGCTTGTGCGCTGTTCCATTGTTTTTCCATATCAAAAAATAAACGCTTGAATTTTTCTAAATTTTCAATTCGTTTTTTTGCTGTAGTCAACTCTTCTGCAAGCTCGAAATTTTCCTCGCCTGGTTGTGAAGCGCTAAGCAGAGGGCTTAATGCCTGCTGAAAAATGCTCCAGTATTCTGGTGTTCCAATTTTCTCAGTTGTACCTAACTCCTCGGCACGTAAAAATGCATAACGTAATGCGAGGATGCGTTGAAATATCGGGCTACGGTCTGGAAGCTCCAACGCAATATCTTCTCCAGACGAGTCAGCACTGAACCGCTCTGAGGTTGCATCAAGCTCTTTATTTAAATAGGTTTTATAATCGGTCGGTAGATTGGGTGCAGAAGACATTCCCGCGGGTATATTTTTTTTTGCCTGCAGCAGTTCCAGGAGTTTTTCTTGTTGGCGGGCTACTAACGATTTTAGTTTGCGAGAGTGAATAAAAAAAATCACAGCACCGACTAGCAGTACTATGTTAATTTCTGCTGCGACAACCAAAATGGCGTTTGGAACCTGCATCTATTCACTCGTCATTGATTACGCTCTAGTGGGCGTTTCCGCCTGATATCTATTTATTATGGTACAGGTTTGTAGATATACGAATTTATGCCGGATAAATTTACAGATATTCCGAAATCTTAAGATGTTCCAAAAATCAAATATTTAAAAAAAGTGAGGTAAATGTGGAAGCGCTAGCGGCTTTACAAAAAAGAGTATCGATCACTAAATTAATTCAGCCGGTTCCAGATAATGCTGCTCTTACAGAGGTTTTTAAAGCGGCGTCAAGAGCTGCCGACCATGGGAAATTACGCCCATGGCGTTTTCTCACCATTCAGGACGAAGGTTTGAATAATTTAAGTAATCTCCTGGTGTCAGCGCTTACAGAGTTCAACCCTTCAGTCTCTGCATCCGTTATTGAAAAAACTAAAAATATGCCCTTCAGAGCGCCGATGATCATTGTCGCTATTGCTAAATGCCAGGAACATCCTTCCGTTCCCAAGCATGAGCAAGTGCTTGCATGTGCAGCCGCAACTCAAAATATATTAAATGCGCTCTTTTCAATGGGATTTGGAGCTGTTTGGCGGACAGGGGACCTTGCCTACAACGAACTCGTAAAAAAAGGTTTGGGGCTAGTTCCCTTGGAGGAAATCATAGGCTTCCTTTATGTAGGCACGCCTGCGCAAGATATCCCGTCACCACCTGAGGCCGATGTGAATAGTATATTTGGTGCTTGGCCAGCCAAATGATATTGCCTTTTTGTGGTTGCTTGTGTACATTGCGCCCCCTTGAGCAAGGGTCTGAATGGCTCATTTTGCAAAGTTTGGTGAGGTGTCCGAGTGGCTGAGCCGAAGTTTATGTAGACAACGCCCGCAGGGCGGTAACGAGCACGTTGCGTGTAGTTAGTATTGAGCTTTAAGTAGTTGTAAAAAATTGGTGAGGTGTCCGAGTGGCCGAAGGAGCACGCCTGGAAAGTGTGTATATCGTAAGGTATCGAGGGTTCGACTCCCTCTCTCACCGCCATCATTATTTAAAACCCAAGCGCTGAAAAGCTCTTGGGTTTTTTCATTTAGTCTTCTTAAATTTACTACTAAGTTATTTTCGGATTTTTTGATGGTTAGGCGGGGCAAAAGTAGATAGTACGATAAATTCATGGCGAGTTATCGCAAATGAATTCGACGTGATCGCATGCGTATGTGGGAGCACAATCCTTACTCCCAGAACAATTTCCACGGCATGAACCCAGAATTTTCTCAAAGGACGAGAGCTTTGGTATAGCGGCTTTATCCCAGATTTCTCTAAAGACGCGCTTTGCTGTGCATTCGTTCCGACAAAGGGAAAAGTTATTTTTAATAAAGGCAAGTGGGAAACAACTCCAGAATGAAGCTTTGTATTTATTCCAGATGTCCGATTTTAATTCATCTGTCTAAGTAAGTCTGTTTAATTGCAACACCTCTCTTTTACGTTAAAAGATTATAACGTTGCGTTGACAGGTTTAATCCACAGCAGAAATCAACGCTGAAGATCGCACGCAAATCATCAAATATTGTAGAGATAAATTAGTGGCAAAAATAAGGAATTGATAATTTTCTACCACTTGATGTCGATGCCAGCCTTAGATGCCTTCGAGTTTTTTTCCTGATGACAAAAAGCTCATCACACAGTGATCAAAATAATTCTCGTGAAGCTTTTCGCTTTTATCATTTCCGTATTGATATTTTTGATAATTAGCGAGCCAATTAACTCGCTCTACGCTAGAGAGAGATGACCACCAGTCCTCCAAAGATTTATGCGGCAAAATTAGCCTTGCCATATGAGTGGGGCGGCCACACTCTTCATCATCCCAATCGCACGACTGCATAAATTCGACGTGTTTTATGCGGATTTCTTGAAGAATGCTATCGGCATAGGCGTTCATGGAATCAATCGCAGTACGCGCGATAGCTCTTACATCAAATTCACTGTATTCGAAGCTACTCATTCAGAAATGTCCTGTTTGTGTTGAATTGCAGACTACCATTTAAATTCGCCCTAATATTTGATCTATTTCATAG
>Ga0247739_10001033_pt1 | contig 10035 bp, 4 predicted proteins | sample UWRJL058202B2_FD_180943 | JGI IMG/M metagenome (GOLD analysis project Ga0247739, IMG submission 180943) | Plant litter microbial communities from Arlington Agricultural Research Station in Wisconsin, United States - UWRJ-L058-202B-2 | ecosystem: Environmental > Terrestrial > Plant litter >... | reverse complement strand
TCTCGGTTTTCAGCTCTACTGCTGCTAAACTATATTCATTTATATGCCTCTAGCTTAAATTTTATTCTAAGACTCTTCCGCCTGCTGTCTGACTACCCCGCAGATAGCTGGCTAATCGACCTGCTTTAAGTTTCAAATCTACAACAATTAAAATTTGTTACCTTCTGTGAAGCTGTAAGGAATTGTTGGGCCAGACAAGCTAAGAACGGAAAGTTCTATACTTTGTAAAGAGGCGAATTAATATTCTATGTAAGGATCTATAGATCTAGCTTAATTGTTATACTGGTTGCCGCGAAATTACTCCACGCTATTATTTGTTAATGTTAAAGGTCAGAACACTATTTTCGGGTCAATGCACCTAGTTTTATTTGAAGACGAACAAGAAGGACAAGAATAGCGCTTTATCGAGAGCTGACAATCTAACTTCCATAGCGCTATCACCTGTTGTTATAGGATAGGCTTTAAGTTAATTTCCTTTTGTCTACTAGATATCTCCTAGATACGCCTCTAAAATTTACATTCGTAATAACTGAATGTGGCAAATGAAGCCGGAATAATTCGTTATACTGAAAGCTTTAAAACTATAAATACTACCTCCTCATCCCTCTGGAATTTCCTCAACATTGGCCCAATCTTCACTTTATTATAAATATCCAATACTACAAACAAAAGACTTTGCGTCTACCCTCAGCACAAATCATGAGTTACACAATCACTACATCAGATGGACACTCAAAAGGCCATGGCAATAATTCAAAGCAGCCATTTACGTCTTTTCCTGACAAGTTGGTCGGCAATCCTTTCCCAGACGACGCGTTTGTGGTGGATAATCCAACAACCAACACTACCGACCAAGACACACAGAAGACCATATTCTTTGTGAATATGCCCCCAGATGGACTCCAAGGTACCGACAAGGCCAAATTAGGCGATATCCAGCAGAATGTTCTTGATTTCCAATGCTGGGCATCTCACTTGGCCAGCATCACCGTCCAATCCAAGATTGACTCGGGTGATATAGAGGACGATAAAGTGGCACTGGGCAGCTATCGAGCCAAGGTTATGGACTGGATCCTGAATAATAAGACAACCTGGCTAGCCAAGACTAGTGACCAAAACAGTGATAAACAGATCACCGTTAGGAAAGCCGACTTCCATACCCAGATTTTAGTCCAAGCCCTGCAAGGTATTACGGTACCATCCACGGTGCTAAAATCTCTGGACCAAATTGTCAGTGCTATTGGCGACGGAATCATTACTGCGAGCTTATCGAAGTCTTCCTCCCAGCAGCAATTCTGGATCATGTTGACATACTACACATACTTCAAAGAGACAGGCACCTTTCAGACCATTGTACGCACTATTGGCTTCAAATGTAGCGATGAAGCATCGAAGTATATGCTGGGCAAGAGCAGCATAGAGAAAATTGATTTCAGACTCCAGTTTTCAGGTGCGCAGTTTGATTTCAACAACAGGACATATGAAGGGATTAAGGACAATATCTCGAGGGAAGCAATTGAGGATGGCAAGAAGATGATCAATGACAAGAGTGCCATCACTGTCCCTATTTAGGAAGACTACCAAACTCAGGAAGACTTCGCCATCGCAAGATCTAGTCATCAGCGCTGTTGGCAAGTAGTAGCTTGCAGAAGTGATTGGAAACACTATGAAACATTTATTAGTTAGGAAACCCAGTCCTTTAGTTTATTTTGGAAATACTTTGAAACATTTATTAGTTAGCAAACCCACTCCTTTAGTTTATTTTGGAAAAGGCGAAACTTTGCAGACTTTTTAAATCTATGACTTTTGAATGTGAAGATTAGACTTCTGCCTACTAAAATTGTCAACAATAGAATCTGTTCTGTCTGATTTATTTTTCTGACGTAATCGAGAGAAGGCGTATATTAGAAGAAATATGAAGTTAAAAAGTTTTGTATTAGTAGCAATTGAACATTATTAGAACTATGCTGCTCGAACCTTATTCTAACTTCTCGTACGTTTCTCCTCAAATAAGGCATCCCGCTAACTATAATAAACAGTTCACCGCCATTTTATATTTCTTTAAGTATAGAGCTTTCTTAAGCTAGGTATGTGTATAAGGTTTCAAAGGCAGAGTAATATAATATTTAATAATACCGATGCTTATTACACTACTTTAATATATACAAACTAATCTCTATCTTTCCTAATATTTGAAATCTCCCCCCCTTATATTATGAGCAAGTTTTAAAGCATTGTTATATGTTTTGGGTTTCGCTTTCTAGCCAATTACGCTTGATTTAACCTCTGTTCTCTTATATTAGTTTTGTCAAGTTTAGATAACAATGCTTAAGGAGCTTAAACTAGTTCCTAAGGAGCCCGAAGTAGAAATTCTTTTAAAGCAATAAGCAAAAATATGCTTATTGCTTTACTTATAGTATATATTGTTTTAATATCGATTTTGTTAATATATTGTTTCTTTCCTAGCCTTTTTCTTGCCTTTACTAAGAAACATAAAAAGAAGAATAGCTTTTTAAGTATAGACCTTTTATTATATCTAGAATAACTAAAAAGAAACGAAATTTATATATATTTGCTTGTTGTTATCTTTCTTATTCTTCTTTTCTTTATTTATATACAATTTCTAGCCTTTAAGTTATAATATTTCTTTATTTCCCCTCTTTTGCTTTAAAGCTTTTACCCTTTGTTATAATCTTACTATTTGCTTTTCTAAAAGCTATATTTTTATCTTAAAGTTTTAAAAGTTAGTAATAATATATTCTTTTAAATTATCTTTGTTTTTTTTCTTAGCCTAATTTATTACTATTGCTTTACTGCTTTTCTTTACTTTATCTATATCTTTTTTATCTTCTTTGTATATCCTTTTATAGTTATTTATATCTTTTTAGCCCTTAGTTAAAGTTTTTATAGTTTTTTATAACAGTATTTTAGAAATTTTTATTTGCTATTATTATATATTTTTAACAATATTATTTTATTTAATAGCCTTATAATATTTCTCTAAATTTTTAAATATAAAAGTATCTTTTTTATCTTTGATTTTAAACTTTAATTGTTTTTCTAAAAAGTCTATTACTTAATAGTAATTTTACTTTATCTTAATAGAATTTATCTAAAAGCTATCTTAAATTCTTTTATATAATAAATAGGTTTCTTTTTAATTATTCTTTATCTTTTGTTCTCTTTTTTTAACTTTATAATATAACTCTTTTATTATCTTCTTTACTTAATTTATTATTGTTAAAAAACCTAGAATAGATTATAAAATATAAAATATTAATCTAAGAAACTTAAGTATATAATTGTTATTAGGTTTACTATTTAGGCCTTTTTTCTCTTTTACTATTTTAATTATACTTTAGATATCTTTTACTAAAGTCTAGATATTATAGATTAATTTGCTATTAAGATATATAACAAAGTTACTTTAAAGTAAAAGATAAGTAAAATAAAAGAGACTAAGGTTATTCTTTATATCTTTAATATATTTGCTATAAGCCGCTAAAATAACTTTTATAATTTAGTCTAGATTCTTTTTTTATATATTTTAAAAATTAGAAAGTATTTATATAAAATAATATTATAGCTAAACTTTTATCTAGTAAGTTTTAAGGCTAATAAAAGTAATTTCTAAGTTTAAGCTAGCTATTTATTTCAAATTAAATATAGAAAATTTATTTATATTAATAGTAAAAAAGAATAGTTTATAATTAGCACCTTTATTTATTTAATAACCTTTTTTACTATTTAGAAAATATTTTGAAAATTCTTTTTTTTAACTATAAAACTTAGTAACTTTAAATTCTAAAGGCTAGTAGCAATACTAACTAGAAAGTTGTTATAAATGTCTTTTTTGACTTTATAATATTTTTAAACTTTTTATTTCTTTTAAGCTTAATAGCTAATATATAGATTTTTAATATTATTAAAAATAGTATTTATAAGTTTACTAAAATTGTTATCTTTTATAAGAGCTAAGATTTCTATATTAGTATATATAGGATTAATAGATATAAAAAAGGGATATAAATATATAGAGGCTACTAAGATAATACTATTTAAGTTATTTGCTTACAAAGTTTCTTTATATACTATACTTAGATTATATAATAAAGAAGTAAAATATATTAAATAAAGGTATAGGAGATAAAAGTATATATTATTAAAGTGTATTAGCTAGGAGTTTGTATATATAGATTATAAAAGAATAGAGATAGCTAGAGTAATATTTTATAACTTAGTTAGTTTAGGATTTATGTTTAACAATGTAGTAAGATAGCTTAAGGCTTTCTCTCTAATCTTCTTAGCTGGTTTAGTAGTAGAAGGTTCTCTATTGTCGCGCTCGTATGTCTCCCAACCCTGTTAAAGTTTGATATTGTTATTAGATATCGAGAAGTTAGGAATATATTTAGGTATATTGCTTCTAAGATTAACCTAATTGTTTATAAGATTAATAATATAGTTTAAGGGTATTTGAGTAGCCTAGTTACTTTTAGCTATAAGTTAATTTTTACTTAGGCTAAGAGAAGGGTTATTAAAGTTAATATAAGAGCTAAAATTATAAGAGCTAAAATTTTAAAAACTATATTTTAGTTATATAGAGCTATTATTCTTAGAATTTAAAAGATAAATCTCTTTGTATATTTAGAAGTCATCTTTATAATCTCTAGCTTCTAGGTAATTAGATAGGTTTATATTTAAGTATAAAATTAATAATTTTGTTAAATATATAAACTAAGTATATAATTAAGAGGTATAGGATAGTAATATAATAGTAAAGTATATAAAAGAGTGTTTAATTAAAGATCTTTTGCTTAGAAACAATAAATTAATCTAATATAAGGATAGTAGTATTTTTATATCTAGGACCTAGGACTTGATAGAGGGCACAAAATAATCAATACTAAGATAGACGCAAGGCTAATTAAATTAATAAAGGAAATAAAGACACTAAGCCACCGAAAACCCCTAATAGTCGTATTATAAGGTATTTTTGTAGAAAACGCTATTGTATAACCGGATAAAGGCAATTTAACGCCGATTAGCAATTAAGCGCCTCTAAATCTGTCGGTTTAGATATAGCAGTTTGTTATTGTATTATAGAGAGCATCCTTTCAGCCATCGCCTTTTAAAGTAGTTACTTTTAGAGAATAAAAATCAAAGGGAGATAAAAAAAACTATAAATATATAATATATTTCCCTTTGAACTTTATAATTTCTTAGAGCTATATTTTATTTGTTATATTTAGGTAATAAGAACTTATAGTCAAATTATCTACCTATGTCTTATATACTCTTAACCTTATAATACAAAAATTTAAATATAAATATTAAGGCCCTAGTTATACAAAAAGTTATTATTCTATCTAGCAAAAATTAACTATAACGAGTAATAGAGTAGAAGCTACTAAAAGGCAAAAATAATTAATAAACTTATTATATTAAGATTTAGCTTTTTGTTTATTATAACTTATAATTTAAAACTCAAGATCTTAGATTTTGAAGATATACTTAGTATAGCTGTAAAGGCTTCTATTTAAACTATAGAACAAGATTAAATATATATTAATAACAAAGAGCAAACTAAAACCTTGTCTATTATTATTAAGCAATCTTAATATTAATAATCTTATATTTAGAAAAGAAATTATAAGATATAGAACTAAATACCTTTTATAATATAAGAAAATTAGGCACTTATAGAGGAGCTGTTTAATAATATTAAAGAAGTATGTTCTAAGTTTGTAAGTAGATAATATAGTAAAAGTTCTTATAAGTAGTTTAGATATAAGAAAGGGAAGAGGTAAAAAGACTTTTGTTTTAGTATATAAGAAAATATACTAAAAACAAAAAATAGCTACTTATAGAAGATAATAGAATTTGAATAGTACTTAGTAAAAGAATGTAGGCAGATAAAGAAACTAATATAGTCTAGTGTTCTCTTAATAACATCGGGAAGATAGAGTTCTGTACTTAGGAAAAGAGGAGGAAAAAGATTACAATTACAATTAGAAGATAACAGACTTAGAATAGTGTTTAGGAGACAAAAAAGGCATTTTAATATAGTAAAAAGGAATAGGTCAGGTATAGAATAAGTCACGAGCTATTGGTGATATCCTTTGTAAATGTATTTCCTAGCTAAAGAATATAGCAATATATACTCTTACAATCCCTTAGTAGTTTTAAAAAACAAGCTATAAGCTTGCTGCGCTGTTAAACACCCTTATTAGCTCCTTATAAAAGCAATAAATGGAGAGTTTTGAAATATATTTAAATTATAGTATATATGAATTATTCCAAACGAGAAAATTGTTATAAAGCTCCCCTCTGTTCAATGTTTGGACTACCTTTTGAATTGCCTTGCTCTTGTCTAAAGAAATGTATGCACTATTCTCCCTAGAACAGTAATGTCCTCTACCTTGGTCTAGAGTAACATTGTAAACATTAAGAATAGCTATTTTGATATCTTGTCTATTTCTTATAACTTCTATGATTAACATAAGATTACCTTTAGTAATGCTGGCTGTAACCCCTAAGAATCAAATATATGTTTATAAGATTATTATCTGATTTGAAAAAAATATAAATATTTATTAATTAAACATAATAATAGGTCACTTAGTTAGTCTTCTTTAATTTTACGCTATTATTAGCTCTAGCTAGTTATTTTCTTGATAAGCTGGAATATGCCTTGCTTAATAGATATCAAGGAAAAAACAGGCTTATATATTACCGAAAAATGTCTTAGTAATAACTTGTAAAGGGATTATGATAGATATTATTATATTTTCCTCCAAAAGTAAATTTAAAAAACAATGGATCATTTTCGATACTCGAAATTCACAAGCGGGAAACTATGCCACTCCTGACGCCAATCACCCTCCCCCGGCCAGAGTCTTCGAAACACTGGCTCCATCCACTTCCCCAGCACCCCGGGTTGGTCTTCTAGCCACTGGCCGCCGTTCATCAAGCCCTCCGGGCCTAATTCATAGTTTGATTGTGCGTTAGGGTTGCCGGAAGTCAGGTCTTTAGCAACAAGTTGGCCCGGGCAATCATCCCTAGGGTGTCGGGAAATCCTCCACGAGTGACCGATCTCTTCAATCACGTCAGGCAGCCCCTGGGCAACGAGATGGACGTTTTCACCTGGGAAACCAAAATACCCCCCGCCATAAGCGCGCAGTCGAAGGCTGTTGAGAGGGAGGTCTTGCGGAGTCTTGCCAGATGCGACGCACTGGAATATGGCTAGTGCAAGATTTTCGTCGACGGCGCTGTTGATAAGGGCATCGCGAACATGGCCGTTTCGAGGAGTGTCGTAGCTACCTCTTGGGTCAAAGGGGAAGAATGTTTGATGGAAGTCGTCAAAGGATGGATCCTGGGGCACCACTACATCTTCGTCGCCTTCTGGGTCAAAGGGGCTCGCGTATATGGTTCGGTCGGAACAATCGAGGGTTAGAGATAAGTATTGAAGTTTGGGTATGGCGCCTAGTGTCTTGTAAATTATTTGCTCTTGCGCGTCCCCTCTTGTGCGCGGTATGAGTAAGGTGAGCCTGCTAAGCAGTGGACAACTTCGCTGGATTTCTTCAACAATACTAGCATTAAATACAACCGAGCTGAGATGTCCAAATGTTTCTAGCCAAAGCTGGCTAAGAGACTTTCCATGATGTTCAAGAATCCCATGTAATACGCCAAGCTCAAGCGGGTTGGCAAGAAGTCTAAGTGAGCTCAGAGGCGGAAGACTCGCTATAAAGGAGCTAAATTTGGGGTGGTATTCGTCATGCGTAAACTCCCAAGCCAGATTAATCACCAACTCGAGTGTTGTGAGAGAAACGAAGGGGCGATGTTCTGCTAGCCAAAGTAGCTCTCGGCTATCTAAAGAGTTTCCTAATTTGAGAATACGGAGCGTAGACATATCTATCACTGTATTCCATCTTGCCAAGTCCAATCTGTTATGTAGCTCTAGTTTTGTCAGAGTTCCGCGTCGATTATCCGATTGATTATCCTGTAAGACTTCTGGCCAAGGTGCGTCCATTTTCAATTCCACTTCATATATAGCAGGGAGACAGGCATCCGGTGCTAGATACTCTAGATAGACTTCCTTCAGATTCGGTGCTAAACCAGACACCGTCCGGAATAACGCCTCTGACTCATAGCTAGCAATAGAACTACTCACCCGAATAGCGTGTAGACAGGGTGAGCTTGCTAACTCAAACTCGTTTCTGTCAAACTTGGTAAAACTGAACGCGCTAATATAAAGTCTGCAGTTTGCATGCCGTTCGTGCAGCACAGCTAACAGGCAAGGTGGAAACTGGCCTAGATACATAAAGTGCACCTCCATCAGAGCAGGAAGCTGCCGGATGAATTCTGCTAATGGTTTCCACGCATCACCCTGCTCGATGCTCTCTAGAGCTCTATCATTCTGGTGTTCGGATGTCACATTGCTGCCGCTGATATCTAGACGGCGGACGTGTTCCAGCCAAGGAAGCTCTCGCTGTCTCTGCTCCCAACTGTTGACGTCTAATTGGAGCTGTCTGGCAGTTGAGACTGTAATCTTGATGGCTTGGATCATCACTGCTGTGGCTGCTCTATGGCTACGTTTGGATACCAGCGAAAAGTCTACCAGACCATCGTGGTTTCTATCAATCACGGAACTCCAATAGAGATACTCGCATATGCTTTGAAGTATCTCCATCGGAATGGATTCGAGCATGGAAGCCATTTTTCGTTAAGCAGGAGTTCAAGTAGTATTTAATAAATGTTGGAGGTTGTTGCAGAACTGAAAAGAAGAAAACTTATTGATCGCAGAAGTGGGTGTCTAAAGCTTGGCGCACAACGATCACATCCCTTTCAAAATCTCACAACGAAATATATACTTTAAAACTTATAGAAAATCTATGTATATTCTCCACATGTGCTTACAGATTATACCTATTACATTAAAGGTCTGGTCTCATTATCCGTTTCAAATTCCTAAGCTATTTTAAAGATACCGCTTTAAAGATACCGCTTTATAGATGCTTTATAGATACTTTATGGATGCCTGAGGCAACTAGCGATTTTGGTATATATAGTTTATATAGTTTAACGCGAAGGGCATACAGATTATCCATTAATAATAATTATCTGATGACTACGGGTTACAGTTGATCAACTCAGAGCTGGTGTCGCATTTGATTTGCAATTCATACGTCGTGGTCCACGGGGGAAAACCCGCGGTACACACCCTCGTTGCCCGCCGATTACCCCCAGTCGGGATGTAAGTGCACGTAGACAAGTTCTGCTGGTTGGCATCCAAGCACCTCCAGGCATTTGGACTACTGCCCGGTACGAGAGTGCAAGTATATGGAGCGGGAGAACCACATATGCCATGTTTAAATGTCATGATATCCGACCCCCGAAGCGCGATCAGATCCCCGTCTTCATCGACCGCATCATAGCCGGTGTCCGCTTTGCATATATTACCGTCCAGCGACCAGGCAAAACTCGCGAAGTTGGGCATGCTGAAGTGGGAGCAGCGACTGTCACTGGAGAAATGTCAGTCAGTTAGTTAATCATCGCGAGGATCCCTTTCATCCGTGTTCTAAGGCTTGAGGATTAAGGACTGAGGGTCACACTTACACACAAACCTCGTTTACATCGGAGGATAGCCAAAAGCCCCAAGCATTGGTCGCAATAGGCGCACTGGGTGCGGTGGTGGTGATGGGAGCGGTGAACAGGGTGGTGGCGGATCCCTTACAATCGTAGCCGGTAAAGGGGGAAGTCGGTTGCGGCGTCGAAGTCTCGCATGCAATCACATTCCCCGCGGCATCGGTCGAGGTAAAAGGATATGCCCCCGACGCAAAGATCGTCAGACGTTCCCCGGCGCAGACCCGCACACTGACGCCGTTGAAGACCGACGTGGCTTCGGCCTCGCAATAAGTCACATCTCCCCAGCCGTCGGTGAAGAGATGGGAAAGACCACTCGCAACCGAGGGAGCCGTCGGCGGGGTATCTCCCACGGTAATCGGCGGAGGGATGGTATAGGTGCCCATCTCTTCG
>Ga0247739_10001032_pt1 | contig 10038 bp, 9 predicted proteins | sample UWRJL058202B2_FD_180943 | JGI IMG/M metagenome (GOLD analysis project Ga0247739, IMG submission 180943) | Plant litter microbial communities from Arlington Agricultural Research Station in Wisconsin, United States - UWRJ-L058-202B-2 | ecosystem: Environmental > Terrestrial > Plant litter >... | reverse complement strand
TTCACCGCTGAATAAAAAATCGCTTAAGTAAGAAAAAATATGTTTTGCTTTGCCGTCGATCTCGATAAAGTCGCGGCCTTCTGACACGTTATCGACAGCACTTTTATCCAAATCCAACTGGTCGCGTAGCTGATCAAAATAGGCGACTTTTAAATTTGTCCCCAAGCGAATCGAACCGGACTGGGGCTCTAATTCACCTAATATTAATTTCAATAAAGTACTTTTCCCTGCACCATTCGCGCCTACTAATCCAATCCGATCTCCGCGAATAATGGCAGATGAAAAATTCCTAACAATCGGCTTACTGCCCCAGGAATAAGAAACATCTTTTAATTCAGCTACAAGTTTTCCTGAAGATTCACCCGTCGCCAATGCAAAATTTGCTTTACCAATAACTTCACGCCGCTCTGCACGCACATTACGCAATTCTTTCAACGCACGCACGCGACCTTCATTGCGAGTTCGACGCGCTTTAATGCCCTGACGAATCCATACTTCTTCTTCGGCTAATTTTTTATCAAATAATTCATTGTGGCGCGCTTCTTCAGCCAATGCCTGCTCGCGATAAACCAAATAGCTTGCGTAATCACCAGACCAATAACGCAAGTGACCGCGATCTAACTCAACAATGTGAGTTGCCAACGCTTGTAACAACGAGCGGTCGTGCGTGATAAAAACCAAAGCGCCGTTAAAATTCAGTAATTGCTTTTCCAGCCAATCGATTGCAGCGATATCCAAATGGTTAGTTGGTTCGTCAAGCAATAAAACATCCGGGTCCAGCACGAGCGAGCGCGCCAAGGCTACACGCCGACGCCAACCGCCAGAAAGTTCACGCATATATTTATCCGCGGGTAAATCCAAGCGCGTTAAAATCGATTCCACTTTCTGCTGCATGGACCAGCCGTCACGCGCTTCAATATCGTGTTGTAATTTTTCCATCCGAGCCAAGATGGCATCAGTAAATTCTGTGCCATGTGCGAGGTGATGGTATTCGCTCAGCAAATCACCCAAGCCCGGAAACGCGCTCGCAACCGAATCAAAAACGAGACGGTCGTCAGCATCAGGTAAATCCTGTTCTAGTCGAGCAATGCGTATGCCGCTCTGCAAAATCACCTCGCCTTTATCCAAATCGACATCGCCGGCAATCACTTTTAACAAGCTGGATTTGCCTGCGCCATTGCGACCAATCAAACACAGGCGATGACCTTTTTCGACTACCAGATCAACTTGGTCCAACAAAACTTGCAGTCCATAACTTAAATAAGCTTTTTCGATTTTAATAAGAGACATAAAAATAGTGATATCCAAAAATGCCGGTTGCTACCGGTGAGTAATCCGTGAATTTTGCTACTTGCTTTTTTTTAATAAAATCAGCCGTGTCCCGCTGATGACATCGTGCAATAGCCGACCTTGGGGATGAATCAGGGAAAGCCAATAACCTATGCCCAGGCAAGCAAGCGAAAGCATTGCTGCCAAACTTCGTGTAATTCCCTGAGAGCGGGAAATCAATTGTTTAGTTTGTGCATCCACCAATTGTATACGCCAGGTTTTCATCCCAAGGGTCTGACCAAATTTTTGCCAAAAATAGACATAGAAAAACATCAAGCTTATCAACCAGCCAAGCGTGACGAGAATGCCTGCAGGAATACCCCATTGAATGCGCTGCCCAGCCTCCGGTTGGCCTACAACGGCTACGCGAATACCGACCACAAGCGCACCGTAAGCGATGCTGATGGCCGCCAGCAGCAAACTGTCATAAACCATGGACGCGAATATTCTCAATAAGCTGGGCGATGCAAACTCAATTGCAGGTTCAGGCGTTGTTTTCATGAATACTGGATTAATGCTGGAAGTGGATCAACCAGGGATTGGAGGGGTTAACTTGCTGCCCGACACTAATAACCCCCTTGCCTTGTAGAGGAGCTTCCTCACGGCGCAAATATATAGGAGTTTTGTTTTCTTCGTGCACATATGTGCCATTTGTAGAATGATCGATCAACACATACTTACCGCGCCGAAACTCGATATGACAGTGTTCGCGAGAACAAACAGAGTGTTCCATTAGCAAGTTGACCTTGTTGTGATCACGTCCGATGGTATAAGGCGTTTGATCAGGCAAGATGCTTATAACTTGCTGTCCGATCTTGAGGGTGAGCTGAAAGGTAGCGACATAGCGTGTCACATCGTGAATCTGCATCACTCGCGTGGACAAATCATTTTCCTGCGAACTCTCCCAAGCCAATCGATAAATCACGGATTTTTGGCTGTCGCCTTTTATATTTATTCGATCAAAAAGCTGACACTGATGGGTGAGCGCACCATCAAGCTTATCTGTCACACCCTGAGTGAGAAGAATTTGATTGGCGCGTGCTATATGAGCCACAAATGCGGCGTCATTTACGGTATCGCCAAATACGTCATTAGGCGTGACCACTGTATCACCGTAGGCGATGCCAATGCGAATGCCTAATCCTATGTCTGCGAATTCACGGCTGGACCGTTCCTGAATAGCAATAGCGACGCGGCACGCAGTAGCAGCGCTATCAAAACGAGCCATTACTTCATCGCCAATGGTTTTAACGACCAAGCCCTCATGAACAATTGTGGTAGCGGCCATATGGCTTACAACATCGTCGACAATTGCCTTGGCCTGTTGATTACCTAATTGTTTATAAAGCGCGGAACTGCCTGAAACATCGGCAAACATAATTGCTTGAAAGGTATTTTTGTTAAGCATTTGGTTACTTATCATCAGACATAATGCGTGCAGCCATAATTATGCGAATTCTAACAGCATCAAGCACTTAATAAGCACTCCCTCACATTAATATCCTTAAAATAATCTCAAATTAGCATCATCTACCAAGCAAACTGGTTAATCTTAACGCCTAAAATTGCAATACTAAAAATCGTGGCACGCCAATGCAAATATCAATGCGCAAATTATTTCGTTCTCGCTTCTTTTATATATTCATACGCCGACTGTATTGCATGAAAACACTCTGTCGACGATTGAATCATATAGGAAGGCAACCCTAAACCCATGAGCTTGTCGGGGTGATATTGATTAACGAGATTTCGGTAGGCTTTTTTCAACTCTGTATCGCTTGCATCTGACGAAACACCAAGAACTTCATAGGCTTCACTTAACTGATCATTGCGCGTATTAAAGTCTTTATTTTTTTCAGCGCAACTTTCTCCATCTGACATTCCGGCCTTATCCACCGGAGCTTGATCACTATGCTTGGATTCGGATTTTTTACTGCCTTGCCTATCTTGTTGTTGATTATTAGCTTGGCTTTTTTGGTGCTTAACGCTTTCGGTAAAATTGTATTGCGATGAAACCATCTGCAATAAATGCTTAAATGTAATTGATGAATAGCCGAGACCGAACGCCACTTTTTGTACGGCGTCCGTTTCTTTTGCACCTAATAATCCGTCTACCCGAGCGAGATTAATAAGGTAAACCAGCAGTATCTGTACAAGATTAGGGCTCTTCTTCGCTAGCCCGTAAAAATCTTTAATCGTAGTATCTGCCTTAAAATCTGGCGTTGAGCCCACCTTAAAAAGCCGAATTGCCTCTCGCTTTTGCTCTGCATTCAAGTCCATTTTTTCCATATAAACTTCGGTGCGCTTAATTTCCTGCTGATTGACAGGTCCATCGCGCTTAGCAACATAACCTAACAAAGTGAATACTGTGCGAAAAAACAAATCCTGCACTTGATTCAGATCTTTAGTTGGTGTGCTTCTACCTGGAGTGACGCCCAGCTTCGCTCCCCACCAAAAATAGAGCACAAAAATCATCAGAAATAAAAACACGGTGGCCAGGATCATCCCGCTAACCTCAACACAAATAAAGGTTATTTATCTTGGGCCATTGTTTAAAAATTTCCGTTCGTTAGCGAACAGCAAATAACCCGGTCATGACCCCTACTTTGAGATCTTTTACCTCGGTACAGCAACAAGAATTCAAATTTTAAAAACACAATGTCTAATTAATAAAATTATTTTTTGGCTCCAGAATTTTCAAAATTTATATTTAGGACAAATATATATTTTTTTATTGAAGTTTTTAGCTCTCTTGATGAATACATTAATCTACTCATATATACCGATAATTGTTTAAACGAACTTTCATATGACACCGTCACGCTGTCCTAAATTCAGCAGACCAAAAAAAACAGCCTGTATGTTTTTAACCCACCCCTGATTTTCCAAACTCAATCTGAATCACTAGTGATTATGGAGCTAACTGGTAAATCACTCGCGAATACACAGGTAAAACCACATCATTAAAATACTTTACCTCGGAGGCTATTTAACCTTACTGGATTCTGAATTAGAGATTTGGTTACAAAGATATCTCAGCGAATACTAATTAAATTTTATGACAGATTTTCGTAGCCTCCAAATTTGTCCTCACTCAATTTCTTGTAAGCTTTGGCTCCTAGCTAGCAAGGTAACTCCTTCTTCAACAGCCTGCATTTATTGCACCACTTTCGAACAGATAATCCAGTCAAGGTAAAAAGTCCATTTATCTCTATTAAGGCGCCTTTAATTGGCGCCAAAATAATTAAAATCAAAAAAAAATTAAGGAAATCATGCGCCAGTTCATATTTTTGGAATATGTGGGGTTGCTCGAAAATTGAAGCTAGGTATGGTGCGCTGGGTAACTTAAGGGCGTGTCCCATCAGCTGCAATTTGGCCGGATAACTTCTCTCGGCGAGTCGTCCCACTGGCAGCATTACGGAGCTTCTATGTCAACCATACTAAAATCCAATATTTCAAGCGGGATAGCAGTGAGAATAGGCATTTTTAATCAATCAACCTTACGTAAAATTACTTTAGCGCTCGCATTCTGCGCTCCATTATTGGGCGCGACTAAAGCCGAAGCGGCAGTTATTAGCCAAACCATTCCGGTCACTCTGCAGGCGGAGGAGTTTTCGTCTGCCAACGGAGTGAAAAATGAGACGTCAACCGATTCGAATGGCGGGCTCTATACCGCCTCTATCAATACCGGTGATTGGATAAACTACCTTAACAATAAGGTCATCATTCCAGTGACTGGCGATTACATCGTTAGCTACCGTGTCGCCAGCGCATACGAAGGAAGCTCTTTCACATTCGTTAACATTAATGCTGGAGGATCACTCAGCAAGGTTAATAAAATCAGTGTTCCCAAGACTGGAGGCGTGCAGGAATGGACTACCATTCAACGCACTGTAACCATGAAAGCTGGACCGCACTACTTCGGCGTGAGAGCAACCAGCGGCAGCTTCAGCTTGAACTGGATTCGTATCGCTAGCGCTCCGCAAACTGGCGCAAGCTCTTCAAGTTCCAGTAAAGCGGCCAGCTCTAAATCGTCGGTTGCAAGCAGCCGTGCGGTTTCGTCATCCTCTATTAGGTCCTCCTCATCGTCTATCAAATCGTCCGTAGCGAGCTCAAGCAAAGTGGCGTCCAGTGCGCCTGCAGCGGTGTCGTCGAGTAAAGCATCTTCTAGCAAACTGTCATCGAGCTTGGCTTCATCTAGCAAAATATCATCAAGTGCGGCTTCTTCGAGCAAGGTCTCTTCATCTGTTGCAAGTAAATCCAGCTCCAGCGCCCAGTCTTCCACCGGCTACACCGACGTTGCTGGCCCAGTAGGTTTGACCTGGATTGCACCGAAGCTTAGAGAAGATAAATCGGCATTAGATATTACTGAACTTGGTGGCTACCAAATTCGTTACAAGTCGATTAAAGACTCCAAGTATATTTACATCACCATCAAGGATGCATGGACAACTACTTATAATTTCAGTTGGCTTGAAGGGTCGTACATATTTGAAATCGCTGCATTTGACGATGCAGGTGTACTGAGCGATTTTTCTAACTTCACCGATTAGCGCTTAAATACAATTTGTAAGCATCTGCCGATTAGGTGTTAAGGTGCTTCGTTCTAACGGGCCAATCACGTAGATATGATTGGCCCGTTTTTCATTCTGCATGAATAATTGGTTGCCTTTTAATTTTCATAATATTTGATTGTCCTGAATCTGTTTTCGCATTAATTTCATCTAATCATTGTTAATAAGTTTACTCACGAACACCCATTACCTTGAACATTTATGGGGAGAAATGATGCTAACTTTTATGATGTGGTTATTACTCTTCGTTGTTTGTTGGCCTCTCGCCATACTTGCACTTATCCTTTGGCCAATTATTTGGTTAGTCTCTCTTCCCTTTCGGTTAATTGGCATCACATTTGAGGCCGCTTTCGCATTATTACGCGCTATTTTACTTTTACCGTCCCGAGTATTTGGCCACCGCTAAGATCTAAGTCACGCCGACCTACTCCCTTCGAAATCAAGCATCTTTCGCAGCTGTAAAGTACGTTTGCCAGCACACAGACGCTATTTACCCATCAGAATAATGTTCTTAGTCTTAGATTTAATGTTGAGCACCAACACGTTATTTATAGTAAAAGCTGATGGGGAAGCGTATGCCAGAAGGTCCATCAATTGTCATTCTAAAAGAGCTTGCAGAAGAGTTTGTTGGAAAAAAGATTTTACGCACCCAAGGCAATAGTAAAATTGATCAGTCTCGATTGATTGGCTTGCAGATCAAATCATTACGTACTTTCGGAAAACAATTTCTGATTGAACTCTCAGGATTTTCAATCAGGGTGCACTTGTTGATGTTTGGCTCTTATCTTATCAATGAGCGCAAAGAGATAGTGCCACGTCTAAGTTTACAGTTTGCAAACAACAAGGAAATTAATTTTTATGCATGCTCAGTAAAATATCTTGAGGGAGATTTGGATGAGTTGTACGACTGGAGTGCCGATGTCATGTCTGAAACTTGGGACCCAGCGGCAGCTCGCGCAAAAATGAGAGCTTTGCCAGAGAGTTTTGTATGTGACTTGTTATTGGACCAAACTATATTTTCTGGAGTTGGAAATATAATTAAAAACGAAATTTTATTTCGCACTCGAGTACATCCTCTGTCACAAGCCGCAGCGCTTCCAGCTCAAAAATTACGAGCTCTAGTAGCGGAAGCACGCAAATACAGCTTCGAATTTCTTGCTTGGAAAAAAGCATTCGTATTGAAAAAGCATTGGTTAGCTCATAATAAAAGCACGTGCCCACGCTGCAATATTCCTTTTACACGAGCGCATTTAGGCAAAACTCACAGGCGAAGCTTTTTTTGTGAGAAGTGCCAGAAAAAATATTTCCTGACTGCTGATTAAAATCAGTTACTTTTTAGTCAAAGCACCAAATACTTTACCAATGATTTTGCTGCCCGCGCCCAGTGGATCTTGCCTAATTGCCTTTTCTTCCTCCGAAATCATTAAATACAAGCCGTCGGTCGCTTTTTTGGTAACGTAACTTTCTACTGTGGCATCCTGCTCGCCCGCAATACCATATTTTTGCGCTTGGGCCATGACTGAATTGTATTTTTTTGCCAATTGGGTTTTGTCCGTCACATCTTTCACTAAAGGTAAAAATTTAACGGAGAGCGTATCCGATGTTTTTTGGCGAAAAAAATCAGTAACTGATGTATCACCACCACCCAATATATTCTTAGCATCCTTAACAGTCATAGATTTAATAGCATCCATTAACAAAGGTTTTGCAAAAGGTATAGCTGCTTCCGCCGCGCGATTCATGGAAACTTCCAACTCATCAAACTTTCTGGACTGTCCCGTCAACTTAAGCAACTCTCGCGCCTTATCAAATTTTTGAGGTAGCGTTATTTTTACTTTCTCATTACCTAAAAATCCATTTTCAACACCCAGCTTCGCGACGGCTACTAAAGATCCTTTTTCTAACGCAGCTTTTAAACCAGCACTTGCATCCTTATTACTCAAATCGCTTAAGGATAAGGCGTAGACTACCGAAGAAAAACAAATGCATAAACTGATTGCAAAGAACGAAAATACACGCATTGACCTAGGTCGCATAATTATTTCTGCCAAAAATGGAAATGGAAAGTAGAGTGACTTTAACGTTGAAATATTCGCATATTAATTGGCTATTTAGATAGAGCTCTACAGCTTAAATTGATCAACTTTACGCTTGCTGGTTTTCGAAAGCGGCTTAATCAAAGAAAGACAATTATGCGTTGGCAACCAAATGTAACGGATTCGATTCGGGTTGCAATGTACGCAAAATATCCATACTCGTGATGACACCTAACGCAATCTTGCTATGAGTAACGACCACTCTATGCACATCATTTTTCACCATTACTGCAGCGACCTGGTCAATAGCGCATTCCTTTTCTACAGTAATTATTTCTTTGCGCATAATTTGATGAACTGTGCAATTACGTTCAGCATGCCCGCTCCATTCGCGCAAACTTGTTTCATCCAAATCAATCTCACAAGCTTCGCGGTAATAATTACGCAATGCCTCACGCCTATTCGTTTCATCCATATTACTGAATTTAAATATTTCAGAAATTGTCACCACGCCCACCAATTCATGATCAGAGGCTATAACCGGGGCGCCAGAAATATTATGTTTGATAAAAAACTCGGCCAGGCGATGAATTGTCCACCCTTCATAAGCACTTAATAACGTGCGGCTCATGATAGATTCAGCGGTGAGGCTATTATTATTTATTAATGACATACTCTATCCCTCGTTGTTTTGTATGATGTATTTAAGTATCGATCAAAACGTAAACTTAACATTTATTTGCTTACCTATTTATATATTATTTAAGCATTAATAGTAGTACATTAAGCGCCATCAGGCCTATGAATGACCGATATTATGTCAATAAGTAGCCGCCAAAATACCCATGCGTTATTTAATCCTCGGAGCATTTATAACATGCGTCACTTTTAAATAGATGTTAGAGAATATTTAATTGTACTGGTAAGTAAAAATTATTTTCATCGCCTCAAATATAGGCTCCGCTTCATGTCAGATAAACTTTATGTAAAAGAGTTCATGGGTCTTTTAGCGTTTATGCAAACCCAATTGCAAAGCTGGGCACGCAATAAAATTAAACAGCGATTACAAACAGGTTGCGTGAGTGTTAATGGCGTGACTGTTACACAGCACGATTACCAATTAAAACCTAATGATCTCGTTGAAATAGGTGCCGCAAGCAAACCTCCTTCCGCAACGCCCGCTCAGCTGGAAATTTTATATTCAGATAGAGATATCATTGCCATAAATAAACCGGCAGGACTGCTATCGGTTGGGAATGTAAAAGAAACGCAAGCCCATGCATTGGCAATCCTTCGTAGACAATTGTCACGTCGCTCACAAGAAATAAAATTATGGCCTGTACATCGCATCGATCGAAATACGTCTGGCGTCTTATTATTTGCAACCTCCCGTGAAATGCGTGAAGCCATAATGGCGAAATGGGATCATGCGGAAAAAACTTATTTAGCAATTGTTGAAGGTAAGCCCACTCCTTCACAAGGCAGCATCGAGCAGCCATTGCGGCTTGATGAGGCACTGTACCACGTACATGTTGGCGAGCATCCTGACGCCAAATCTGCAGTTACTCATTATAAAACTTTACAGATAACGACAGCTCGCGCGTTACTTGAAGTAAAAATCGACACCGGCAGACAACATCAAATTCGTGCGCATCTTGCTTGGCTTGGCTATCCCGTTGTAGGCGATGAACGATACGGCAAAGCCGGTGAGCGAATGGGACTACATGCATTGCGATTAAAAATCATAAAGCCAAAATCGGGCAAAGAGCTGGTTTTTGAAACTGCAGCCCCACTAAATTTCATGAGGCTTTTGGTTTAATATTTTTTGATGTGAAAATGCATGTATTCTCGAAAAATAATTTTATTACCAATTTGTAATTCTAAATATTAACCCGCACTCGATAATACGAACGCGAGTAAAAAATCCAAAAACTATTGTAAGGATTTTCATGAACTATAACGCGACCACTGATCACTCGCCGGAAAACTATGCCGAATTTATTAATTGGCTCACTCAAACAACACTCATTGCGCTTAAAAATGCTGATCACGATGAGCACAAATTACGTGCTGCGGTTCAGTATTATATAAATACGGCA
>Ga0247739_10001031_pt1 | contig 10042 bp, 13 predicted proteins | sample UWRJL058202B2_FD_180943 | JGI IMG/M metagenome (GOLD analysis project Ga0247739, IMG submission 180943) | Plant litter microbial communities from Arlington Agricultural Research Station in Wisconsin, United States - UWRJ-L058-202B-2 | ecosystem: Environmental > Terrestrial > Plant litter >... | reverse complement strand
CGCGTAGAGTACGTCTCCGTTCTCGGCGATGGTGCGCCCGGCACCGACGAGTTCTATCGCAAGAAGATTCTGGTCTCCGACATCGCCCGCGAGCTCAATCAGGGCGACGTGCCGGTCGTTGAGATCCAGTTCTGGTATCCCGACGACCTGACCCCAGTCGAGATCGCCGACTTCTACAGCGTGAACCCGATTCCGTCGCTTCTCTACCGCGTGCTGGCCAGGGTCCCGGACGGCACATCGGCAGCAGCCATCGCTGTCGCCCGGACTCGTGCCGCTAGCGCTGCGGACACGGGCTCAGACGACGTCACGCCCTTCTCTGTGCCGGAGCAGACGGTCGTTCAAGTCATGCATCACGGACCCTTCGCTGAGGAATTCGCAACCCTCGGGCGCCTCGGTGACTTCGCGAGGCAGCGGGATCTGCAGCGAGCGGGGCCACACCACGAGATTCACCTCGACGCCTTCACGCGCACCACTCCGCAGGCCACCCTGCGCACCATTCTGAGGGACCCCGTCACATGAAGAATGTCGGCCACCTGACGCAGCGCGCAGCCATCCTGAACGCACGACCGCTTCTATGAACGACCCCGTTATCACCACCGAGACCGTCACGTCATGGGTTGACCGTTACCTGACGGCATGGAGGAGCAACGCTCCGGACGACATCGCCCGGCTCTTCGCCGAAGATGCCGAGTACCACGAAGGCCCGTACGAGACGCACTGGATCGGCCGCGACGAGATCGTGGCTGGCTGGAGAAGCCGCTGGGACTGGCAGCAGGGTGGGTGGACCTTCGCGTGGCAGCTCGCCGCAATCGAGGGCGCCACTGCTGTGATCACCGGCGTGGGCCGTTACGCAAAACTGGGCGACTTCGACAACACCTGGACCGTGACGTTCGGCACTCCGGAACTGTGCATCAACTTCTCCATGATCAACACCGAGCGTGCTGAAGGGGAGTGAGGGAGAGGCGCCGGGAGCCTCCTCACTAATACCCTGTCACCGTGGGGGATCGCGGCATCTACGTCGAAGTGCTCATCAACTCGCCCATCGATCGCGTGTGGGAGCTCACGCAAGATCCCGCCCTGCATCCCCGTTGGGATGCTCGATTCACCGCGATCCGGCCGGTCGACGACCTCGTCGGTGGCGGCTACCGCTTCGAGTACGAGCGGTCGCTTCTGTTCCACACGATCCGTGGCACGGGCACCTCGCTCGGTGAGCGGTCCCGCCCAGACGGTACCCGCACCTCGGCGCTGAAGTTCACGACGCGGGACCGTCTCTCGCCCCTGGGCGACGGACGCGGGTACTGGCGCTATGTGCCCACCGATGCCGGCATCCGGTTCATCACGGGCTACGACTACCGCCCTGGCTGGAGCACGTTCGTCGACCGCGTGCTCATGCGCCGGGTCATCGGATGGATGACTGCCTGGAGCTTCGACCGCCTACGCATCTGGGCCGAACGCGGAGAGCAGCCGGAACGGTGGCCTCTCGTCTCCGTGCTCGCGTTTTGGCGCGCTGACCGTCCCCGAGCATCCCGCTGCATCCGCGTCCCCCGCACCGGGACCGATGGGGGAGGAGGAGTTTGGTCGGCTCCACCCGATGCTCCAGCGACGATTCGGGGTCGGTCTCGACAGCGGGTATGGCTGCGTGGGTCGAGGGGTGATGTCGAGCATCCGCCGTGGGCCGTGGTGGACGCTGCCGTTCCTCTACATCGGCAAGCTCCGCAACATCCTCATTCCCGATCGCGGAAGCGATGTGCCGTTTGTCGTCGAGAACTACCCGTACCGGGATCCATTAGGCCGCGAGACCGTCACGTTCGTGCGCGAATACCGTGTGCGCGCCAAACCCAGCCGTTTCGACGCGACCATGGTGTTGGATGCCGACGGCAAGGTCATCGACTATCTGGGCACCCATCAGCACCTCGCCGTGGATCTCGAGCTGCGCGCCGAGCCGGACGGAAGTCTGCTGCTCACCTCCCATGCCCAGCGATTCTACGAAGGGCCGATCGCCTTTCGGTTTCCCATGCTGTTCAGCGGGCGCGCAGTGCTGCGAGAGTCGTACGACGACGAGGCCGACTGCTACCGCATCAAGCTCGAGGTGCATAACCGCGCCTTCGGCTTCCTCTTCGGCTACGAGGGCACGTTCACGTGCGCGTTCCCGGAAGCGGCGGATGCCCCGGCTCGGCTTAAGCCGCGGCGGCACGAAGGTCGGTTGTAGGGCGCGGTAGGGGAGAGGCGCTTGCCAGACAAGGTCCGTTGCGTGGTTGAGCGGGGTCGGTCTGTTCCGCTAAACGCAGTTTCCTTTGGGGCGCCTGTCGGGTTCGAACCGACGACCCCGCTTTACAAGAACGAAACGGGGCCTTCTGATGCCTAGCGGAAGGCCCCAACTTCCGCATATTTGCGCGAATTTTGGCACACCGTGATCATGTGTTCCTCAAAACGTTTGCCACGATTGTGGGCAAGAAATAGGCGTTGGGCGCAATCTCACAGGCGCGCGTGGGTCATCTTCAGGAACAAGATGTACTGCCAGAGCGCTGTCGCGAGGAACGCGACGGTACCAATGCCGAGCAGCCAAAGAGTCCCCGAGGTCAAGCCGATGACGAGGGTGGGAGCGAAGATCCAGCCGCACAAGAAGGTCATGCCGAGGAGATAGAACCATGCGTAGCTCCCGTGCTCCAGACGAGCGCGCTTCTTTGCGGCGAGCATGTCGACCGTTTCGGCGAGCGAGTTCATGGCCTTGGCATCAGGGTCGAGCTTCTTCATGCTCCTAAGCAGTTCGACTGTCTTGGCTAATCGAGCGTCGGCGCTGAGGGATCTGACAACGGGAACGTATGAAGCCGCGATGACCGCGATGGCCGCCGCGAGGGCTCCCCATGGGAACTCCTCCACGCGCCTAGTCCGCCACGCTAAGCACGGACGCGTCGAAATAGCGGACCTCGCCGGTGTCGTGATCGAGAACCGCGTAGACGATGACGGACCCGCCCCCGTCCATGTAGTCGATTGCCGTCCGCACCGCGGAGCCGATGCGCTGGGCGAGGATCACCCCAGCAAAGGTGCGGTTGATCGTCTGGACGCGCTGACCAATTTCGAAGTTCATCTGGTCGCCTCAAACATCGTTCGGATCGTGGGAGACGGGGAAGTGGCGTGGGTCATGTAGGAACGCTACCGGCTAAGAGTGGGTGTCCTATGGGGAGCTCAGATATAGAGCGTGGTGAGATAGCTCCTCTTCGACCCTTCAGCCTGCCATTGCAACTCGACAGCGGTCACTGAAGGACTCACCAGTGACTTGTCGATGCGGAAGGGAACGCCAGCACCCGGCACCACGGTGACCGGGAGATCGATGAGGATCGACGCTGCACCGTCACCGTCCGGAGTCACATCTCGAAATCCCGTGAGGATACATACGTAGCTCGCGTCATTTATTGCATAGAGTCGGTTCCGATCTACTTGATTCGCGCGCCAGCGACCACGTCGGGTGATGGGATCTTGCGGTGGGGTGTACACCGACTCGTTCTCAGGCGCGTCAGCATCTGGCGGCGGCGGCTGGTCGTCAGAATCGACGGGCAGACTCTGGCTGACACCGTCGCGGAGAGTATTCAACCCCTTCCGATTTCGGATTGACGCTAAGTAGCCAGCGACCGCAACAATCGCAGCTGCGATGCCGCCGATCGCCGCAAGCCACGTGGGTACGGCGGTGCCCCAGAAATCCGCCGTCTCCGAAACGATCATGCGATGTGGACTCGAGCGACTTCAGGCCACTCCCCGCGACCGACGAAGGTCCTCACACCGTTGGTCGTCAAGACGGAGTAGGGCCCAAGCACATTGGGCTCTGGAGCCCATCGAACTTCCGACTGCCAGGTGGGGTCGTGGAGCCAGTTGATGAGCCAGTGATCCTCAGCGATTGCCCGGATGACGAATCGCTGACCGTTACCGCGGTCGATCTCAGGGGCTTGGGTGCCCCGCTCGGGTAGGGCCGGCCAGTCGTCTTTCATGAGGTGAGCGTAGCGGGGGCCAGTGGGGCACGCACGGTATGCCGCTTATCGGCTCTGAAGGCTCTATTCGCTTACCTATTCACTTGTGGCGAATAGGCGAGCCGGGTGATCGTTTGGGTGGTCACCCGGCGCGACCATCCAAAGGAACGATTTTGGGTGGATTTGCCCCGTCCTACCGCCCATCCCTGGCGGAGCCAGCATCCCAACCTCCCACACTCCACAAGTTCCGCGCGGGAAGTTGGGATGTAAAGGACGTGCGGTTGGACAGGGCAAAGGGAAGAGAGAGACTGAAGATTAGATACTGGCGAGAGTGGAGCGTTCGATGAGTACGTTGCGTCGGAGAAATTCGTCGGGGACGTTGGTGAGATCGGGTCGCCGATCGCACTGACCGAGGTGTGGAGTCTCAGCCCGACTCGAGATACGCGACGAGTCGTTGACCCACGACGGCACGGCAACGCCGGCCTTCCCGAGCCAGAAGTCGACTAGGGCCGCGAGCGCTGAGTCCCATCCCAGGGAGCCAGTCGAAGGCGGCTCGACGCTCGACAACTCGACCAGGTCGACGCCGCGCCGGAGGGCATCGGAGTAGTCGATGAAGCCTCGGAGGGCCGCATTTCGGTTACTGGCTCGGACAGCACGAGCGCTGCGGCGCGCGGTGTCTACAGCGTCGTCGGGCACGCTCTGACCTCCTCCCTATTGTCATCACTACTATGCCGTTCGCGGACGTCGGAGTTCCCGTTTTGAGCCCTCACCCGTCGCGATCGTGACCCTCAGTGGCTGCGCCAGCTTGCCGCACTTCACAGCTTCGCGCGGAGGTTGGGAATTAAGGGAGCTGGGATATCAAAAGGGCGGTAGGGGAGGACGGTATAAGGCATTTGGCAGTGACGTTCGTTCGCTTGGAGGATGCCGACTTGGCACCCTGAGGGCGTGGGCTGGGCTGGATCCAGTTCCGTGAGAGTTCTAACAAAAACACGGTCGGATCTACGGTTTCTGCTGCCTGCCGCCGCTACTCTTGCACCGACACATTTTCAACTTCGTCTAGGTGACGCCGCGGAGCCGAATAGAGGAGACCTGTCTGTGGCATATCCGCGAGTTCACGAGATCGCCGCGGAGTTGGGGGTCGAGTCCGCGCTGGTCATGGCGAAGCTCCGTGAGCTCGGAGAATTCGTACGCGGTCCGTCTTCGACGGTGCCTCCGCCTGTCGCGCGTCGGCTTCGGGAAGCGTTCGGCCGCCCTCAAAGTTCTGCGCCTATCGAGGCAAAAAGCGCGCCTCCGGCGCGGATTCCCTCGCCTGTCGCTCCGGAGAGTTTCGATCCCACATCGCCTTCGTCCCGAGAGTTTGGATGGCAAGCGAACCCTGTCAAAGCGCCAAGCCATCCGCAACTGATGACGGAACTGAATAGGGCGGAAAGACGATTCCCGGTCATTCGGGAGCATCGGAACTCCCTTTCTCGGCTGGGATCACAGATCGTTTATATGTCGACGCCGAGAGACGCTGCGGATTGCCAGGTCGCGCTCGTGCGATTCAGCGGTGCGATCGAGTCCGCCTTCGGGTTCACCCGACAACTGATGATCTTTTACAGCCCCTATCGAGACATGCAAGTCCGGACCTATGAAGCGGCCATGCGGGAGCTGGCCAAACTTGACCGCAACGTCACCCCCGATGTGTTCTTCATGTGGTCACCAGACCCCCGGCTGGCGACGAAGCTGAACGATTGGTCGAGCCCTGGGAGGCTCGCCATCCCACTCACGCTTGAGGATGCAGACAGCGTCGGGCTCATTACGCTCCTGCGAGAACATCTCCACGTCCGGGACCTCTTCTATGAGACAACACCCGTCCACGGCTCAAAGTTTTACGGGCGCAGAACGATTCTTCAGACGCTTCGTGAGGATGTTCTTGCACAGCGCGTCTCGGGGATCTTCGGACTTCGCAAGGCAGGCAAGACGAGTATCCTCATGCAGCTTCGTCAAGAGCTCGAGTCCGAACGGGTGGTCTCGGTCCTCGTCGACTTGGAGACGTTTCCATCACCCCCGGAGGACCCGACAGACGACATCGTCGCCGACATCCGTCGTCGCGTACTTGACGAACTTCGAGCGTCAAAGTTGAGAACCAAGGAGCTTGCCGAGCTGGGCGAACGACCGTCAATACTTGAGTTCAAGAACGCCTTCCAAGCGATTCTTCGCCGCCTTGAAGCCGCCGGCGTACGCGTGCTCCTGATGCTGGACGAGATCGAATATCTGACCCCCGCGGACCGAATTGACATAGCTGAAGGGCCGATGCCCCGGATCGCGCAACTTCTTGCCTCCCTTCGGAGCCTGGTTCAGGAGACGGGCAATTTCACCTTCCTGATGTCTGGACTGACAAGTGCGATTGTCGAGAGCGGAAGGCTGTACGGGCGCCCGAATCCTTTATTCTCGTGGGCGAAGGGCACCTACATCGGTCCGCTTGATCGCGGCGAAGCGGACGGTCTAGCTACCTCAGTAAGCGCGCGTATGGGTATCAGAATCGAGCCGGGCGCGCTAGAAGCGCTCTACGATGCCTCTGGCGGACACGCATACCTGTACCGAAACCTTGCTTCGAGCGTCGTCAGTACGTTGCCGATGGACGTGATGGATCGAACGATGTCGCGCTCCGCGGTACTGAAGAGGCTCGCCTATTGGTCGAGTTCGGTCAGGGGAAACGTGGACGAGATGGTTCGTCACGTCGAGCGGTACTACGCAACCGAGGCGTTTCTCCTTGAGCTTCTGCGGGACAACCCCAACGATTTCCATGAGCTTGCGCCAGATGAACCTGAAGCGACTCGACACCTTCTCGAGCTCGGGCTAATCCAGCAGTCCGGCGAGGGGTATGAAGTCAACGTGCTCCTGGAACTCCGATGACCGAGGACTACCTCGATCTATGGAAGGAGGACGTGTCGGGGACGATAGGGCGGTTCCCGCTCGTGTTTCTACAACTCGGCGCGGCCTTTTCGGGCTGCATAAAGCACATTGATAAGTCCGGGATCGAGACGATATCGCTGAGTGACTACTTGACAGAAGCCTCTGACGATCGTCCGATGATCTGGGTTCGCGACGTAGAGGATGCTGCGCTCTCGCAGGCAGCGAGTCAGCTTGGGGCTCTACGCGAGAAGGTCCTGTCTGACATCGGTCGAGGGCGGCGAATCGTTCTGCAATCGCGATCTCCACGAATTGCCTACCCGGACGTGCCGGGCAGCTCACTGTTGGAGGATGCTGTCTTCGAGACTGGTCCGAAACCGGACGCGTGGGGTTCACCCGCAGATAGTCCACAATTCGAGGCCACCATATCTGGCGAGCTGCCAGCTCACCTGGTGATGCGGGACGCGTTAGTTGAACTCGGGAGCGGGGTGTGCGCATCTCTAGACAGAGCCGTCTTTGAAGAGATGTGTTTCGAGACCGAATCCTTCGGGAGTCTCCAGGAACGAGAGCTCGAAGCGCTCCGAGGCGCTGGACTTATCGTTCCTGATCCCGTCGCTGGCTACGCTTGGTCGCTTCCCGGGGGCGTAAACGCGCTGAAGGATGCAATTGAAGACGCCATTTATGCGTTCCCGCAAGAGGCTGCCCTTGTTGCTGAGGTGGCCGAGCGTATTAGGGCCACTGAACGAACGATACGCAAGGCGGTTCGAGCTCGCGCCAGAGTCTTGTGGGGAAGCGGCTGGAAGTCCGAAGTGCTTGACGCGGGGTCGGCAGATGTAGTTCTGAGCCGTGCTCGCGCTACGAGCTATCCGCAGGCTGTTGGGATCGGCGATCTCCGGGACCCGCTCGAATGGCTGACTCTTGCGGAGCTCCTCGACGTCCGGTCTCGGCCGGAGATCGGGGGCCTTGGGCTCGCAGACGTGGTTTGGCATCGTATTCGAGCTGATTTGGTTCCCGTTCGCGAGCGCGCCTTTTACCTGCGACCGATCCAGCGAGTTGACGCAGACATTGCAGCGAAATGGGCGAAGATCATCGAACCGAGACTGCTGGTCACGGGTGAGAACGACATCTCTAGACCTGAGCAGGATCCGACCCAGCGCGAAATTTTGGAAGGCATAAAGGCAGAGTTGGCTGAAAATGCTGCCTACAGCGGCGAGGTTGGCGCGACATTCTTGCTGCTTGTGCGCGAGACCCTCAGATTCCTGGCCAGAACTTTTGATGTTGCGTTGGACTACACCTCTGCATTCTCTGAGCGTTCTGCAGCTCCGCTCGAAGCCGAGCTGCAGAGACACTTCTACTGGTATCTCGACGCGACTCCCTTTTCAGGTCGGACTTACATGGAGGTTCCAAATATCGGAACCGGCCGAGCAGACGTGGTCGTGCACATGGATGGCGGTGGACGATTGGTGAGTGAGATCAAACGCGAACTGGGAGACGCGTCGCGGTCGGCGCTCGAGACCTCGTATCTAGCGCAAGCCTTGGAGTACCAGTCTTCTAGCGTGCCGTTGGGTCAGATGATTGTTCTTGACCTCACGGAGCACCCCAAAGGAGTCGAACCAATCGCAGAGTCGATTTGGGTGGCGCATCGACGAAGTCCTGCTGGAAAGGTTGTCCAAAGCGCGGTGGTGGTGGTTGTCCGGGGTAACCGGCCCCGTCCGAGTGCGTTATCCGCATGATTGGCAGCGGTTAAGCGCCACCGTTGGGCATCCCAAACCCCCTCATGCCCTCTGATGAATAGACGTTGAATCGAGCACGATCTGGCTCTTCGCTCATTTTGTGGCGGAATCCGTACACGGCGGATACCAAGATGAGATTCACGGTGGCACCCGTGGAAGACAGCATGTCCGGGTCGGGGTTGTGAAGGCGCACCCGTTCATCGGAGGGATCAACCGCTGTGATCGAGAAGGCCGAGACCTGATCGAGCTCCCCATGCACCATAGAACTCAGTAGGGTCCAGAGTCGGCGTACGTGCAAAGAGTCAAGCCACCATGAAATGTGACTGTCGGTGAAGATCTCGGCCATTTCAACAGCACGATGCTTCTTAGCGATAACTACCTCGGCGTCCGTGAAGATGGCGTCAATCTCAGTGAGACGCGCCTTGCACTGCCGAGCCGTTCTTTCGTACATCCCGCGATCGAGTTCCGAGAGATCTCGGCGAAGCGCGGCCTCCGCGCCCCGCTTCGCGCGAAATGGGGAGTCGCAAGCGACGCGCCAGGCGCGCTGAAGGCGCAGATCGCTGTCCTGCGGGGCGGTCAGCCAGATTGCGCGAAGAGCATTGTCGATTACCAGGCGCATCAGCCCGAAGTCGGTCGGGCTGTGGAGCGCTTCGGCGCTCCACAGCGTGGAAAGAGTATGAGCGGCGTCAAGCGCATTCGAAAGCAACCCCGAGCCAAGCTCGTAAGGGCTCATTCCACGACGCACGCGACGTAGATCCACCATGAACGGCGAGCCGTGTTCTACGCCATCGTGGACACTCGTCTGGTACATCTCTATCGATTGCAGATACATCGCCGATAGCGACTGAAGCTTCTCCATACTCATTCCGGCAGTTTGGCGCATGGCTGACGCGAAGACGGAGTTGCATCAGCTCAGACGTTCGCGCCAAGCGTGTGTCCGAAGTCGGGGGCATCCCATTTACCGATTCTATGAACGAGGGCAGGTCATTTCAGGGGTAGCGTCACTCCGTACGAGACGTCGGGTGGGCGCTAGTACCGCGTGCCCTATCGCAAGCCCGATGACAAGCACCAAGCAGTCGCAAGCCGCGTCGGCCTTTCGGCTGGAGACCTCAGGACGCTTGAGCTGATCCAGCTACGCGGCGCAAACGGCCACCCGATTGCGTCTGTCGAACTGCCCGGAGTCGAAGGCATACCGCTCGACGTGGCGCGAGAGGTGTAGTTAGCCGGCATACGAGGTTCGTTGCGTGGTTGAGCGCGGCTGGTCTGAGCCGCTGAACACTGTTTCATACATGCGGGCCCGTCTAAAAGAGCCGAATCGTCGGCTCTTTTTGGCGGGCCCCCTGTCGGATTCGAACCGACGACCCCCGCTTTACAAGAGCGGTGCTCTGGCCAACTGAGCTAAGGGGGCGCACATCGTGCGTGAACAACAATATCGATAGGCGACGGTTCCCT
>Ga0247739_10001030_pt1 | contig 10044 bp, 12 predicted proteins | sample UWRJL058202B2_FD_180943 | JGI IMG/M metagenome (GOLD analysis project Ga0247739, IMG submission 180943) | Plant litter microbial communities from Arlington Agricultural Research Station in Wisconsin, United States - UWRJ-L058-202B-2 | ecosystem: Environmental > Terrestrial > Plant litter >... | reverse complement strand
GGAACAGCACTCGTGCCCATTTTCATTAAAGCAGTCCAGGCCAAATAACGAACTGAAACATTAGGACTTTGCAGCGCTTCAACCGCTCCTGTAACCGTTGAAAAATCTGCTTTTGGAGCTTTATAAGCTGAATTTGCAGGAGCAATTCTATATAAACGTCCTCTGTTCTGGTCTCCCGCCTGATGACCACCTACACCCGGATCATACCAGTCAGACACAATGAGTGAACCATCAGGAGCTACACAAACATCCGAAGGCCGGAACCACTGATCGCGTTTACCATCCACAATATTGACAATTTTGGCAGTGTATCCGGCACCTGATTTTTCAACAGGATAGGAACGTACTACATTGTGCCCCGGCTCGCAATGGATCATTTGCCCCCAAAAAGATTTTGGCAATAAATTTCCTTCATAAACCAGCATTCCTGTTGGTGACCCTGAACCGGTTTGTAACAAATTAGGAACAACACCCGGATCGTTCAAATGCCAATGCCGGAAAGGAATTGAATCCTCCATATTAGTACGGTTTGCGCGCCATCCTGCTCCGGTCAGTTCATCTGTATACCCATAATTACCGTATTGCATCACATAATTGATCCGTACACCTTTATTTCCGTCATCATCATTATCCGACTGCCACATGGTTCCGTAACTGTCCACCGCTACTTCATAATTATTCCTGAAATTGTTTCCCATCACTTCAATATTTTTGAAGTCAGGATCGCAGCGGAACACCATTCCTTGTCTTAATTTTTTGAAATCAATTGGCTGGCCGTCTTTACCCAAAACAGGTTTTCCCTGTCCGTCTAATAAATGCCCGCCTTCATTTCCAAAATTGAAATATAACTTTCCATCAGGGCCAAAAGTAAATGCATGCATACCGTGGTCATGCTGCTCTCCACCTACACCTTCAAAAATAACCTCCTTTTTATCCGCTTTTCCGTCACCGTCTGCATCAGTGAAAAGCCATACATACGGACTTTGAGAAACCACAACGCGATTGCCCATCACCCAGATCCCCAATGGCGAATTAATTTCTTTTCCCTGATAAAAAACTGTCGTTTTATCCGACTTCCCGTCTCCGTTTGTATCTTCCATGATCAGGATCCGGTCACCTTCGCTTTTGGTCGGATTGCCATTGATAGCAGGACGATAATTATATGCTTCACAAACCCAAACCCGCCCCAGATGATCCACATCTATGTTTGTAGGGTTAGTAATGGTAGGTTCTGATGCAAAAAGAGTTGCTTCCAGCCCATCCGTTACCGATAGGCCGGCAACTGCATATTTGGGAGATCTTTTTTGAGCATCCGTTAAATCTTTGTATAAACTATCAATCGCAGAACCCTGAAAAGTACTGGGATTTGAATGTTGGTAGGCGGCCGTCATTAAGCCAAGCAGTGCGCCGGCTGCCAGAAATGGACCGAAGGATTTTTTTAAGTTCATGAGGTGATTATAATTATTATCAGCAAGCCTGAAAACCTGATTTATGCAATACTTAATCAAAGATTACTAATTTTAGAATATAAGAGATAATCCACCGATCATTTACTACTATGAAGAAGACTTTTTTTTACGCAATCGCTATTTGTGCGTCTTTACAAGCAAATGGACAGTCGGCAATTCCGTCTGCGGATATTCAAATAAAAACGGCGGTTTTGGCAGCTCCGTCGGATAAACAGGCCAATGCAAAAGTGTATGGTTATGGTTCCGACGGCACCTTTACTATTTTAAGAAAAGGTACCAATGATTTTGTTTGTCTGGCTGACGACCCTAAGAAGGAAGACATTGGTGTATCGTGTTATCATGCTGATCTTGATCCATTTATGGAACGCGGCAGATTATTAACCAAAGAAGGAAAAAACCAAAAGGAGATTTTTGATATCCGGGAAAAAGAAGTAAAAGGAGGACAGTTGAAAATGCCAAAACAGCCCTCTACTCTATATGTACTTTCGGGAACAAAAGATAATTATGATGCCGCAGCAGGCACTTTAAAAAACAGCTATTTGCGTTATGTCGTTTATATTCCTTACGCAACAGCCGAAAGTACCGGACTTCCTCTCAAACCGGATGTGCCGGGAATGCCATGGATTATGGATGCCGGAACGCACCGCGCACATATTATGATTAATCCACCAAAACTATAATTCAGATTTATTATTTCTGTTTACTATTAATTTAAGACTTTTCTTCCACCCTTTCCACTGAAAACGCTATTGGCTTTTCCGTGAAAAGGGTTTTTGTTTTTCCCCAAACCTCCCTAAAAAATTCTGTTTCCCGGTAATTATTCAATGCTGTTTCAGACTCCCAATGGCTATGCGTAACAAAGACATTTTCCAGATGCAAATCCCGCCAGAGTTCCAGATGAAGACATCCTTCCATATCGAGAATATGTTTTTTGGACTGATTAAAAATATCCAGAAACAATTCTGTCTTTTCGGGCATAAAAGTCATTCTTACAATTCTTATGATCATGCTGATTTGTTGGACGGTTTTATTTATAAACTTTTGATTTCTTCACCGCCTGAAAGTTACCAGCTTTTCTAATTGAATTAATAATTATCAAATCAAGGATTGGTTTTAATCTTTTGAGGGTATATCCCAACCTTGTGCGTCTTTTCGTTGAAAAAGAAATTCAATCAATGAAAAAAATATCAGCAATTCTTATCAGTTTGGGCCTATCGGCTATTTCACTACAATCCATGGCACAAACAGAAACTATTAATCTCTGGCCCGAAGGCAAAGTTCCTAATTTCAAAACCAGCACAATTGAGGAAAAATCCGTTACGGATGAGAAAGGAATTTTGAGAATCAGCGGCGTGACTGTCCCCACAATTACTGCCTACATTGTTCCAAAAGAAAAAGCAACCGGAGCAGCCGTAATGATTTGTCCGGGTGGTGGTTATGGTATTCTTGCAGCCTCACACGAAGGAAGTGATTTTGCCAAATGGTTTAACGAGCGCGGCATTTCAGCTTTTGTTTTGAAATACAGACTTCCCAATGAAAAAGCGATGACACACCAGCATGAAGTTCCGTTAATGGATGCTATGCAGGCAATGAAACTGATTCGCCAAAGTGCTGACAAATGGAATATTGATAAAAATAAAATTGGAGTAATGGGTTTTTCTGCGGGAGGACATTTAGCTGCAACTATTTCAACGCATTACAATCTGGGTGAAAAAGCTTCGGAAGATTCCAAGCCAAATTTCTCAATCCTTTTATATCCGGTTATTTCTTTCATGCCAAATATTTCACACGGCGGCTCGCGTGACAATCTATTAGGAGCCGAAAAATCGGATGAATTAATTAAATATTATTCTAATGAATTGCAGGTAAGTGCCAAAACTCCACCAGCTTTTTTAGTACATGCCGAGGATGATGGATCTGTTCCTGTTGAAAATAGTATTGAGTATTATTTAGCATTAAAAAGATTAAAAATTTCTGCCGAAATGCACCTTTATCCTATGGGTGGCCACGGATACGGGTTTCGTACAGAAGGAAAAGGATCTCTGGTTAACTGGCCTGCGGCAATGGAAGGCTGGCTGAAAGCAATGGGCTATACGAAATAGTATTTTTATATTTTGATAATTAAAATTATTTGTTAAATTTACTGTCAAATGACCTTATAGCCTCAATCATTTGACAGTATGAGAACACAAATAATTGATATTTTAGGCGGCCCAAAAGCCTTTAATCAAAACGTTGATAGTTTTTTGTCCTTTATAGAAATCACGGAAAAAGGATTCCCGATATCTATTGCACAGCGCGTTCAGAAGCGGCTGAATTTATCAAACAAACAATTCAGCGAAATGCTTAATTTGTCGGAAAGTACGTTTCAGCGGCGTATTAAAAATAAATCTTTACTTTCTGTTGGAGAAAGCGAAAAAGTGGTCGATTTTTCCAAAATTATTGCAAAAGGTGTAGATGTATTTGAAGATGAACTTGATTTTAAAACCTGGCTGGAAAGCCCGGTTCTTGCCCTCGGAAATAAAAAACCACTTGATCTTTTAGGATCTTCCATTGGCCGTGAAGAAGTTTTGAATGTTTTATTTCGAATTGAGCACGGGATTTTTTCTTAACTATGCAGTTATACCGGATCACAAGTCCAATTTATGCCAATGATCTTCAAGGAACAGGCTGCCTGTATACCAGTGGGCGGTGGCACTACAAAGGAACCAGAATACTTTATACCTCTGAACATATTTCATTATCAAAACTGGAAATACTGGCGAACACACCTGTTATTCCTAAGAATCAGGTTCTTGTAACAATAGAAATCCCTGAAAAAGCTTCTATTAAAGAGCTTTCCGCCACAGAACTTCCTGCTAACTGGTGGCAATTTCCTTATCCAAACGTACTAGCTGATTTTACAGAATCCTGGATTAAAGAAGGTCTTTTCTGGATTATGAAAGTTCCTTCTGCACAATCTCTTACTGAATATAATTATCTGCTTAATCCTTTACATGCACAACATGCGCTGGCAAAAGTGAAAAGTATTGAAGCTATTCATTTTGATAAAAGATTGAAATGAATCAGAAATTAAATTAAGACCGGGTCGCCGGTGCGATAAAGAATTAAAAGTTTAGAATAATTAATACTAAAAAAGGGCTGGTTAATTACGGTTTGAATGTCTTTCAGGTAATTAAAAATTAAATGATCAGCTCCCATTCCTGAATATGAATATTATAAACCGCTTATTAGTTAATCGAAGATTTATACTAATTCTTTTTCTGATTATAGCAGTATTCGCCAGTTTACAATCTTATTTTGGAGGATTAAAAGGCTTTGAAACCAGTGATAAAATTTATACACATTACAATAACTATATTATTTTCAAACAATCATTTTTTCACCTGATTGAAAAAAAAGATTTATATCAGTTATTTCTTAAAGAGCAATGGGATCTTTTTAAATATAGCCCGACTTTCGCTTTATTGTTTGGTATACTTGCTGTTCTTCCTGATGTGCTGGGACTTTCACTTTGGAATATATTAAATGCAGCTATTCTTTTTTTCTCCGTATATTATTTACCTAAAATTAATATCCGTACGAAAGGAATTATACTCCTATTTATTTTTCCGGAATTACTTACCACTTTACAAAATGAACAAAGTAATGCGCTAATAACAGGATTACTTATTTTTACATTTGGATTTCTGGAACGCGGAAAATACTGGCTGGCTGCATTATGTATTGTTTCAACGATATTTATTAAGTTATTTGGAATTGTAGGTTTAGCACTTTATCTGCTTTATCCTAATAAATTTAAACTCTCATACACTTTATTCGTCTTCACAATACTATGTGCGATTCTGCCTTTGCTTGTTGTTGACTTTAATCAGTTTATATTTCTATACAAAAGCTGGGCAAATATGTTAGCCAACGATCATTCTATTTCAGATGGTTTATCGGTCATTGGCTGGTTAAAAGCTTGGTTTGGCTGGCAGGTTAATAAGACTTTTGTTAGCTTGGCAGGAGCTGTTCTTTTTTGTATTCCACTTTTGAGAATTAAAGAATATACCAATTATAATTTCAGGATTTTAATATTAGCATCAATTTTGATTTGGGTAGTTATTTTTAATCACCGTGCAGAATCACCTACATTTATTATTGCAATATCCGGAGTAGCACTTTGGTATTTTTCCCAGGCACAAAAAAGAGAAAATTTTATTTTATTGATATTGGCTCTTGTATTTACCGGATTATCTTCTACCGATCTATTTCCAAAGTTCGTAAGAGACGAATATGTTTGGCCTTATGTACTTAAAGCAGTACCGTGTATTTTAATTTGGGGGAAAATCACTTTCGATTTACTTGTTGGAAATATATCACCAAGAATTCAGGAAAGTAATCTATAATAAAAACAGCGTTACAAGAATGACACAATACCAAACTTGTAACGCCGTCGAAAATTAATTCATTGCTACCAAACTACGTGATTGTATTTCAGTAACTTCATTTGTTTTTAAATTAATATTTTTGACTATTTTTTCATTTTCGTCAGATATTTCCAAAGTGTAATTTCCATCTTCTACATCTTGGAAATTAAATTTACGCCCGTATTTTTCAAAAGATTTACCAACAACTTCTTCATGCATTACGACTCCGTTGCTGTTCATTAGCTTAATGTATACGCGGTCTCCTTTTGATTTTTCCAAAAGTACGTTCATGGCAACTGTATTTTTAACACGATACATGCCAACCTTAAAATTTGAACAACTATTATTTTTACATTCTGTTTTTGTTTCAATAATTGCTGCTGAAACATTTGCACTTAATAACAGAGCTCCGCAAGCTGCGGCAAGGATAGATTTAATTACGTTTCTCATGGCTAAATGAAGGTTGCTTTTGTAAAGAATATTTAAAGATTTTACGAAAGAGACCTTATCAGCAAGTCATGTTGCACGGTTTATATGAGTGGTATAAAATAAGGGTTGAATGGTTTTCACCCTCCAATCGCGATCATTTTTGCAATTTCCCTGCTTGATTACTTGTGAAGGTTAACCATATATCTTATCATTTATTCATCTTTGATAAAATTGAATTGTTCATCCTTTGAAATTCGATATTATGTCATTAACATATCATATTAGAATAAAGAAAGATTATGCTGCTTCACTCATTGAAGATTTGCAGAAAATGGATGCCATTAGGCTGATAACTGAAAATGAAGTTCCGCAGTGGCAAATAGATGAAGTTAATCAAAGAATTAAAAAGTATGAAAACAAGCCAGAATTATTACTTGATGAAGATGTGGTATTTAAGATCCTGGATGCAGAATAATAATGCCATATAATCTTAAATTTACTCCGGAAGCCTTACAGGATATAATTGAAGCAGCAAAGTATTATGAAGAAATCCTGATAAATTCCGGAAGGATTACGATTAATCAAAATTACCCTCCAATCGCGATCATTCGGCGATTTTGCTCGTAATCAGTTTTGGCTGTTTTTTCTGTAAAATCAACATGACCTCCAAATGCAAAATGTTTCTTGTGGAAATGTGCATGAACAAGCTGACGAACATCTTCACCTGCACGTAACGGAGTTAACAAATCTGCCTCAGTAGTATCAAAAAGACAGTTTTTCAATTTACCGTCCGCCGTAAGGCGAATGCGATTGCAGCCTGAACAAAATGGATGCGTAACAGTACCAATAATTCCAAAAGTACCCGCTCCTCCCCTCACCTGGAAGCGATTTGCAGTATCTTCCGGTTCACCATTTAAAGAATCAAATTCGAATTCATTGCTAATATCTGAGAGAAGATCATTGTAGGAAACAATTTTAGACATCTCCCATTTATTGCCATTAAAAGGCATAAATTCAATAAAACGAACGTGTAAATTAGGCTGGTCCAGTGTAAGTCTAACGAAATCGTTGACTTCTGAATCATTAATTCCCTTCATTACTACTACATTGATCTTGACAACAAAGCCTTCAGCCAGTAATAAATTAATATTGCCCAGGGTTTGGGTAAAATGGTCGCGTTTGGTAATGCTTTTAAATTGTTCTTCTTTTAATGTATCCAGACTTACATTCAGTGATTGAACACCTGCATCCTTTAAAGTCGTGATAAATTGATCAATATAAACAGCATTGGTTGTAAGTGTTAACGAAGTTGGCAATTGGCCAAGACTGGTAATAATTTGTCCCACATCTTTGCGAATCAATGGTTCTCCACCCGTCAGACGAATTTTATTAACACCCATTTCAACAAAGATTTTTGCCAAAGCCTCGATCTCCTCTGCCTGCATAAGCCATTTGTTGGGCATAAACTGCATGTCTTCCTGCGGCATGCAGTATGTACAACGCAGATTACACTTATCTGTCAGCGAAATACGCAGATAAGTATGCTTCCGGCCGAATGTATCAACAATAGGTAATGACATCTATTTTAAATAATTGTTTAATGCTTTCTCCCTTCCATCACACTAAAAACATGCAGCACCTGCGGAAATAGGGCATCCATATATTCAGTAACTCCTCCAGTACTTCCTGGCATTGTTATCACCAATGTATTTCCAATTAAGCCAGCTACGGATCTTGAAAGCATAGCTGTCGGAATACGCTCCTGGCCATATTGCCTGGCTGTTTCCGCTATTCCTGGTATTTCACGCTCAATTAATTCTTGTACAGCTTCCGGTGTAACATCACGATGTGATAAACCGGTTCCGCCTGTTATCAATATCATTTGGTAATTTAAAGCAACAAGACTTCCTATTTTCTCCTGAATCACTTCTTTATCATCAGGAATAATGCTGTAATCATTGACTGCAATATTTAAGGCTTTTAACTTCTCAATGATTTTGCGACCCGATTTATCTTCTCCTGTACCATTTGCAATACTATCAGAGCAGACAATTACAGCCGTTTTTAAATTCTCGGGAATAGCTTTTCTATCACTTTTACCGCCTTTTTTCTCTAACAATCTGATATTTTTGATTTCAACACCTTTATCGATTGGCTTAAGCATGTCATACATAGTGAGTGCCACAACAGACGCTCCGTGCATGGCCTCCACCTCCACTCCGGTTTTATAAATTGTTTTAACTGTCAGTTCAATGATTATTGTTAAATCTTCAATCCTATAATTAACAGCAGTATATTCGATTGGAATCGGATGGCAATCAGGCAAAAGATCAGGTGTTTTTTTTACCGCTAAAAAACCTGCAGCCTTGGCCATTTCAAAAACATCACCTTTTGGCACCGCTTTATTTTGAATCGCCTGTATCGTTTCGGGTTTACTAACCAAAACTGTCGCCTGCGCCGTAGCTATTCGTAATGTATTCGTTTTATGGGTTATATCAACCATTAGAGGTTATTTGGTATTTAAAACTTTTCTTAACGATTATTCAAGCCTTAATAAGACTAAAAGCTCTTAGCTACTTATTTTCTTTCCACACAAAACCTTCTGCACCAATCAATTCTTTACCAAAAATAGGAACATTGGCTTTAATCTCTTCCACTATATACTCCGAAGCTTCAAAAGCTGCACGACGATGTGGTGATGATACAAATACAAACAAACTTATTTCACCTGTCGGAACTATGCCCAAACTGTGATAAATGTGCATACAGGTCAGTTCAAATTTTTCAAAAGCTGATTCCCGGATTGTGTGAAATGCATCTTCCGCCATTTCTTCATAAGCAGAATATTCAATGCCGGTCACAATTCCACTTTCTTTTTGATCTGCACGTATTTGTCCTAAAAAAATAGCATGAGCACCAATCCCCGTTTTAGACTGATGACTGGCAATAGAATCACCAACAAATTGAGGACTTATCGGCCCCTGAACAAATACTTTTTTAGGCTTTCTAATCTTTTCCATTAATTGAAAATTTTGATTAAGCAACAGGCATATTACAACTTTAACAGATATTCTCTGATTATTAACCACCTGCGAATGGAGGAAGTAAAGCAATTTCTGCTTGTTCCGGAATAGATAAAGAATCCTCAGAAATATGTTTGTTTACTGCAATCTTAAATTTCTTTTCTCTCATTGCAGGATATTTATCCCAAATCTGGGTCCGCAATTTTCCTACTGTCAGATTTTCATTCATCAGCCAAGCCTCACTGGCTTGTCCCGTTAATTCCGCCAGCATTCCATAATACATCACCCGAATGCTCATTTTGTTCAATTTTATATTAAATACCAAATTTGAATAGGAAGTATCGTTCTGAACACCGGCTGGAATCCTAATAAACTTTTCAGCCCGGCAACAAATGAACTTCAACCATATCTCCGGCTACAACCACGTTTTGGTGTACAGGCAAATAAATTATTGCATTAGCAATTGCAAAAGACCTTAACGCAAATGATTCCTGGCCGTCCAATGGAATAACATTTTCCTGTGTTGCTGTTGCTTTTAGAAATTCATCCCTTTCCCCATTAAAAGAATAGGCAGTTTTCACAGGCATGCGTAATGAACGTAAAAAACAATCGGTCCTGCCGCACATTTTTCTGATTGCCGGCAGCACATATTCATAATAACACACTAATGAGGATGCAGGATTCCCGGGCAACGCAAAAAAAAGTGCGGCA
>Ga0247739_10001028_pt1 | contig 10054 bp, 7 predicted proteins | sample UWRJL058202B2_FD_180943 | JGI IMG/M metagenome (GOLD analysis project Ga0247739, IMG submission 180943) | Plant litter microbial communities from Arlington Agricultural Research Station in Wisconsin, United States - UWRJ-L058-202B-2 | ecosystem: Environmental > Terrestrial > Plant litter >... | reverse complement strand
CAGCCAGGATCGTTGCAGGATCAATCGCCTGATCGAAACCATTGGCGTCTACCACATTATCTCCTGCAAAATCCGCTGATTTTGGGTTCAGTAAATCACGTATCACCGAGGCATGACGAGCTTCAACAGAAACAATTTTACCAGCTAATAATAAATAACCTGTGTCTTTGATCATGTTTCCGGCACCATTATAAGCTGCAACTCCGGTATCTTCAAAAAGTTTGGCAGCTCCAAGAACAGCGTCTCTTTTTGTAAAATCGATTGTTGAAAAATTAACTTGCAATGCAGGGATAATGGCAGTAGGAGCCGCTTTTGTCAATGCTGCTTTGAAAAAATCTCTGTGGATAATTTCATGATCACGAATATCAGTCAGAATTGTTTTTTCTGCATCAGTCATGCCTGAATAAGGAGTAGCAATTACCTGTGTGTAAAATGCAGCTTCCAGTTGTTCCAGTGCATAAGCATAGTTAAGTACACCAACATCACCTGAACCTAAGTCAACCGTGCCAGCAACAGGATCCATCGGAACCACATCATCATCTTTACATGCAATTGCCAAAGCACCTGCAGAAACAGCTAAACCTGCTGAACGCAAAAAAAAGCGTCTGTCAACCGGAGAAGAGATTTTTCCTTCTTCTTTTTCAGAATTGTTTATTGAATTTTTAATCTTGTTCATAGCAATAAAGGTTTCATTTTCCTTTCGTCCGTCGAAAGACAATCTGAAAAACCTACGACCTTAAAATTGCTTTAGATCAGTTTGATGTAAAATGAAAGCATTTAATTTTTTGAAAGGCAAACTTTGAAGTGATAAGCAAATGCGTTGGAATGAGATAATCGCAATAAAGTTGTAGAAGAATTATTGGGTTATTCGATGCGGTTTAGAAGAGCCCGTTAACGATATCCCGTTAACGATATTTGGTAATATAATTTATTCACAGACTAGTAGCTAAGAAACACAAAAAGACTCTTTGGAGAGTCTGTTCTGTGTTTCGGACTAATTGATAGAGAAAAATTAATATAACGTTGAGTAAAATTTTTTTATCATATATAAAAGAAAAACATATCTTTTAAAAAAATATTAGAACTTGTTTGTAGTCCTTATTCTATGTATTTTTTTTAAATAATTCTACACAAATATATGAAAAGGAATTTACTTGCAACATTTATGAAGTAATATTTTTAAATTTTTTTTGGATTAATTTTCTGGTGGAGTAGAAGAATTAATTAATATAAGGATTCATATTTTTTTTATAAAAAAGTGAGGCATAATTCAGCAGATTGTAGTAATGGATGATACCTGATAAAGTAAAATCTGCTTTCAAATAAACCAATAGTTCAAAGTTTTGATCCTGTATTTCACTGGCCTGATAATTTAGTAACTGAATGAGATACTACCATCTACATAAATCTATTGAGATCATGAAAAAATTAACCACATCAGCCATTTTTTATGCATTACTATTATTTACAGCAGTACAGGCAAATGCATTAACTATATCGAAGCCGGCAACTAATATTATTCAGGAGAAAGTTGCTGTTAAACCCGAAGACTTGCCGGAAGCTGTCAAAACTACATTGGCCAGTGATGCTTACGCAGGATTGCAGGTAGTAAGCGCTTTCTTAATTACTAAGGAAGACAATTCTCAGTTTTTTGAAATATCTCTAAAAAAAGGAGAGGAAACGTTAAAACTTAATCTTGATAAAGATGGAAAAAAAGTAGACTAATTGGAATTGTTTTAATGTAAAATTATAGAATAAAAAAGCCTGGGAAATTATTTCTCCGGCTTTTGGCGTTTGTTTTTTATATTTTTACGTTTTAATAGACCCATAAGTCAAACTTTACCTTTTATCAATTTCTTTTTAACATGGCTCATCTGCTCCTCCTGGAAGACGACACTACATTTTCAAGGTTACTAAACTCGTTTCTTAGTAAACATGGGCATAAAGTGCAAATTTGTTCCTCTTTGAAAGAGGCCAGGACAGCTTTGGTAAATAGTTTGGACGAACAGAATCCTTTTGAGGTATTAATGCTGGATTACAGATTGCCGGATGGAAATTCAGTTGATCTTTTGAAACAAATAAGAAGTGACGGAAATCGTACACCGGCATTTATCATGACGAGTTTTCACGATGTCCGTACCGCCGTAAATGCCATGCAGATCGGTGCTTTTGATTATATTACGAAGCCGGTCAATCCTGAGGAACTTCTCATGGTTTTAAGTGAAGCGCTTAATAAATCGAATGTTTCAGGAGAGAAGGAAGTACCTCAGAATAAGACAGGTAAAAAGGCAGACAAGCAAGAATTAGACTTTATTGAAGGAAATAGCAAAATATCCAAACAGCTTTATGAATATGTAAGATTGGTGGCACCTACCGACATGTCTGTCATTATCCAAGGCGAAAGCGGGACTGGAAAAGAGCATGTTGCGAAATCAATTCACCGTTTAAGCAAAAGAAAAAACGGACCTTTTATAGCTATTGATTGTGGCTCTCTTTCGAAAGAATTAGCAGCCAGTGAATTATTCGGACATAAAAAAGGTGCTTTTACGGGAGCATTACAGGATAAAATGGGTCAGTTTGAAGCGGCTGACGGCGGTACTTTATTTCTGGATGAAATTGGGAATCTTGGATATGATGTTCAGATAAAATTGCTTAGAGCGTTACAGGAACGGATTATTGTACCAATCGGAAGTAACCAGCCGATAAAAGTAGATGTAAGACTTATTGCAGCTACGAATGAAGATCTGATGACCAGTGCTGCAAACGGAGATTTCAGGGATGACCTTTATCACCGGCTGAACGAATTTAAAATTGAAGTTCCGGCCTTAAGGAAAAGGGGAGAAGACCTAAGTATTTTTATCCAGTATTTTGTTGATAAAGCAAATGAGGAACTGGGCAGAAATGTGAAGCAGTTATCGAAAGAGGTGATGGATATATTTCATACTTATGATTGGCCGGGAAATCTTCGCGAACTCAATAATGTGATCAAAAGATTAATCTTATTAACAAAAGATGAAGTCGCAACTTTGAACGCTTTACCTGCGGAAATGATATCAGCCATGGCCGAAACGCATACTAAATCCACCGGATCGGATTTAAAAGCATTGCAGGAATCGCATGAAAAAGAAATGATCGAAAAAGTACTTCAGGAAGTACGTTATAACAAGAGCAAAGCTGCAAAACTGCTTAATATTGACAGAAAGACACTTTATTACAAAATTGAAAAATATCATATTGAATAGGAGAGGACCTTTTCCTCTACCTGGTCAATTACATTTTCTGATTGCTTGACAATATCTTTCAGTTCATTTTCTGAAATTTCCTGCTTGTTTTCCCTCATAGCAATTTCATGAAAACGAAACCTGGCCGATAATTCTTTTGCACCGATTTGTCCGGTTCTGCCTGCCATACGGTGCATCAGTTCATGCATCGTTTCCATATCAGAAGTTTCCAGGCATGATAACAAAGAACTCAGATCCTGACGGCAATCTTTAACAAACTGTTCGAGGATTTCTCTCAAAATAGTTTCATCCCCAAACGTCATTTCATTTAGTATAGATAAATCAATTTGGTTTTGATTTGAATTAACAGGACTTGAATCAGGTTTTTTAACTGAGTTATTTTCCAATAATTCCAGTAATTCATTGGAATGAAATGGCTTCATTAAAATGCCATCAAAACCCATTTGCATAAGTTTACTGCGTTCTTCGGGTAATGCCTGGGCAGTTAAAACGTAAAACTTAACATCTGGTGGCACTGTTTTCCGAAGTCGTTCACAAAGTTCTGCTCCATTTATGCCAGTCATACGCATGTCCGTCAGCACAAATTTTACATCGTCGTCCCAGGGCTGGTCCAGTACTTCTTCACCGGAGGAAAAAAAGTCATGATCGACGTGATACAAATCCAGTACAGAAGAACACCATTTCAGGATAAAAGCATCATCGTCTACCAGCCAGACTTTGCCATGAATCTGATATACTTTTTTTTCTACTTCCTCAGTGGTAACCAGCGGTTTTTTAGCTTTTTCAAGAATTATTTTTGCAATAAATGTTGTACCTTTTTCAGGGATACTTTTTACATGAATATTCCCCTGCATCCCTTCCACCAATGCTTTTACAATACTAAGCCCTAAGCCGGTCCCGCCATAACGTCTTGAAATAGAAGGATCTGCTTGTTCAAACTGATTGAAAACGCGTTGTGCCTGTTCTGGCGACATGCCAATTCCGGTATCAGAAACCTGAAATTCCAGATTCATTCCATCTTCCGTTTCTACTCCGGCCGATCGTAATGTTACTGTTCCTGTTTCTGTAAATTTAATTGCATTGGTAAGCAGATTATATAAAACCTGGCGCAAACGGAAAGGATCTGCATTTAAAAAAAGATCCGGAGGTAATTCGTTTTTCAATATTAGAGAAAGACCCTTTTGACTGGCCGTCGGGCGTAACATCTGCACGACTTCGTTGAGCAGAGGCGTAATAGCAAATGTCCGTTTTTCAAATGTAAACTGGTCTGAAATAATGCGGCTGTAATCCAGTACTTCATTGACCAGATAAAGCAAATGTTCAGATGCCGAATGTAAACTGTTTAGATCCTGCTGATTAGGCTTTTCATCTTTTTTTAAAGCTTCCGTATAACCAATGATGGATTGCAGCGGCGTGCGAATCTCGTGACTCATATTGGAAAGAAACCGCTGCTTGGCCATGCCATGATATTCAGCTTCTTCTTTGGCCTCTTCCAGCTGATTCCGATACCTGTTGCTTTTGGTAATATCAGTAAAAGTCAGATAGGCAAGCAAGGCAGTAAGGAAAAAGAAACCCAGCATAATCCATTGAATCCATTCAATATTGGCTGTAACCATATGCCGCGACTGTGCACTTTCCTGATCAGCCTCCTTCACAACCTCCTTTTCAATTTCCTGCATCATCTGAAGCAATTGCCTTACCAGCGAACTTCCAGCCGTAGACAATTCCTGTTCCCTGTCTATAAAACGGTTTGTACGTATTTTTTGGGACTTTTCAATGGCATTAACGGCCTTGCCCACTTCCTGAATAGTGCTGTCTTTTGGAGTAATTTTCAACGTATCTACTTCTACGTTCACTTCCTGCATCCGTACGGTCTTAGTAGGTACAGGCACAGGAATATCCTTATTCTTTTTTGAACCGAACACCCTTTTAATCAATCCCTTTTTTTTCTCTTCGGCTTTTTTAGTAGAGTCTGGTACATCAATGTAAGTGGTTGTAGTTGTTGTTTTCTTTTCTGTTTTTACAACCGTGCTATCCGTTTTATTATTAGTGATTAATCCTGATATAGATTTTACCTCATCGGACAATGCTTGATTATCAACCAGTTTGGATCTTACTTTCACATAATTCCCGAAGATTTGCTCTCTGTTTTGCAGAATGCGCTTCATGGAATCTATCCGCTTGATCTGATTCTCATCGTTAAAGCTTAGATTATTAAGCGAATCGAGTGTTGCTACTAACCGGGCGGATTGGATCTTAAATTGTTCTTTTTTATCATCAGCATCCCCTGTGCGTGCATTCTGCAAATGATCGAGCTGAAGAATACTTTTGAAAACCTGATTGACCAGCCTCAATTTTTCATTAGGCGTAGAAAGCGCTTCCAGCTTAATAAGCATGTTCTCAAAAGCCACTTTGCTAATATACCACGAAGCCCCCAAAGCAAGCGCAGCAATAAAAAAGCCGAGCAGGACTTTTCCCTTGACAGAACTGGTGAAAGACGGGTTACGGGACGACATAAATTTCAAAGCTTTTTGAATATCAATATTAACGAATTTTGGGGAAGAAATGAGTTAATATGATTTGGTCGACAGAAGATTATGCTGTTATTAGTTATCCGGCTCACACCCAAAAGTTACCTGAAAACCGTTTAAATCTTTAAAGACAATTTCTTTCCGGCCGTACTCAGTTCTAAGATTGATTTCAATGACCTCTGCATTTTCTTTAATAACTTCAATAATCCCATCAATTGAAGTTACATGAAAGTACAACCCGGCATCTTTTTGTTTATGATAATCGCCATCTCCATCCGGGTATAACATAAATTGCGCTCCTTCCCAATCCAGTAAAGCCCAATCCATTTCACAACCTGGTTCCTGATGAGTCGCTACACACTTGAAACCAATTTTTTCGTACCAGAGGATAGTTTTTTGGATGTGCGGTACGCGGAGGAATGGAGTACAGGTGGGCATGGGGTTGATTTTTGGTGAAAATAAGTGTGTGTGTGGAATTGGTGAATATTAGTTTAAAACTTATTATCGCAGAATTAATGACGAGTTTTGAATATTTAGAAAGTTATTTAAAGTTAGGCGTAGGTTAGTTTTTTATTTTAATCTGAGATTATCATTCTGTGTCCGCCTAAGGTTTGAATATAAATACAATAATGAGGCTTTGTTCGTGAGCCTCATTAATTGATATTTAATTTATCAAACAACACTCGGTTTCTTTCTTTGGAATCATTTAGGATTTTGTCAAAGCTCATAATTTCAACATACATATTATAGTTGTCATTGAAAAAGAAAAAACCGTCTCCGCTTGGCAAAGGTCTAAAACCACTATCATTTGCGTAGGCTTTTAGTTTTTTTGTTAAATCACAAATTATGTAAGCATAAATAGGCGTGTTTTTTCTAAAATCAAATTCTCTTCCATGTTTATCTTTTGCTTCACCTTCTATGATTTCTCTTGCATATCTATTTATTTGTTGAATTGGGTTTTCATCATCTGAATAGTCATCTCTCATCGGTCGTTTAAACTCAATTAAAACAATAGATTCATAAGGTTTGTTGTCATTTGAAAATACAAATGGCCTATTGAAAACTATAATGTCAGGTCTTTCATCAGAAGTTGAATTTATAGGTGCAATTTTTTTGAATCTTTTATCAGACGCTAAATATTTATGGTAGGACAACTTATCATCTATCATCCACAGGTTATGATCTTCAAATCCTATTTCATCCGAAAGTGTTTGCAAAGGGAATATTAAATTATGAACTGCTTTTTCCGTTGCTTTTTCATTTAGCAGTTTCTGAAACAAGTCCAAAACTAACTTACGATGAATTACATATTCTGAAAGTTTAGAATTGCCTACCTCAACAATTTTATGATATAATTCTTGATGATTCTGGCTGAATTTTTCTCTGTCTTTATCACTATCGATAAATTTTAGAACTGCGGTAGCTTCTTTTTTTACTTCTAATTCCAACGATTGTTGAATTTTAAAAAGTTCTAACTCCATTTTTTCATCTGATAGAGTTGACGGTATCCTTTTTATTTCGTTTGATTTGTATTTTAATAGCTGTTTATATCGAGGATGTTGATTAACAAATTCTTTAACTTTTGCCACTCTTGTAATTGAAAGTTGCTCAATTTGCTCAGTAAATTCAGAGTAGATTTTTTCGGTAATTGATTTTCTTAGTTCTTCTTGTGTTATTTGGTCTGAGAAATCGATATCTCCTTTGGAAAATATAATTGTAGTCCTCTCGTCATTTACATTTCTATCTAGAAATTCTCCTTCTACGTATATGGATATTGAAAAAGGAATACCATCTTTGTCAAAAAGAAAGTTATCAAGTTCCGGAATGTCAATAGAAATTTTATCGTCTAACACCTCTCTTATATTAGCACAATAGTGAATTTTATTGTCTAGTTTATTGCTATAAAGCTTTACAATATTTAGTTTAAACGTATTATCTCGTAATACAATTTGTCTTGTTTTTACTTGTCCTTTTGTGAACAAATGGAATAAGTCATTTACAATAATTCGCTTACCAAAATCATTGATTAAAATTATAGGACAGTTTTTATTCAGAAAATAAACGAAACAATGCTCAATAATCTTTAATGCAATATCTTCTGCATTATTATTACACCATTTTTTATACTCTTCTTTTAATCCCTTAAGTTTTACAATTGTATATCTTTCTGCCTTACCATTTACGTTTTTAAGGTTATGCTTTTCTATACAGTTTGAGTAGGTTCAAAGTTAAATTGTCGTAGTTGCCAGCCATCATTTTCAAAAAAGCGACTTTCGATTTCTGCTCTATTAAATGCTCTAAGCCATGTAAATCTGCCGATTCCTTTTCCGCCTTTGTTAAATTTGTAAGTTGAATGTGCAAAATTGAAAGACTCATAATTTTTTTCATTAAAGCCAATTCCATTATCTTTAATTTGAAAGTCAACTATTTCTGGTAAAATATCAGTTTTGCCAAAATCAATTTCTTTTTGTGTAGATCGAATAATGTCAATTTCAATAATGCCTGTCTTTGTTGCACTATCTTCTTCAATTGCTTGAATAGAATTTACGATTGCTTCATATAAAGGAAGTAAGGTGTTATTGAAAGCAAGTCTTTTTTCGTTAATTTTTCCTTTTATATCTATTTGCATAATATTTGTCTCATGAAATCAGTAGTAAGTACCATGGATCATCCACTGGAATACTTAATTGTAATGCTAAATATACACGAAAGAAGATGTTTAAATGAATGCAACATATGCGTTATATACTACATGCTATTTTTTTTCTTAAACACCAACCAACCTTTTCCTCGCAACTGCTAAATCATAATCCGCTTGCGCTCTCATCCAAAAGTCAGCATCAATGTCCAATGCACTTTCAAATTTAAGTGCAATTGCTGCGGATATGTTGCGGCGTCCCTTGATAATATCTGTAATGTGGGCAGGATACATTTTTATGTCAAGCGCGAAAGCTGATTTTTTGATATTTCTTGCTTCCAGTTCGGTTTCGAGAATTTCTCCAGGGTGAAACGGCAGTTCGGCACTGTAAATCCTTTCTCCGTTTTTACTGAAAACTCCATGATTATTGTTCATAACGTTTATTGGTAATGATTGCTAAGTTCATCAATTAATATTATTTCTTCCAATTCTAATATGTCGTTTTCAAGCCTGAAAATTAAACGGTAATGATAATCGATACGGACAGAATATGAGCCTTTTCTATTGCCTGTAAGTGCTTCAAAATTAAGTCCTTTAAAGTCATGAAATTTCTGTGACGATCCTATTGTCACTAATAAATCAATTGTTTTCCTGTATTTTTTAATAACAATTTCCTGAAATTTTGGTTTGCCTTTTGCAATGTCAAGATACAATTGTTCGAGATAGTCATCCTGAAATTCTATTCGCATTAGTAAAATTGTTTTACCAAAAATAGGTAAAACAATTTTACTATACAAAAAACATTTTTTATATAAAGAAACTTTAATTTCATCTAACTAAATTTTCACAAAAAAGGCTGCCTTAAACCAGTTAAGACAGCCTTTTCAAGAATTTTAAAACTCCAATTCCCTTACTTCCCCAAACTATTAATCCAAGCCGCAATCTTCATTGCATCAGCCTTCGGAACCTGAGGCATTGGTGCCATTGGTGTTGCGAAGTCTGGCCAGTTTTCTGGTTTTGGGGCGTAAATTAGTTCAACTATTTTTTCATTGGAATACTTGCGTTTTGCAACATCTGCATAAGATGGGCCAACTACTTTTTTATCTGCTGCATGGCAGGCAAGACAGGTATTTTTAGCTAACAATGGTTTTACTTCTTCCCATGTCGGCGCTTTTGACGCTGTTGCTTTTGCAGAAGTTTTGCCTTTTCCATCAGGAGAAACGTGTTCTTCTTTACTCGCTTCAACAGCTGCTTTAGCAACTCCCGATTTGGTAGTTTTCAACTCAGAAACTTTTAATTTTTCTCCGTCCGGAATGTTGTTCAGCGTATAGTAAGCATCGGCATGTACCAATGACCATGAGTTAGCCAGGGAACGAACGCCTTCCAGTTGTATTTTGTGCACATAATACTGGCGCAAACCGTCAACTACCACTCTTACTTTTTTACCATCTTCTGATACTTTTACGCCTTTAATTACAAGGTCTTCAGGATTAACCGGTGGACTTCCATAAACCGCATAATGTTTGTAGATATAGCTGCTTACTTTGTAAGAATCCAGATCCTCGGCAGATTTGCGATCCACAGGCATTGTGAATTCTATTTCAAAACCATCAGGCATTGCTTTAACGGTATACATTTCGAAC
>Ga0247739_10001027_pt1 | contig 10059 bp, 8 predicted proteins | sample UWRJL058202B2_FD_180943 | JGI IMG/M metagenome (GOLD analysis project Ga0247739, IMG submission 180943) | Plant litter microbial communities from Arlington Agricultural Research Station in Wisconsin, United States - UWRJ-L058-202B-2 | ecosystem: Environmental > Terrestrial > Plant litter >... | reverse complement strand
CGTGAGCACCGCCTGCGCACGGCGACGCGACGGTCGACGGATGCCGCGGCTCGCCTCGCCCGCGGGCGCGACGGCTTCGCCCACGAACCGGCGCAGCGCGAGCGTGATCGGCGAGCGCGGCGCGACGTCCGCGATCGGACGGGCCGCGAGAAGGGCGGCATCCGCTGCCCGCGGGTCGGTCGGCACGAACCAGACGTCGGTGATGCCTCCGAACCGATCGAGCGTCCGCCGGACCTGGCCGCGGGCGTCGACTCCCAGCGCACCGGGGCGCAGGCGGTTCGCGATGACGGCGACCGGCGTCGCGCCGATCGTCGCCTGCAGTTCGGGGTACGCCCGCAGGAAGCGGGAGATGCCGAGCGGGTCGGCCGCGGCGACCGCGACGACGAGGTCGGCGGCGCGCAGGGCGGCCAGGGTCGCGGCATTGCGTCGCGGACCGTCCAGATCGCTGACGATCTCCTCGTCGCGCTCGAGCGGAGCGGCGACGTCGACGACGGTGTAGTCCGCCCACTCCCGGCATGCCGCCAGCGCGGCAGTGACGCGGGATCGGCTGAGCTCGGGCCAGCGCGACGGACGGTTCAGACCCGTGAGCACGTCGACGCCGGTGCTTCCGATCGGCGCGCTGATCCGGGTCAGCTCGCGCGCATCCACTCCGCCCAACTCGGACTGGCGGCACGCAGCCGCGAAGCCGGGAGCCTCGTCGGCCAGACCGAGCGCCAGGGCGATCGACGGCGCGTGGGAGTCGGCATCCACCAGACCGACGTGCCTGCCCCCTCGGGCCAGTTCTACCGCGAGCTCCATCGCGATCATCGAGCGGCCGGGCGAGCCCGCCGGTCCCCAGACAGCGATCACCCGCGGCCCTGAGGGCGCTGCGCTCGCCGCTTCGGATACGGTCGCGGAGCGCACCGGAGGTGCACCGAGTCGCTCGGCGAGCTGCCAGGCTTCCACCCCGAGCGGCAGCGGCGGCTCGAGGCCGAACATCGCGGCGAGGCGCTCTTCGCCCGGTCCGGCCGCGAGCGGCACAATGCGCACCGCGCGCCGGTCGCAGGCGGCCACCACGGCGGCGTTCACCGTCGCGCGCGATACCTCGAGCACCACGGCGTCCGCGTCCGTGAGTGCACCGCCGACGTCGACCGATCCGCGGACCCGCCCGTCGTCGTCCGACCCCGGACTGCCGCCGTCGACCGCGGCGGCGAGGGCGGATGCCGCGACCACCGCGAGTGCGACCACGCCCTCGCTCTCGAGCCCGTCGGCGAGATCGCTGCCGTGCGGCTCGTCGACCGCGACGATGACCCTCATTGAGACGCCCCGGACGTCGGGACCACGGAGAGGGCCGACTGATCGGCCATCGCGGCGAGCGTCGCCGCCACATCCGCCCGCGGAATGACGACCTCGAGAGCCGCCGAGCCACCGCCGATCATCGAATCGTCCCGCGTGACCGAGACCACGGTCGCGTCCGCGACCAGGATCCGCGGCGCGTCATAGGCGCCTCGCTCGATGAGCGGGGCGGCCCACACCTCGACGACGGAGCCGGCGCGCACCGAACCGGGAACGTCGACGGCACTGCGCAGAACGACGCTCGTGGTGCGGACGGCCGCCGCATCGCCGACCGAGCTCTGCGGCACCAGCTCGCCGGATTCGATCGTGCGGGTAGCCACCAGACCATCGGCGAGCGCCTGGGGCTGCAGGTACGCATCGCCCACCTGTCCGAGTGCGACGTCGACCAGGCGGACGTCGTCACCCGAGATCGCCTCACCAGGCACGATCGTGCGGTTCGCGGCGAAGGCCGGCGCCGTCTGGCGCGACGCCGACACGACGAACCAGACACCGGCGACGGACGCGATGACGAGCAGGATGCCGAGGAAGAACCGTGCATCTCCCCAGAAGGCGCGGGGCCGGTGCCGGACGGTGTCGAGTGCGGACATGACACCATCGTGACTCAGACCGCCGAACTGCCGCGGCGGTTATCCACAGCGGGTGCGGCGCTGGGGCCACCCCATCGAGGAGCCTCCATAATGGGGGCATGCCCGAGATTCCGACGTCTGACGTGCGCCTGCTGGCTCCCGCACAGGTCGCGGAGATCCTGGGCGTGTCCGTCGACGAGGTCATGGCGCTCGTGGAGCAGGCTCGTCTGCGCGGTATGCGCGTCGGGTCCCCTGCACGCTGGCGGGTCGAAGAGGCCAGCGTCGCGGAATACCTGGACGAGCAGGCCGAAGAAGCCCGACGCATCGCGCTGTGGAATCAATCCAACGAGGCCAGCTTCCCCGAGCTGTGGGGCACCGGAATCGTCCGCAACGCAGACTGAACCACTGGTCGCCGGCTATGCCGGCGTCGCGCCGGAATCGAGACGGATCCAGGCGACCGCCGCGAACGGCACGATGCGGTGTCCGGTGACTTCGCCGGCCCGTCGCGGCGTTCCCGGCTCGTGCAGCGCGATGTCGAGGTGATCCGCGCCCGCGCGATCGATCGTTCCCGAGAGCGTTCGTCCGCGAGTCAGGTGCACGGCCACCGCGACCCGACGGCGCACCAGGTCGCGCATGACGAAGCCGAAATTCATGCGCTCAGCTAGCGCGGATCGCGCCGCCGCCGGGCGCGCGCTGCGCAGCATGTCGGCGTGGGGCATGCCGATGGTCCCGATCGATGCGAACGGCACGACCAGGCCGCCGCTGCGACCGCCGTCGAGCGCGACCCAGTCCGCGCCGACCCCGGTCACTTCTGCCGACAGGACGGTGCCGTCGGAGACCTCGAACGAAGGTGGAGCGCCGTCGCGCTCCCGTTCCACGAGCATCGCCAGCCGCTCGCGCAGCGCGACCCGTGACAGGCGCAGGCGCTCGGCCTCGGTGTCGAGCGCTGCGCGCTCGGCCTCCCACTCCGCGGCGAGCTGTCCCTCGAGGTCGTCGAAGAAGTTCTCCCAGCGCACTCAGGAAGCGTAGGGCAGATGATCACGGAACGATGAGAAGTTCTCCACAGGTCAGCATCCGATCTTTTCTGTGAACTTGCCGTGTGCTGTAATTTCTCCGGACATCCCCCCTGTCGAGATTGGCTCCCATGGCAACGACGCCTTCGCGCACCTCCCCCATCTCCGCCGCGCCGGCCGGCGCTCTCGCCCTGTCGGAGTTCTTCGCACCGCAGCGCACGCCGTCCGCAGACCTCCCCGATCCCGAGCCGTTCCTGCGCAACATCACCCGCGGCGTGCTCGAGGTCTTCGCCGGGGTCCGCGAGGTCGATCAACTCGCCCGCTGGCTCACCGAGGACGCGTACCGCAAGCTCGTGACACGTGCGAACCTCGCTTCCCGCGCCCGCAGCGCGCGGGGCGTGCCGGCGATACGGCCGGTGTATTCGCTGCTGTCGGTGCACCACTCATCACCCGCCGACAGCGTGGTCGAAGCCGTCGTGGTCGTGCAGGGCGCCGCGCGTGCGCGCTCGGTCGCTCTCCGCCTCGAGGGCCTGGACGGCCGCTGGCGGGCGACCTCGCTCGCGATCCTCTGACCGGCGGCGAACCGTCCCCAGCGTCGTGGTCGGTTCGCTCGTCACCCCTCCCGGCCGGGGGCGATCACTCGTCGTCGATGAGCTGCAGCAGCTTCTTCAGCGCGTCACGGATCTCGTCATGGCCGAACTGGCCGGCACGGCTCTCGCCCGCGATCACGCCCGAACGATGCACCTTTCGGAAGTCGCCGAACGGAAACGAGTAGGCGTCCTTCGTCTCCCGGTTCGCGCTCTTGTCGATACCCATATGCCAGTGCGCGTACTCGGTCCAGCCGTCTCGCTCGATGTACGAGTTCTCCTCGTCAGGAGTCGGCTGCGCCTCGGACCAGTCACCTTGCTCGTCTTTGACGACCTTTCCCTCGCGCACAAGCGCACGCGCATGACGCAGAGCCGGTTGATTCAATTCGATGGACATGGCGTCACGATACGTCCGCGTCCGCGCGCTCGGAACGGGCTTGACGACGGAGCTATTGGCGGTACGACGACAGGAAGTTGCCGAGCCGCTCGATCGCCTCGGTGAGCACGCGGGCTTCGGGCAGCGTGACGATGCGCACGTGGTCGGGGGTGGGCCAGTTGAAGCCGGTCCCCTGCACCAGGAGGACGTGCTCGGCGACCAGGAAGTCGTAGACGAACTTGGCATCGTCGCGGATCTCGTGCACGTCCGGGTCGAACCGTGGGAACGCGTACAGCGCGCCCTGGGGCTTGACGCAGCTGACCCCGGGAATCGCCTCGAGACTCTCCCACGCGGCATCCCGCTGCTCGTGCAGGCGCCCCGACGGCCCGATCAGCGCATCGATCGACTGCACGCCCGACAGCGCCGCCTGCACGGCGTGCTGGGCCGGGACGTTGGGACACAGGCGGGTCGAGGCCAGCAGGGTGATGCCCTCGATGAAGCCCCGGGCATGGCCTTTCGGTCCGGTGATGACGAGCCAGCCCGACCGGTAGCCTGCGACGCGGTAGGTCTTCGACAGCCCGTTGAAGGTGAGCACCAGCAGGTCGGGCGCGATCGATGCCATCGGAATGTGCACGGCGTCGTCGAAGAGGATGCGGTCGTAGATCTCGTCCGAGAGCACGAGCAGCGAGTTCTCGCGTGCGATGTCGGCGATGCCTTCGAGGAGCTCGCGGGAGTAGACGGCTCCGGTCGGATTGTTCGGGTTGATCACCACGATCGCCTTGGTGCGCGGCGTCACTTTGGCGCGGATGTCTTCGAGGTCGGGCTGCCAACCGTTCTGCTCGTCGGCGAGGTAGTGCACGGGTGTGCCGCCGCCCAGGCTGGTCATCGCCGTCCACAGGGGGTAATCGGGCGCTGGGATCAGCACCTCGTCGCCCTCGTCGAGCAGCGCCTGCATGACCATCGTGATGAGCTCGGACACGCCGTTGCCCAAATAGACGTCGTCGGGTCCGAACGGCGGGAAGGTCGGATCCTGCTCGTAGCGGTACACGACAGCGCGGCGCGCCGAGATGATGCCGCGACTGTCGCTGTACCCGTGGGCGTGGGGCACGGCCTCGATCATGTCGCGCACGATCTGGAACGGCGCGTCGAAGCCGAACACCGCGGGGTTGCCGGTGTTGAGCTTGAGGATCGTGTGGCCGTCGTTCTCGAGGCGGTCGGCTTCGACCAGCGCCTGGCCCCGGATCTCGTAGAGGACGTCCTTGAGCTTGCTCGACTGATCGAGGGTGCGAAGGGGGCTCATCGGTTCAGGATAGTCCGCACCCGACGCGGCCAATCGACAGGCGCTGGCCTGGGCTATTTCTTCTTGTCGGCGGCCCGGCGCTGTGCGCGGTTCTGCGGAGCAGCGGCAGGCGCGGCGGCTTCGGTCCGCTGGCCGAACGCTCCGCGCGGAGCCTCGGCCACCGGGGCGGCGGCCGGGGCGGTGGATGCCGCAGCCTGGCGAAGCCGGCTGGTCGCCGCCTGCTGCACCTGACCGCGATCGTTGCGCACCTCGACTTCTCCGGCGTCGTTCGCGGCCGAGTACTGCAGCCGCTGACCCTCGACCGGCGTCGCGCCCAGGCCCTTCGCCTCGACCTCGGCGGTCAGGTCGCCCTCGCCCTCGGGACGACGGACCTCGACCTCGAGGTTGTAGAGGTAGCCGACCGACTCCTCCTTGATCTGGCCCATCATCGACTGGAACATCTGGTAGCCCTCGCGCTGATACTCGATCAGCGGGTCGCGCTGCGCCATCGCGCGCAGGCCGATGCCGTCCTTGAGGTAGTCCATCTCGTAGAGGTGGTCGCGCCAGCGGCGGTCGAGCACCTGCAGCACGACGCGGCGCTCGAGCTCGCGCGCTGCCGCCGCACCGAGCGTCTCTTCGCGGTTCTTGTACGCGATGACAGCGTCGGAGAGGATCTCGCGCTTGAGGCCCTCGGAGGTGATCCGACCTCGGGTTCCGGCTTCGGCGACGACCTCGTCGATCGTGACGCCGACCGGGTAGAGGGTCTTGAGCTCGGTCCACAGTGCGTCGAAGTCCCAGCTCTCGGTGTGACCGGAGCCGGTGTGGTCGTCGATGACCGCGTTGATCGCGTCCTCGATGAAGTGCTGAACGCGATCGGCGATGTCATCGCCCTGGAGCATGTGACGGCGGTCGGAGTAGATGGCCTCGCGCTGCCGGTTCAGGACGTCGTCGTACTTGAGGACGTTCTTGCGGATCTCGGCGTTGCGCCCCTCGACCTGCGACTGCGCGCTCTTGATCGCGCGGCTGACCATGGTCGATTCGATCGCGACGTCGTCGGGGAAGTTCGTGCGCGCCAGGATGGCTTCGGCCGCACCGGACTGGAACAGTCGCATGAGGTCGTCGGTGAGCGACAGGTAGAAGCGGCTCTCGCCCGGGTCTCCCTGACGGCCGGAGCGTCCGCGCAGCTGGTTGTCGATCCGACGAGATTCGTGACGCTCGGTGCCCAGGACATACAGGCCACCCGCCTCGACGACCTTTGTGGCCTCGACCGCGACGGTGTCGCGGGTGCCCTGGTACACGGCATCCCACTCGGCCTCGTACTCGTCGGGAGTCTCGACCGGGTCGAGCCCGCGGCCCTTCATCTCCTGGACGGCGAGGAACTCGGCGTTTCCGCCGAGCATGATGTCGGTGCCGCGGCCGGCCATGTTCGTGGCGACGGTGACGGCGCCGTAGCGACCCGCGCGGGCGACGATCTCGGCCTCTCGCGCGTGGTTCTTCGCGTTGAGGACCTCGTGCTTGATGCCCTTCTTCGCCAGGAGACGCGACAGGTACTCGCTCTTCTCGACGCTGACCGTGCCGACCAGCACCGGCTGACCGGTCGCGTGGCGCTTGACGATGTCTTCGACGACCTGATCGAACTTGGCCTGCTCGTTCTTGTAGACGAGGTCGGACTGGTCCTTGCGGATCATCGGCTTGTTCGTCGGGATCGGGACCACGCCGAGCTGGTAGGTCGACATGAACTCCGCCGCCTCGGTCTCGGCGGTTCCGGTCATTCCCGAGAGCTTGTCGTACAGGCGGAAGTAGTTCTGCAGCGTCACGGTGGCCAGGGTCTGGTTCTCGGCCTTGACCGGGACGGCCTCTTTCGCCTCGATGGCCTGGTGGATGCCCTCGTTGTAGCGCCGGCCGACCAGGATGCGGCCGGTGTGCTCGTCCACGATCATGACCTCGTCGTTCATGACGACGTAGTCCGCGTCGCGCTTGAACAGCGCGAGGGCCTTGATCGAGTTGTTCAGGAACGAGATGAGCGGGGTGTTGGCCGACTCGTACAGGTTGTCGATGCCGAGGTAGTCCTCCACCTTCTCGATGCCGGGCTCCAGCACGCCGATCGTGCGCTTCTTCTCATCGACCTCGTAGTCCACGCCGGCCTCGAGGGTCTTCGCGATCTTCGCGAACTCGACGAACCAGCGGTTCGCCTCGCCCGAGGACGGACCCGAGATGATGAGCGGCGTGCGCGCCTCGTCGATGAGGATCGAGTCGACCTCGTCGACGATCGCGTAGAAGTGACCGCGCTGGACGAGGTCCTCCTTGCGCCACGCCATGTTGTCGCGCAGGTAGTCGAATCCGAACTCGTTGTTCGTGCCGTACGTGATGTCGGCGTCGTACTGCTGGCGGCGGATGTCGGGGGTCTGGCCCGCGACGATCGTGCCGGTCGTCATGCCGAGGGCCCGGTAGATGCGGCCCATCAGCTCCGACTGGTACGACGCGAGGTAGTCGTTCACGGTGATGACGTGCACGCCCTTGCCCGCGATCGCGTTCAGGTACGCCGAGAACACGGCGGTCAGCGTCTTGCCCTCACCGGTCTTCATCTCGGCGATGTTGCCGAGGTGCAGCGCGGCTCCGCCCATGATCTGAACGTCATACGGGCGCTGTCCGAGCGTGCGGCCCGCGGCCTCGCGGACCGCGGCGAACGCCTCGGGCATGAGCTGGTCGAGCGTCTCGCCGGCCTCGAGGCGCGCGCGGAGCTCGGCGGTCTCGCCGCGCAGCTCTTCGTCGGTCAGGTGCGCGTAGTCCTCTTCGAGGGCGTTGACCGCCTTCACGACCTGCTGGAGCCGTCGGAGGATTCGTCCCTCACCGGCGCGAAGCAGTTTCTCGAGCGCGTTGGCCACGAAGCATCTCCATCTGTCAGGTGCGGCGCCATCCGGCGCCGATGCCGCCCGGCGCCGAGCGCACAGGCATACACGGCCATGTTATCCGCCCGTGACCTTGGAGTGCGCTGGGTGAGCGACCGGCCGACACGCGGGACGCGGCATCCCCGGCGTGTGCGTCGAGGTGCCTATACTCGGCAACTGCATACCCGGTATGCATCCGAACGACGGGAGCCCGAGATGACGGTGCGACAGAGCCTGCTGGCGATCCTCGACCAGGGGCCCTGCTACGGGTACCAGCTGCGCGCCGAGTTCGACCGCCGCACCGGGTCCACATGGCCGCTCAACGTGGGTCAGATCTACAACACACTTGACCGCCTCGAGCGGGACGGGCTCGTCGCGAAGGGCGCGACCGACGAGCAGGGACACGTCTACTACGAGATCACGGATGCCGGCTCGCTCGAGGTCGCCGCGTGGCTGCGTTCGCCCGTGTCGCGGGCGCAGGGCACCCGGGACGAGCTCGCCGTAAAACTCGCCGTCGCCGCGACGCTGCCCGGTGTCGACGTCACGGCGCTGATCCGCGCGCAGCGCGCCGAGTCGCGGGCGAACCTCGAAGCGCTCACGCGGCGTCCTCGCTCGATCGCCGAGACCGGGCCGGAGGCGCTGGTTCGCGCGGTGGTCGCCGATGCGATGATCGCCCACGCCGAGGCCGAGCTGCGCTGGCTGGACCGCACCGAGCGGCGGCTCGGCGCGCATCCCGAGCACGCGATGGCCCTGGAGCTGGCCACCGAACGGCCGAGGCGGGGTCGGCCGGCCAAGGCGCCTGCCGCCTGAACGCGCGGCGTCCTGTCTCCTCACAAGCGCGAGCACTAACCTGAAGCGTGACTTCCGCTGATGCCCCCGTCGAGGCCGAGGCTCCCGCAGAGCCCCCCGCGATGACGTTCGCCGACCTCGGATTGGGCGCCGCGGTGCTCAAGGCACTGAGCGACGTCGGGTACGAGACCCCGTCCGCGATCCAGGCCGCGACGATTCCCTCGCTGCTCGCCGGGCGCGATGTCGTGGGGCTCGCCCAGACCGGAACCGGGAAGACGGCCGCCTTCGCACTGCCGATCCTGGACCGCCTCGACGTCTCGCAGAAGACCCCGCAGGCGCTCGTTCTGGCCCCGACGCGCGAGCTCGCGCTGCAGGTGTGCGAGGCCTTCGAGAAGTACGCGGCCCATGTGAGGGGCGTGCATGTGCTGCCCGTCTACGGCGGCCAGGGCTACGGCGTGCAGCTCTCGGCCCTGCGGCGCGGCGTGCACATCATCGTGGGAACCCCCGGGCGCATCATGGATCACCTCGACAAGGGCACACTCGACCTGTCGGAACTCAAATACCTCGTGCTCGACGAGGCCGACGAGATGCTGAAGATGGGGTTCGCCGAAGACGTCGAGACGATCCTCGCCGACACACCCGACACCAAGCAGGTCGCGCTGTTCTCTGCGACGATGCCGGCGGCGATCCGTCGTATGTCGCAGCAGTACCTGCATGACCCCGAAGAGATCACGGTCAAGACGAAGACCACGACCTCGGCCACGACCACCCAGCGCTACCTGATCGTGTCGTACCAGCAGAAGATCGACGCCCTCACGCGGATCCTCGAGACCGAGAACTTCGAGGGCATGATCGTGTTCGCGCGTACCAAGAGTGCGACGGAGGAGATCGCGGAGAAGCTGCGGGCACGGGGCTACTCCGCGGCGGCGATCAACGGCGACGTGGCCCAGCCCGTCCGCGAGAAGACCGTCAACCAGCTCAAATCGGGCAAGCTCGACATCCTCGTCGCCACCGATGTCGCCGCTCGCGGCCTCGATGTGGAGCGCATCTCGCACGTCGTCAACTTCGACATCTCGACCGACACCGAGTCGTACGTGCACCGGATCGGCCGCACCGGGCGCGCGGGACGCTCGGGTGAGGCGATCAGCTTCGTCACTCCGCGCGAGCGCGGGCTCGTGACCGCGATCGAACGCGCCACGCGCCAGCCGCTCACCCAGATGCAGCTG
>Ga0247739_10001026_pt1 | contig 10060 bp, 7 predicted proteins | sample UWRJL058202B2_FD_180943 | JGI IMG/M metagenome (GOLD analysis project Ga0247739, IMG submission 180943) | Plant litter microbial communities from Arlington Agricultural Research Station in Wisconsin, United States - UWRJ-L058-202B-2 | ecosystem: Environmental > Terrestrial > Plant litter >... | reverse complement strand
ACGAATGCTGTTCTTCATCTTATTGCTATGGCTGACAGTGTCGGCGTCAAGCTTACCATTGATGACTTCCAAGCCGTATCTGATCGTATCCCTTTCCTTGCTGATCTTAAGCCATCTGGAAAATATGTTATGGCAGATCTCTTCAACATTGGTGGCACACCATCCCTTCTTAAATTTCTTCTAAAAGAAGGTATCATAGATGGATCCGGCATCACTGTAACGGGCCAAACGCTTGCCAAGAATCTCGAGAATGTCCCAGACTTCCCCTCAGATCAAACAATCATCAGACCTCTCTCAAATCCAATCAAGGAGACTGGACACATCCAAATCCTTCGCGGTTCACTTGCACCCGGCGGTTCGGTGGGCAAGATCACTGGCAAAGAAGGTCTCCGATTTGAGGGGAAGGCTAAATGCTATGATGCCGAAGATCTCTTCATTGAGGCTTTAGAGCGAGGAGAAATTAAGAAAGGCGAGAAGACCGTTGTGGTGATCCGATACGAAGGTCCAAAGGGAGGACCTGGCATGCCGGAGATGTTAAAGCCCAGCTCCGCAATCATGGGTGCGGGCCTTGGTCAGGACGTAGCTCTGATTACGGATGGACGCTTTTCCGGAGGATCTCACGGATTTTTGATCGGCCATATCACCCCCGAAGCTCAAGAGGGTGGTCCTATCGGGTTAGTGAGAGATGGTGATAAAGTCATTATTGATGCAGAGAACAGACTGTTGGATCTGGTCGTTGATGAAGCAGAGTTGGTTAAACGGAGGAAGGAGTTCGTGCCAAAGCCATGGAAGTATACAAAGGGTACGCTTGCAAAATATGCACGGCAGGTAAGCGATGCGAGTCACGGCTGCATCACAGATGGTGAGATGATTGAAGGGGGTATGGACTTTGACGGTAAATTGTAGTAAACATGGAATTAATACATAATCTTCTATATTGAGTCCTTCTCTGCAAAGTTTGTTATCTTCTTGACAAACGTGCGCACCTAAGGATCCCAACAGACCTTGTTGGGAGTATTGCTCCAACGTCGTCTAATATCTTGTCTTTATGGCGCCGGTGTCAAGATCTTCGTTTTCAACTTTGAAAACTCGCATATATCGACTTCAGAATACAGTCACATTATCACATGGTGATCTTACTGCCGAAGCTCATATACGACTTTCGTGGAAATATTGCCCGTATGCGAGTAACTGTGTCAATTTATATTGAGAAACTTTTTATTACCTTGAATCGGGAAGGGGAAATCGAGCAAGTATATTGATCACCTCTATCAGGTCTTATGAACGAAACTCGATCATTAAACTGGTAACAGTGTTGAAAACGAAATTTCATTTTAATGGACATGCCTGTGGTTAAACTTCAATAATCACCGTCCCCATCACAGCAATACACTACGGAACACCAAATGGTAAGAGAAATTCATGAATAGAATCCACAGCCCTTAGAGTGCAGCATTGATCTTTTCAACCAAGAAATCCACGCCCTCGTCTGCACGTCTTCTGTAATCCAGATGCGGCGCCGCAATAATCAACGTACCTACACACACCAAATCACCAGTGTTGCAAATTACCTTGAGCTTATCAGCCGGAAAGTTGTTGATTTGTCCATTGTCTTGTCTGTTCTGCGTGTCGCCATAAGTGACCACGCCCGCGATGCGGCTTTGGACGCTAGAGGGTAGACTTTCGATAGCTCGGTGGGCCACGGCAGCTCCTTGGCTGTAGCCACCAACTACGAGGACGGAGTTTGGACACGAGGATGCGGCGGATGTGAGGAGATCCTGTTCTTCTTGGATGCCTGCTGGGTCGGCGCCGCCGGGGATGGCATTGGTAGAGAGAGCTGCTGCATAATCAACGCCCTCGACTGCAACACGGCCAGCTCCAAAGGCATCCTTGAGACCTTGACCGGTGGGAGGGCCGACAACAGTTCCCTATGGATGTATTAGTTGCATACTTGTCTCCGGACTGAGTAGTGGCTCACCATGTTGCCGGCTTCCGTTGAGCCTCTTGCCCAGATAAAGATGATATCTTTGCAGCCATCTTGGGTAAATCTAATACCATATCAGTAAGCAGCCAGTGTGTACGATTGCCAAAATATTTAGAGGTATTTTTTTGAGGTTTACTTACTCATTCTCAACAACTCCAACAGAGGTACTTTGACGCTTCTCTAAAGCATGGTGAGGAGTTCCGGTTACCAAGGCAATGAGTAGAGAGAGTATGACTTGCGAGATCTGCATAGTAGTCAGTTTTAGACGGCTAGCGTCGATGATTGCAAATCGTGAGTTTAAATCTGAGTGAAGGAAAGTGCTGCTGATATCAGATGAAGATGGATGTAGAGATCTTTATATCCAGCACTCCCAGCTCCAAGACATTGGACGGCCTAAGAACATGGGGGACTTTCTCAGCTTTCTGGTGACCTTGAATTGCTCCTCATTGCGCGATATCTCCTCTCCGATTCAAATTTGTCACTAGTGTGCATATATCTTGAGCCTTGTGTTCCAAATTATCATGATGCGATTGGGCATTACAAATGGATAGTTTGAACGAACGCCAGCCAAGTTACCAGGAAATCCTTGTTCAGGAGAAGGAAAATTGACTAAGTCATATCAAATTCGAAGGTGTTGATGTGCAATCAAAGACAAGGAAGGCGTCTTGAATTTCGAAAGGCATCTTTGGTGAAAACCTGCCGTATGAATCAAAGCATCTTTTTAAGTTTTAATGTCTCCATTTAATTATTGTTTCTTGCTAAACTCATCATCTGCTCTTACAATCAAATCTAATTGCCTTACACATTAGCGCTTAGAACTGGGCTTTGACAGAAAGAGCAATAGGAAGATCTCAGGTTGATTAATAAATGCTTTTTTAAAGTGATCCCATAAAAAGAAGTGATCGCTTTTGTATTCCGATTGGCTTTAAGCACACCTCCCCGAAAAACATAGACAAGATACTAGAAAGTCTGAAAGATTTCGGAGCGATGTTTCGCCAACGAAAATCCAAAACGATAAAAAGCAAGTCAATATTCAACAACACCATGTATGTGATTCGCAAACATGTACAAATGCAGAGATCCCCATATAGCACTAATGATACCGCTTCAGATTTTAAGTCGAGGAACAAATCATGTCATCGAAGTCAGAAACTTCAGGACATGTGATGGTTCGAAGAATATTGGCATCTGGAGTTGAAACACTCAGGTTCGAAACACTCGTCCCCTGCCAAGATACATTGAGCTGGAACGTGAGCTCTAAGTACAATTAGAGGCTTCTGCTTCGCCCCAGAGATGATTGAGTGCTGTGAACTCTTGGTTGGTGGTAAGAATATCTTGGACTGTTACTGTACCGAGCTCGATTATAACTAGTGGCAACCTACCTAGGTGTAAACAATGGAAAGGGGGTGGGCTAAGCGAGTGATACACGTGACTACACTTTATGAGAAAGGATTAGATGGAGCTTCTGGAGAACCAGTAATCGCAACCATATCAAGATAATATTAGGTACGTCTGTGCCAGAAAAAATTGGCTCGTTGATTATACCTTTTCAAGAACGAGTGTGGTAGCTGTGTAACTGAGTATGAAGTAAGGTTTAGACAATGTTTCAGTCATATCTGAAAAGTTATCAACTACGAGCCTATGAGGACTTCATTTCATGTTAACGTTCCCATACGTTCCCGTATACTTCCTACAATTATTTTGAGTCCTCTGAGTCGCTTTTCTCTAGTATCTAAAGTAAGGTTAGTGTTGCTAAGTATCTTTTCGACGCGCGACTCGATAATCAGCGCCATGGGCCAACTTACTACTCAAGAATATTGCAGTCACCGGCCAAACATGAACACCCCCTTTTTCTTCCCTTGTGTCTACTTCTACATCACCAAGCTCTAGGAGTTGGACAAGATCCCGGATCTCTGGCGCAAATACTTCCTCGGAACCATAGCAGATGAAAAATCCCTTCGCCGGACTAGCCTTGGCCCATAAATCTAAGTCTTTGCAATCACCGGGCGATATCAAGGGGTCATGCACTGCAATTTTGGATCCTGCATATTGCCGTGCGTAATAATGTAGATGGGCTGCATCAAGATAATCACTTGCTGTGTTTTTGTCCTTGGGAGAGACGAGTGTGACCCAAGGCGAGATAAGTACTGCCATGCCCGGAGGACTCATCCGCCACCTATTGCTTCTGGTGGAATCATTGGCGTTCTCTGTAGCTATATGGAGAAGTAGACTCAGAACTAGCGTTCCGCCAGCGGAATCGCCACTCAGTACTATCCTAGATGGGTCATGATTGAGGCAAAGGTTCTTATAGGCGGATACAGCCTGCTGGATCTGTAGAAGATTATTTGTTAGTGTGGTTTTTATGTGAGCTTCAACGACTAAAGAATGCTTTGCTAGCTTTCCAGCTTTGTAAAACTCTATATCACAGCAAGAAACAGCCAATTGAACTACTGAAACAAGGCGCTGTGCTTGTATGCTATAAGACTCACCTGACAAGGATAGGATTGATCAGGCACAAGGGTGTATTCAAGTGCGAAAATGGCAGGAGCACGATATCCAGCATCTTTCAGCAAGTCGAGCATAGTGATTAAAAATTCGAGGTAGAAGTGACAACTCCCAAGGGAAAAACCTCCGCCTGGGCCATATTGGTAAGCATATCGGCTAGTTTGTGGTGAACATACCATGCGCGTAATACACGATAATATCTGGATCGGTATTGATGCCTTCCGATATCCAGAGACCTTGAAATGTATTCTGAGAGCAGTAAGTTTTCTCTCGAGAGTCATGACGCCTCATGGACCGACCATTTTAATTTCTTGCCAATGTATTGGTGACCGAAAGTGACCCTGACGTAACATTCTGAACCTCATAAACGGTAAAGCAACATGTTTGGAAAAGAAGATCCTGCAGATATCGGCGGGAACATATCGAAATGCATAGCGGACACAGCGAACAGCTACATCCTCAAACCAGGTGGATCGCTGTACGAACGGGCTACGGTTTTTAAAAGGGGTTCCATAGCGCTCTTGAACAAAGTTTACAGGCAATTTCACTACTGTGATATTTTGTCAGACCAGTCTTTCCTTGAGCTACTAGTAATGGGAAAGGTAGTGTTTGTCATGTTCTCTGAGAGAATATCTAAACATCTTACTTACGGAGAAATGGGAGCGCCTGGAGACCACAGCTAAGTGTCCGAAAGAAGCCTACTCGGAATATCAATTGTGGTGCAAGGAAGAGGAGGAAAACCAAGCAATCAAGCAAGGAAACCCGATCTAGTATCATTATAGGTCGCGCAAATATATACAAAAGTCAAAGTCAAAAGGCTTAGAGACGGTGTTGATGGTCACTGGAACATCTTTTAAAGTAGCTCGTGGTAGAGAATGGCAATTATATCGGAGGAGGGATCGTATAAAAATGAACACAAGAGATGATGAAAGTTGCCGTTGTTCCTTGCCAAGGACAGCTTTCAGAGTTTCAGCCTTGGTAACAGTATATGAATGCTAAATGCAATGTCAACCAGCAATTGTACGTAATGTAGAATTATAATTATACAGAAAAACGTAATTTACTGGAACAGTATGAAATACAGCCAATATGTTGAGAAGTCGTTGATCCAAGTTTCCTCTAATGGATCTGTACCCAACGGGCCAACGGGGATACGCATCTTACAGGCAATTTCAGGGACCAACCATTCCAGTTTCTTTTTCAATTTCAATTTCAATTTCATTTTAAATAGAAATCCGACAAACCTATTGAATTCCAATTCTAACTAGTCTATTCTTTGCTTTGGGCGTACATTCTCGCTGGCTCCACATAACAAGGCTGTGTCACGTGCAACCCCCAGTCCCTTTTAGCAAAAGCGAACATGCGTAGCTCTACGGAGTGTAACAATCAACATCCATTAACAAGCAGCATGGAATTTACCCAATGGTGCCCGAGCGCATATGAATAAGGACAACTTTCACCCTCTTATTACTCTCACGGTGTTTCTTTTCATCCAGTCCACGAATTCCTGAATGGCGTGAATTCCGCAAATTCGAATCAACGGGTAGGCGCTCTACCTTACAGAATGGCAGGTCTCGAAATCACGCCAGCTTTGGGTGAGATTATTAGGTTTGTATTTGCCTCCCATCATGTTGTTGCAATGCTAACATCTGCGTAGCTCTCTCACCCAGGAAGACATCCCGGCCAAGCTGCGCTGCACAATCTGCAGCAGATTAGCTGTGAACGCGTACCGTCTGCCATGCTGCGACCAGGCAATTTGCGAAACGTGTAAGCTTAGTTCAGGTTGCTTGTCAAATGCGATCATGCTAATTTGTGCTACCAGGTCATTCAACATTGCCCTCCTCATGTCCCGTCTGCGAACATAGCCCTGTATCAGCAGCAGATTGCAAACCGAACAAGTCCCTTCGAACGACAATCAAGGTCTTTCTCCGAACTGAAGAGAAAAAACGTGAGGCTAGACTTAAGGAGGCAAAAAAGAACACACCTCCCACGACACCTCCCGAGCCTATTGCATCACCGAAACAAACTGAGGTGAAGGCTGAAGGACCAGCCGCGGATTGCATCGTGCCAACTCCTGCTGTAGAAGCCAGTGAGGCTCCAAGTAAACCTCTAAATGAGAACAAAGTACAGCAACAACAACAAGCAGACCAGGACATCCCGCAGCCTTCCATAGAGGTAATTGGTCCATGTTCCCCCATATTTAGATAATTCTGACAAGAAGCAGGAAATTACCCCCGGCCAGGAGCCAAGACCGGAAGGATTGGCTAATGAGGTAGAGGATGGTGTATTTGTAGATGGTGATGGACAGATTACGGCAGAGGACGGTGAAAATGATCAGTCTACTGTCGCACCAGGCGAAATCGGGACATCTGGACTTGGAATGGGAATTGGGAGTGCGGGTATGCCTGGAGGGTTTCCAACAATTGGGTTTGGTGATATGAATCAAATGCAACAAATGCAAATGATGATGTCTATGCAGAATGGCATGCCACCAGCCGCGTTTGGAAATTTTCCTATGATGGGTACGTTAAGTGTGATGTTGACCCCGTAAAACCTTTCTAACATCTGGAAGGAATGCCTGGAATGAATATGGACCCGATGGCTATGCAGCAGATGATGATGAGCGGCGGCTTTGGCGGAGCAGGCATGGGCATGAACGGCATGAACATGGGCATGGGTATGGGAGGGTTTGAGAGTAGTGCTGGTACAGGCTTCAATAATGGTTGGAACAATCAACAATCATGGAATGTCGGCCAAGATAATTACAATCATCAAAGTGCATCAGGCATAGGTCATGGTGATTATGGTTCCAATAACTCTGGATATCCTCAAACTACAGGCTATAATCAAGGTAATTATGGACGTGGAAATCATTACAATAACTATCAGAACAACACTGGCTTCCAAGGACGTGGTGGTAGAGGTCGAGGAGGTTTTGGCCGTGGTGGCTACGGGTATGGTTCAAATGAAGCATTCTCACAGCAGTATCCACAGCAAGCGACGTCAGGCGCATATGCCAATGGCACAAGTAGTGAGACACCAAATGTCCCCACAGGACCGAAAGCAAATGATGTGGTTCTCGATCCTAATGTTGATGAGTTCGGTAGAGAAATACGCCAAGTCTCTGAATCCGAATCTAAAGATGTGGCGCAAGTCGAAGTTACTCAAACACAAAAGGACAATTCATCAGCTAAAGATACCACGGACAATAGCATCCAGCCTGCAACGACTGCAGTTCAAAGAGCTGCGTCAGAAATGGTCACCGACAATGGTTTAAGTCATATACAGACCCTTGATGATGCTGAGGGCGCGTTTAATTCTTCCTATAGCTCATATGGACAGAAAAGTTATAGCCAAAACGGATTCCATGGACGTGGTGCAAGCTTCAATGCTATGCCTCCCCCCAAACCAGTAGATGTGCCCATTAATGCACCTAAAGGCCCGAAAGCTATGCGTGAAGGTCTACCTAACACCGGTATTTCTGGCCTCAAAGCCCGAGCATTTGGAAAGGCAGTATCAGTCCCGTTGGTCAATGGTAATGCAAGCGCAGCGCCTGCTGCTGCTGCTGCTGCTCCCTCTGTGACTATTACTAAAGATAGAGAGAGAAGCAGATCACCGACAAGAGATAGGTCGCGATCTCGAGATAGAAAGCGAAGCAAGAGTAGAGAACGTCACCATCGTAGACATAGGCATCGGTCAACGTCTCTTATTGATGACAAGGATGAAGACACTGACCGTCGAAGAGAGCGAAGAAAGCGTCATCGTCATGAAGATGGAGATGAGCGTGAGAATACTGACTTAGGCGAGCAGCTGATTGAGAACGAGAAGAAGGACGAGAGGAATGATGAAGGTAGATCCAGATCCGCTTCACCATCAGAATCCAAGCGTTCGAGTCACAGAAGTCGTCGTGATAGGGAAAAACATAGAGACCGTGAAAGAGATGAAAGAGACAAATACAGAGATCGAGAAGACGACAGAGAGCACAGGTCATCACATAAGCACCGTTCCAGCCGCCGGCATCATGACGATCGATCGCGAAGTAGAGATCGAGACCGTGAACATCGACATCGACATAGCCGCCGTGGTTCAGAGGAAACTGAGGACCGGGCGTCGAAAACCGATAAATCTATCCCACCCACCCCCGTAGAGTCTGAACCTCACTCTCGCCGCCCGTCTTTAATTCCCAATAATTCAAACGGCCTTGAGATCAAGGGTGCTAGTCAGAAACGCAAAAGCACAATTGACGAAATTGTTATACCAACGGGCCCCCGCGGTGACCGTACCTCCACTCGCGAACACCCGCGTGATGAGCCTAAGGAAAGAGAGAAATCGAGCCGACATCACGACGATGACCGACATCGCTCTTCCCGTTATCAACACGAGCGCGAGAAAGACCGAGTCAAGGATGTCGTAGAGCGGCCGAAGGAAAAAGAACGCACCAAATCAACAGTGAGCGCTGTTCAAGATCCCCATACCATCGAGCGCGAAGCTCGCAACCGTGAACGCTTGCTCAAAGAGGCACAGCGCATGGCCGGTTTGGCGGGGGGTCGCAAGCGTAGCAGAGATGATACAGATATCAAGGGCGGTCTCAAAAAGCGTGGTCGTGGCCATGAGAATGAAGAGGCACGTATTGCGAGGCTAGAAGAGGAGCGAGAAAGTGCACGATGGACTTGATACTCCGAGGCAGGTTACTCTATGATCTCGTCAAATTGCCGAAGGTTGAGGATAGAGGTGGGAGGCCGGTTTTAGTGTATTTTAAGTATTACTTGTGCAAAAGGGGCTACCTTGGTAGATAAAAAACGGAGGTTGTTATTTGGGGTCTTTTTGATACTTGATGGATGGCTCTTGCTACTACAAGGAATAGGGAAGCGATGGGAATTACCTGCCGCTAGAGGCGACAGAATCTGTACAATCACTACTCCGGGAGATTTTATCGAGCTGATTTGAGAATGAAAATACCTTAATTTACAACAGATCCATCACCTTGTTTCCTTCGATATTTATTACAAGTGTGTGTGTGCATGGTAAGTAGCTACTATGCGGTCAGCAAACACCACTATCCCAGTGAAGAGATCGGTATTGTGATGTGCCCAAGAAATCATCTTCTCACAGATCTCACAAGCACTCACTCACTCTAGGGAAACCTCACCTCCTAGGGCAGCTAAGTCACAACACCCAATACCTCATGCATGGTATTACGTTGACGATGGTGATATAAGTTCTATCAACTAAGTTATCCCGAGCTTAGTCCTGATATACACGAATAGCTACTCCGAGCTGTTTCTTCCCCATGCGATTTCTTGCCCCTTTGGGCTACTGGTGGTCTCGGCAACTCTTGTACAAATCTCCATTTTGTTTGGAGTTGAACTTGGAGACTGGCTCAAGCAACCCGGCGTCCTTGCTGCAGGGCCGATATCTGGTGGGATCGTACACGACTCCGTGATCTCTCCGTCGAGTGTTCACTATCCAATTGGGTGGCCAGGCATGAGAGCCGTGAACAACAACAGCAACAGTAACAGCACCAGCAGCGGTATAGGCTGCGGTACTAGCGGCAGTCAAAGCGGTACCAGC
>Ga0247739_10001025_pt1 | contig 10062 bp, 8 predicted proteins | sample UWRJL058202B2_FD_180943 | JGI IMG/M metagenome (GOLD analysis project Ga0247739, IMG submission 180943) | Plant litter microbial communities from Arlington Agricultural Research Station in Wisconsin, United States - UWRJ-L058-202B-2 | ecosystem: Environmental > Terrestrial > Plant litter >... | reverse complement strand
GATGCTGTTCGCGCTCGAACGCGGCAATTTGATCATGCTGACCTACATTCCGTTCGTGATGGTCTATGGCGGGCTGGTCAGATCGCGATGGGCGATCGCGCTGACCTCGGCATTCCTGGCGAACATGAAGGTCTACATGGTCATCCCGGTGTTCGCGATGGCGATCAAGCGCAGGTGGCGGCTCGTCGAGCTCTGCGCGATCGCCACCATCGGCCTATATCTGGTAACTCTGTTCATCGTCGGCGAGGGCACCCCTATCGAAATCGCCGACAATCTCCAGAACTGGTTCAGCATGCGGCTCGGCCAGATATGGGACGAAGTGCTGTACACCACGACGTACAAGCCATTTCTCCAGCTCGATGTCGGGCAATATCCGGTTCGCGATTATCTCTATGAGGAATATGTCGACATCGCGAAGGCGATCGTCGGATATTATGTCCTGCTGTCGCGCGGCGTCTGTTTCCTTATTATCGGTCTCGCGTGGTTTTATCCCCGCGCCCTGACGATAAACCGCCTGATCTTCTTTCTGCTGATGCAATCGTTCATCTCGCAGAATCCAGGCGGATATTGCATAGCGATGCTCGTGTTCCTGGTGTTCATGGAGCGCGACCGCAACTTCGCCGTCGTGCTTTCGATTATCTGCTGTTACCTCATGAGCATCCCCGGCGACTGGACGATCACCAAGATCATCGACGTCGAGCGCGAATCCTGGCTGAGCGGCAGGATGGTGCTCAGTGCCTATGTGCTGCCCGCCGGAGCGCTGATCCGGCCGGGGATCATCGCGATCGTGCTGTGGGCGCTGGCGATCGACAGCCTGATCAATATTCACCGCGCCATCCGCAGCGGTCCGCCTACATTGGGGCTGCTCAAGCGCTGGCGCGACGATGGCCCGGCACCGCTGGCGCTGCCCGCTCCGCTTGCGGCCAAGCCAGCCTGATGACGGGTCCTAGCTGGCAGTTTGGCGACGACATCGACGCCATCGTGACGCGCGTCGGCGACGACTGGCCACGGCTGGCCGGTGCGCGCATCTTCATGACCGGTGGCACCGGATTCATCGGCCGCTGGATGCTCGAGGCGTTGCGCGACGCCGACCAACGGCTCGGGCTCGGCTGCGAAGTGACCATCCTCACCCGCGATCCCGCCGCCTTTGCCGTCAAGGCGCCGGAGCTGGCCGCCTATCCGGGGTTCCGCTTCGTCGCCGGCGACGTGCTGACGCTGGCAGCAACGGCCGAGCGCTACAGCCATGTGATCCATGCCGCGACCGATGCCAGCGCCGATCTCAACGAGAACGATCCGCGGCGGATGTTCGACACCGTCGTCAGCGGCACCCGCCGCGCGCTCGACTTCGCGGTGGCGTGCGGGGCGAGCCGTTTCTTCTTCCTATCCTCGGGCGCGGTCTATGGCGCGCAGCCCTGGGAGATCACCCATGTCGATGAAGACTATCGCGGCGGCCCCGACCCGCGCGACCCGCGCGCCGCCTATGCCGAGGGCAAGCGCGCCGCGGAGATGCTGTGCGCGATCTATGCCAAGCAATTCGGGCTCGACGTGGTCAATGCCCGCATCTTCGCATTGCTCGGCCCCTTGCTCTCGCTCGACATCCATTTCGCCGCGGGCAATTTCATCCGCGACGCGATGGCGGGCCAGGTCGTGCGGGTGCACGGCGCCGGCACCGCCGAGCGCTCCTACCTCTACATCGCCGACCTGACGGTCTGGCTGTGGACGATATTGCTGCGCGCGCCGGCGGGCAGCGTCTATAATTGCGGCTCGCAGGAAGCAGTGTCGATCGCCGATCTGGCGCGCCGCACCGCGAGCCTGCTGGGCGGGCCCGGCGCCGAGATTCTCGGCCGGCCGGATGCGGGATGGAATCCGGGCCGGTACGTGCCGTCGAACGCGCGGATTCGGCGAGAGCTTGGCGTGGACATGCAGGTGGGACTGGACGAAGCGATCCGCCGCACTGCGATCTGGAATGGGTGGAAGCAATGACTGAGATAAAGCTGTCGGCCTGGGTCACCGAGCAACTGGTGGCGCACGGCATCCGCGACGTGTTCATGGTGACCGGTGGCGGGGCGATGCACCTCAACCATTCGTTCGGCACCGATCCGCGGCTGCACACCACTTTCTGCCACCACGAGCAGGCGCTGGCGATGGCGGCGGAGGCCTATTACCGGCTGACCAACCGGCTGGCGGTGGTCAACGTCACCTCGGGCCCGGGCGGCACCAACGCCATCACCGGCGTCTACGGCGCCTTCGTCGATTCGATCGGCATGCTGGTTGTCTCGGGCCAAGTGAAGATCGAAACGACGGTGCGCCACACCGGGCTGCCGCTGCGCCAATATGGCGACCAGGAACTCGACATCGAGGAACTGGTCCGCCCGATCACCAAATATGTGACGATGGTCACCGATCCCCGGTCGATCCGCTACCACCTCGAGAAAGCCATCTACCTCGCGACGAGCGGACGCCCCGGCCCGTGCTGGCTCGATATTCCGCTCGACGTCCAGGCCGCCAAGATCGATCCCGACAATCTGCTCCCCGGCTTCGATCCCGCCGAGCTCGATGAGCCCTGGAAAGCAACCGATCTTGCCGCCACCGCCGATGCGATCCTGGCGCGGCTGCGGCAGGCCGAGCGGCCGGTGATCATGGTCGGCGGCGGCGTCCGCCTGTCGGGCGCGCATGCCGAATTCCTCAAGCTTGCCGAAAAGCTCGAGATTCCGGTAGTGACGGCATGGAACGCGCATGACGTGATCTGGAACGATCATCCGCTCTATTGCGGGCGTCCCGGCACGATCGGCGACCGCGGCGGCAATATGGTGACGCAGAGCGCCGATTGCCTGCTGGTGCTCGGCAGCCGGCTCAACATCCGCCAGGTCAGCTATAATTGGACCAGCTTCGCACGCGAGGCGTACAAGATCTGGGTCGATATCGATCCCGTAGAGCTGCAGAAGCCGACCGTGTCGCCCGACATGCCGGTGGTCGCCGACCTCAGGGACCTGATCCCTGCGCTCAACGCGGCGGCGTATGACGGACCTACCGAGCAGCATCGGACGTGGCTTGGCTGGGCGCGCGAACGCGGTCCGCGTTTCCCGGTGGTGCTCCCCGAATATCAGAACAACCAGATGTGCCATCCCTATGTGGCGATGGAGGAATTGTTCACGCAACTGGTCGAGGACGACATCGTCGTTACCGGCAACGGCAGCGCCTGCGTCGTCAGCTTTCAGACCGCCGATCTTAAGCGCGGCCAGCGGCTGTGGACCAACTCGGGCTGCGCGACGATGGGCTACGACCTGCCGGCGGCGATCGGCGTCTGCGCCGCGACGCAGGGCAAGCAGCGAGTCATCTGCCTTGCCGGCGACGGCAGCATCATGATGAACCTGCAGGAGCTGCAGACCATCGCCGGCTACAACCTCCCGGTGAAGATCTTCCTGCTCAACAACAACGGCTATGTTTCGATCTTCCAGACGCACCGCAATTTCTTCAACGGCGTCGAAGTCGGCGGCGGCCCCAAGAGCAATGTGACCTTTCCCGATTTCGGCAAGGTCGCGACGGCGTTCGGCTTTACCTATTCGCGGATCAGCCGACACGATCAGCTGGCCGCGGGCATGCGTGACGCGCTGGCGACCGAGGGTCCAGTGCTGTGCGAGATCATGATCGACGAGAATGTCGCCTTCGCGCCCAAGCTCGGCGCCAAGCAGCATCCCGACGGCCGCATCACCAGCCCGGCGCTCGAGGATCTGTCGCCGTTCCTGCCGCGCGAGGTGCTGCGCGAGAATATGCTCATCGATTTGATCGAGGATTGAGAATGGGCCTGGCCCAGGGCGCGATCGCTTATGCCCGCGGCCGGCTGACCGCGGGCGGGCAGCCGCTGCGGTTCGTGATTGCGGGCGTCATCAACACGATGTTCGGGCTCGCCATCTATCCGGCGCTGCTGCTGTCGTTCGACGTGCTGCACCGCAATTTCATGCTCGGGCTCGGCATCGCGCAGGCGCTGTCCTTGTGCTTCGCCTTTGCCGTGTACAAGTTCACCGTATTCCGGACCCGGGCCGGCACGGTCGGAGAATTCGGGCGGTTCCTGCCCTTCTATCTGTTCAACTATGCAGTGAATTGGGTTGCCTTGCCGTTGCTGGTCAAGGTCGCCCATATCGATCCGATCATCGCCCAATGCGGCTTTTCGCTGGCGCTGATGGCAAGCAGTTATTTTTGGCATAGCCGGATTACTTTCAGGGGAAAGCCTAAACCATGACCGACGCGTTTCTTCGCCGCGCCTGCCCGGCCTGCAAGACCGATTCACCCATAGACGAAGTACATTCGACACCGCGCGGCGAGCAGCTGCCGTTCGAGGAGCTACGCCAGCATTGGAGCGGGCTGTTCAAGGAGAAGATATTCTTCTCCTATGATCGCTGCGGCAATTGCGGGTTGCTGTTCGCGCCGACCTATTTCACGCCTGCGCAACTCGGCGAACTCTATGGCGACATGGCGCCGAATATGGAGCTGGTGCCAGGCGCCGCGCTCGAAGCGACCCAGCTCGGTTATTGGCAGGCGACCAAGCGCGCCGCGGCGATGGACGGCGACTATCTCGAGATCGGCCCCGACATCGGATATGTCGTCCGCCATGCCGCGCGCGAGGGCAATTTCAATCACTTCTGGCTGTTCGAGCCCAATCAGGCGGTGCACGCCCAACTCGCCGACGCCACTCAGGGCAAGCCGCACGACATCTCCGTCGCGATGGACGATCTGTCCGCCGTGCCCGATGGCTCGGTCGGGCTCGCGGTGATGGTGCATGTGCTCGATCACGTTCTCGATCCGGTCGCCTCGCTCCAGCGAATCTTGCACAAGCTCCGGCCCGGCGGCGTGCTGATGATCGTCACGCACAACGAAAAGTCGGTATTGCGCTCGGTGATGGGCGAGCGCTGGCCGCCCTTTTGCCTGCAGCATCCCGAAATCTACAATCCCGATTCGATGAAGCGCATGGTGCTCGGCGCAGGCTATTCCTCGGCTGACGTCCAGCGCTCGAAGAATTATTTCCCGCTGTCGTTCATTGCGCGGCAGGCGGCGTTCACCTTCGGGGTCAATCTCGACAAATTGCCGCTGCCGAATTTTTCGCTTGGGCTGAAGCTAGGCAATCTGATCACGCTGGCACGGCGCTGAGCGCGGCCGCGCCTTGGTCGTCCGAGGCATTTGCCGACATAAGCGGGCGCATGTCGAGCCGCCGGCTGCACCAGCTCGCGGCGGCGCTGATCCTGTGCCTGGCGGTAACCTTGCGGCTCGACGGGCTGGGCTTCGGGCTACCGGCACTGCTTGATCCCGACGAGCCGATCTTCCTGCTGACCGCGCTCAAGCTGCTGCGCGATCACACCCTCAATCCGGGATGGTTCGGGCACCCGGGGACGACGACGATTTATGCGCTGGCGGTGGTCGAGGCCGCGACCTATGGCGCATGGCACGCGCTCGGCCGCTTCGCGACCCAAGCGGATTTCGCCCGCGCAGTCTATCACGATCCCTCCATCGTCGTGCTGCCGGCGCGCATTTTCATCCTCGCCTGCGGACTGGTGACCATCGCGCTGACCGCGCGCATTGCCGGGCGGCTGTTCGGCCCGCGCGTCGCCTTGCTCGCGGCGCTGCTGCTGGCGGTCGATCCGGTGCATATCCGCTATTCGCAGATCATTCGCACCGACATGCACTCGACCATATTCGTGCTGCTCGAAATCCTCGCGGCGATCGCGATCGTCCGCAAGGGGCGCCTGCGCGACTATCTGCTGGCGGCGCTGTGGGTCGGCTTCGCCTGCGCCACCAAATGGCCCGCGGCGGCGGCCGGTGCCGCAGTCGCCGGCGCGGCGATCGTGCGATGGTATCAGCATCGCGGCGAGAGCCGGACGATCCTGCGCAACCTCGCGCTGTACGCGCTGGCAGCGGTCGCCGCACTGTTCATCGCTTCGCCTTATCTGTTCCTCGATTATGCAACGGTGATCGACAATCTTCACGGCGAAGCGCGGCCCTTCCATCTCGGCGCGTCGGGCCATGGGTTCCTCGGCAATCTCGGCTGGTATTTCGGTGGCCCGTTGGCGACCGCGATGGGTTGGGCCGGACTGGTGCTGGCGGCATTCGGCGTGTGGCAGGCAGCGCGGCGCTCGCCGGCCTTCCTGGGCGTACTGGTGCCGGTGTTCCTAGTCTTCCTGGTGATGATCAGCGCGCAGGCGCTGATATGGGAGCGATGGGTGGTGCCGCTGCTGCCGCTGGTTACTATCGCCGCGGCGTACGGCATTGCGTGCCTGGCCGATCGCGCGCGCGATGGTGTGCGAAACCCGGCATTGCTCGCGCTGATCGCTGCGGCAACCGTTCCGACGCTCGCCACCGCCCATGTCCAGGCCGCGGAACGCACGGTCGAAACGCGCCAGCTCGCCACCGCCTGGGCCCGCGCGCATGTCCCGCCCGGCGATACCGTGACGATCGAGCACCTCGCCTTCGACGTCGTCGATCAACCTTGGCATTTCCTGTTCCCGGTCGGCGACAAAGGCTGCGTCGACGTTCGTGCCAATTTAAACGGCATGCAGTATTCGACGGTCGGCAAATGGCGTGGGCAGCGCCCGGTGGTCGATATCGGCACGGTGGCGGCCAGCCAGCTCGGTTCGTGCCGCGCCGACTGGGCCATTCTTTCCAACTGGGATCGTTACCGCGCCGAGCCCGAGCATTTCCAGGCCGAGATCGACAATTATGACCGCTACGTCCGTGGCGGCCACGGCATCATCGTCGCCACTTTCAATCCCAAGCCGGGCAAGGTCGGCGGACGCACCGTGCGAATCGTCAAATTTCCCCGCCGCGCGTTACAGCCCTGACCCCGCTGGTACCCCCACCGCTGCAGCACGCATCACGTACCGATCGATCTGCGCCAGCGTGATCCCGCGGGGATCGGCGCCCTCCCCGACCGCCTTGTGCCATTCGACGATCCATTCGAGCGCTTCTGCCAGCGGCAAGGACGGGCGCCAGCCCAGCAGCGCCCGCGCTTTAGAGATATCGAGCCGCAACAGGCCGGCCTCATGCGGTACCGCGCCCGCGAACGGAACCGTCTCGGAGGTACCGCCCCAGGCGCCGCGCAATTTGTCGACGATCCAGGAGACCGGGCGCGCGTCATCGTCGGACGGCCCGAAGTTCCACGCGTCGGCAAAACCGGCATCGCCGGCAATCAGCCGCTCCGCGATCATCAAATAGCCACCGAGCGCTTCGAGAACATGCTGCCACGGCCGCACCGCATCGGGGGAGCGGATCGCCGGCGCCTCGCCGCACTCGAAAGCCCGTATCAGATCGGGGATCAGCCGGTCGAGCGCATAGTCTCCGCCACCAATGACATTGCCGGCGCGTACCGAGGCGAGGGCCAGCGCGCCCTCACCCTGGAAATAGGAGCGGCGATAAGCCGAGACGACCAGCTCGGCGCAGCCCTTCGAACTGCTGTACGGATCAAAGCCGCCCATCGGGTCGCTCTCGCGGTAGGGCCACACCCATTCGCGATTCTCATAGCATTTGTCTGTCGTGATGCAGACGAACGCCTTGACGCCGCCGGCGCGCCGCGCCGCTTCGAGCAGGTGGACCGTGCCCATCACGTTGGTGGCATAGGTTTCGACCGGCTGATCGTACGACAGCCGCACCAGCGGCTGCGCGGCAAGGTGAAAGACTACCTCCGGTTTTGATGTATCGACCGCCGCTTGGACTGCGGCGAGATCGCGGATGTCGCCGATAATGCTGTCGATGCCGTCGCCGATGCGCGCCGTTTCGAACAGGTTCGGATCGGTGGGCGGCGCAAGTGCGAAGCCGGTGACCGAGGCGCCCAGCCGCTGCAGCCACAGCGTCAGCCAACTTCCCTTGAACCCGGTATGACCGGTGACGAGAACCCGCCGCCCGCGCCAATCGCCGGGCAGGTTCACCAGCATTTCCATGGGGCTTTGCCCGAAGCCCATAGGTCCTCAAGGTGAATCTTATCGCGCAACGTGTCCATCGGTTGCCAAAAGCCCTCGTGCCGATATGCGACCAATTCGCCTTCGCGGGCGAGCGTCTCGAGCGGTCCCGCCTCCCAAATCGTCTCCGGCCCGTCGATCAGGTCGAGCACGCTCGGATCGGCGACGAAGAAGCCGCCGTTGACGAAGCCGCCATCGCCGGCGGGTTTCTCCTGAAAATGGGTAACATAGTCGCCGTCCATGCCGAGCGAGCCGAACCGTCCGGGGGGCGCGACAGCGGTGATCGTCGCGCGCTTGCCATGTGCCTTATGGAACGCGATCAGTTCGGCGATCGGAATGTCGGCAACGCCATCGCCGTAGGTAAAGCAGAACGGCTCACCGGGATCGAGGAACGACTGCACGGCCTTCAGCCGGCCGCCGGTCATCGTATCGGCGCCGGTGTCGACCAGCGTGATCTTCCACTTCTCGCTGCGCGAGCGATGCACGATCATCTCGTTCTTGCTGAGGTCGAAGGTTACGTCGGAGGTATGTAGGAAATAGTTCGCGAAGAACTCCTTGATCACATAGCCCTTGTACCCGAGGCACACGTAAAAGTCCGACAGGCCCGACGCCGCATAGATCTTCATGATGTGCCAAAGGATCGGCATCCCCCCGACCTCGACCATCGGCTTCGGCCGCACCGACGTCTCCTCGCCCAAACGAGTGCCCAAGCCGCCAGCGAGGATGACGGTTTTCATGGGCAATCTCCAGACGTTGAGACAATATCCAGTGTGCAATGCGCCGTTTGCTGTCAAGCCTGACTTCGGTGCCGTGACTTAACTTGCGTTTAGATTGGGACTGACTCTGGGGTCATTTGCTGACTGCCGACTAATGGTGATGGGTGCCGGTGCGCGCGGTTACTTATGTGGGGCACATCAAAACGCAGCGAAGCGGCACCCAGCTTGTCTGGATGCCGCCACGCCGAACCGCAACCGCCCTATTGCGCCGTCGCGTATTTTTTCGCCTGGAGCTGCACCTGGCCCGCCGCCGGCGGGATGCCGACGGTCTCAGGCGAAAAGCCGCCGCCGCCCGCGCCGAAGAACAGGAAGCTGAAATCGAACGCTTTCTGCGTCCGGGCGATGCCGTGGCATTCCTGGCAACCGCAGATCGAGCACAGCGAGCCCGGTGAGAAGTGATTGTCGATCACGTTGACCTAGTCGCGGTTGTTGACGAGCGCGGGCGGGGAACAGCTGATCTGAGCGTACCCGCGCATTGTCAAATACGTTGGTTTCGGCGCTATCGAGCGCAGCAAAAACTTCTTCTTCGGGTTCCCAGAAGCTAACTTTGGTTCTCTTCCTAGAGTCGCAGCGACGCGTCCGTCATTCGCGAGCGTTCAAGAGCCATATTTTTCTCATATCAGTCATCCTTCCGACCTGGCCTGCGAACCCTCATGCGACTAATGGCGATCCTGATACGATAAACTTGGACGACCACATTTCCGATGAGCGTCCTTATGCCGCCGGCATCGGAATGATCACGTCGACGATGACCAATGCGGATTCTGACACATCTAACGCGCTTAGCGCCCCGACGGGTTGTCAGTCGATCCGACCCCGTTGGTAATCAAAACGACAGTCCATTTTGTGATTACCGGGTGATTACTTGGCTTGTGCCTCGAGCATGCGGGCGAAACGCAAGGCATCGATGCTTCGCCGGGCATTTCGTCCGACCGGCACCGAGTCCTTCATCGGTATCGCGACCCAACTCCCTCAGAACCGCAGCGTCAGATCCCCGCCAAAGGTGCGCGGGCGGACGTAGAAGCTGACGATCAGGCCGCCGAAATAGCCCGATCCGAAGTCGATCGCGCCGATCCGATAGTCTTCGTTGAACAGATTCTTGCTGAACACCGACAAGTCGAGTTCGGCGCCGCCCAACGTGACCCTGGCCAGCTTGATGCGCGCATCGACCACGTCCGACCCGCCAATCCTGGTACGCTGCGCATTCTGGGCCACCGCCGGGTTCAGCGAATAGGGGAAGGAGTAGAAGGACGAGCTGTGCGCATAATCCAGCAGCAGATGGACCTCGCCGCCGCCGACCCGGCCCAGCGTCACATCGCCGTTGAGGCTGGCGGTTAGCTTGG
>Ga0247739_10001023_pt1 | contig 10071 bp, 4 predicted proteins | sample UWRJL058202B2_FD_180943 | JGI IMG/M metagenome (GOLD analysis project Ga0247739, IMG submission 180943) | Plant litter microbial communities from Arlington Agricultural Research Station in Wisconsin, United States - UWRJ-L058-202B-2 | ecosystem: Environmental > Terrestrial > Plant litter >... | reverse complement strand
GATGTGACCATCGATACCATCTTCCATACGCAAAAGCAGGCCCAAGGCGCTGTTGCACAGATGTATAACCTATGTATCCGCACTTATTTGCCACAAAACAACTCCGGCGATTGCCGTCCGGAGGCTGTTACCGATCAATTGTATATTATTAATCCCGCTTATAACTGGGCCACGCTTTCTATAAACGCTGGCATTTATGTAACGGGCAATATGAGCCCTTCCGCCACCATCGATCGTGGCTTCGGCGGTCATTATCAAGGCATCCGTCAGGCGAACCTTGTATTACAAAATATCGATATGGTTTCTGATGCAGACAATGCTTGGAAAACTGATGTGAAAGGTCAAGCTATTTTCTGTCGTGCATTACAACATTTCGAACTTTTTAGGTTGTACGGTGGCGTACCGATTGTAACCGTTCCGTTAAGCGGGGAAGACAATTTGAAGATTCCTCGGGCCTCGGTCAAAACAATGGTAGACAGCATCGTTTCTTGGTGCGATCAAGCAGCAGCCATGTTGCCTGTAACCCGTGCTTCAGTAGATTATGGTAAGGTAACAAAATTGGCCGCCTTAGCGCTCAAGGCAAGGATGTTATTGTATGCAGCAAGTCCATTGTACAACACACCAGCTACCATGGCTGCTGCCATTGCTGGCGCACGGTTTAAAGATGGTCGGGATTCTGTTTTGTGCTATCCAACCTACGATGTAAATCGCTGGAAACTGGCAGCAGATGCGGCGAAAGATGTAATAGAAAACGCTGGTGCTGCAGGGGTGGCTTTATACAATACCGGCAAGCCGGAAACAACTGGAGAAACTTATGCTACGCTGGGCGATTATGAATCTGTTTCCAATGTATATGCCAACTCTGAATTGATTTTGGTAAATACTGCAACCCAGGCCCCAGCGGGTACTGCTTTTGAATGGAGCCGTTACTTATCCTCCAAGGTACGCCTGAACGATTGGGGCGTAAAGAACAACGTGCCAGTAGAATTTATGCAGTTGTATGAAAAAAGGGATGGTACCACCTGGACATTGCCACAATCAGGAGCCGATTATGGGGTTGATGTAAAAGCATTGAACCTTGATCCTCGTTTCTACCAAACGGTTGCGTACGACGGCATGTTGTACAACGCTACCCGAGGTACTTTGGCTTTCTATAAAGCAGGCGACGGTTATGCAGCAGGCAGCTTGTCTAGCAGCGATGCTGGCCCTGATGGTTATGCGATGGAAACGTACAAATTTGTGGCCCGCATAGACAATATGAGCGATAACCATTTTGCGTGGCCCGTGTTCCGCTTGGCAGAATTTTACCTGAGCTATGCAGAAGCACTGAACGAATACGCTGGCCCCGGCGGTGATGCTACTTTGTACTTGAACAAGATTCGCCAAAGAGCTGGTATGCCCGATAAAACTGGTCTCAACAACGATCAATTCCGCTTGGCGATACAAAACGAACGCACCATCGAACTGGCGTACGAAGGCCATCGGTACAACGACCTCAACCGTTGGTTAAAAGCCCACGTTGTTTTGAACCAATTCTTGCATGGCGTATCAACCACCGCTAAAAAAGTGAACAACGTATTGAAACGTTCTTGGACAATCGTGCCATTTATCCAACGTAATTATCCCATCAAGTATTACTACGTGCCGTTTCCGTATACCGAAATCAGCAAACAATACTTGGGCAGCGCTACTTGGGACGGACAAAACCCAGGCTGGTAACATCGTATAACCACAAACAACTACGCAAAACATGAACAAAAAATATAAATTATATATCTGCTGCGGCTTATTATCGGGACTATCGTTCACTGCGATGGCACAAGATTCCGGCAGTTTGGATACCACCAAGATGCTTACCGAAAATCCCACATCGATGGAAAGTAGGGTAGACCTTGGCTTAAGAAACGAAAAAGCTTGGCGTACCACGGGTGCTACTTTTACCCTCACGGGAGAAGAATTGACCAGGATGTCGGCCGGCAACCTATTGAACACCTTGCAAGGCAGGATACCTGGACTCACCGTGGCCACAGGTTCTGGCGAGCCGGGTTACGATGGCCCAACGCTCTACGTACGTGGGCAAAGCAGTTGGAATATTGCCGGTAACCGCGTAACCATCCTGCTCGATGGATTTCCGATAGATTTGAACGGCATCAGTTCTTTATCCGTGTACGAAATTGAATCGGTCACGCTATTGAAAGACGCTGCTGCAACGGCCATTTACGGACTTGAAAGCGGCGGTGGCGTGTTGAGCATCCGCACTAAACAAGGCATGAATGTGGGCAAAACGCAAATCAGCATCAACGGTCGTTATGGGATTTTAAGCCCACTAGAATTACCAAAATCCTTGAATGCGTATGATTACACAACGGCCTACAATCAAGCATTGCAGAATGATGGTCTGCCCATTAAATATAAAAATCCAGCATTGTATCAAGCAGCCAATGATCCGGTACATCCGAACGTAGATTGGTACAAACAGGTGCTCAATAAAACTTCGGCCATACAAGACTATAACCTTGCATTTAGGGGCGGCGGCACCAAGGCTAGATATTATGTTTTTGGCAACTATACCAACTTCGAGGGTATCTATAAAAATGCCAATGCCATTGACAAAGATTTTGGTTCCAATGCTAAATACACCAAGCTGAATATACGGGCCAATATCGAGATTCAACTGAGCAGGAACCTGAGCGTAAAAGCTAACATTGTAGGCGTTACAGAAGATAGGAACACACCAGCAGGGTTTACCGCCGCTAACTTCTTTACCAACCTACAACGTATACCAGCAGCGGCTTTCCCAGTAACCAATCCAAATGGAACTTGGGGAAACAATTCGGTGTACAACTTTAACCCACAGCAATTGTTGCAACGTAATGGTGTGTACACATCGCATGCACGCACGCTGCAAACCAACTTTTCCGTAAAAGAAAAACTAGACGGTATCGTGAAAGGCCTGTCTTTTAATGGTGCGGTTTCTTTCAGTAATTTATACATTGGTGTGTACCAAAAACTGTTTACGGTCCCTTCGTACGAAATCATCAAAAATGCCAATGATAGCGCCGTGCTAGATGCTGCCGGAAACCCGACTTATAAAACAATCGGTGCCGTAAGCCAATCTATTACCGACAACGGAAACGATCACTGGAACCGTAACACTGTCCAGTTTGGATTCGATTATGACAACCATTTTGGCAAGCATTCTTTCACAGGCATGTTGCAAGCACGCAGGCAGGAATACATACACGATGGGCAGGTATATCCCGTACGTACACAAGGGCTGCTGGGCAACGTTACGTATGATTATGATAAAAAATATATTGCTGATATCTCCGCTTCTTACAATGGCTCGGCCGATTATCAAAGTGGCCATCGTTATGGATTTTTTCCAGCCATCGGACTGGGTTGGGTAGCATCCAACGAAGCATTTTTGAAGAACAATAAAACAGTCGATTTCTTGAAAGTACGGGCCTCTTATGGCGTTACCGGCAACAGTAACGAAGACTTCCGTTTTCTTTATGAGCGCTGGGGCATCACCGCAAGCGGCTGGATCTTGGGAACCGGCAATACCGGCGTGGGTGGCCGTACAGAAGGCGCTTATGCCAATACCAATTTTAGGTGGGAAAAGAAGACCAGTTTTAACGTAGGGGTGGATGCGAAACTTTGGAACAAGCTCACCGCAACCATAGATGTATTTAGCGAAAGCCGCAGTGGCATCTTGGAAACACCATCTGGCATTCCTGATTACACCGGCTTCAATTTGGCCCAAACGAATACCGGCAAAGTGGATAACAAAGGCTTCGAAGCAACGCTTTCCTTCCATGAAAAACAAAAGACCTTTGAGTATTATCTAGGTGCTTCCGCATCGTTTGCCCGCAACAAGATCACGGCTCGTTCCGAGGAAGTACAACCGAATAATAATCTTTATACCAAGGGCTTTCGCTTGGGTCAGTTCAAGGGTTTGATCAACAATGGTTTTTATCAAACGACCGATTTTGATGCCAATGGGAATTTGCTAGCGAACATTGCGAAATCATCTTTTACCAGCGTAAAACCTGGCGATCTAAAATTTGTGGATCAAGATGGCAACGGCATCATCAACGATTATGATCGAGTGCCGATCGACTATGCAAAATTGCCTGAAATTACCTTGGGCTTCAACCTTGGTTTCAAGGTGGCTGGGTTTGATGTGGACGTATTTGCGCAAAGCGTACTGCACCGCACCGTAAGCCTGTTGGATGATGCGTACAATTACACCCATCCATTGGTTGGCAACAATAATATCAGTCCGTTTTCTGCCAATAGCTGGACGCCGCAAACAGCCGCTACCGCTACTGCACCAAGGCTTTCGACCCTTAGCAATGAGAACAATAACCGGGCATCAGATTTCTGGCTGCGCAATGGTAATTTCTTCAAGATCAGGAGCATCGAAGTGGGGTACACATTACCTAAAAAAATGTTCTTGAAAAAGCTAGAAGCCATCAGGCTTTTTGCCAACGGCACCAATTTATTTACTTGGGATAAAATAGACGGATTGGAAGCTGAAAGGCTTTCAATGGGCTACCCATTGATGAAAACCGTAACCTTTGGCGTAAGGGCTAAATTTTAATCTGCACATCAAAACAAAAAAAATGAAAAAATTAAAATATATACCGGCTTTGGTTTTGGCACTGGGCCTTTTTTCTTCCTGCAACAAAGAATACTTGGATGTGAAAAACGTGGACGCCAACGTACCAGTGGAACTGCTTTACACGAACTACGCCTATGTGCAACAAGTAGTTTGGAACATCTATAGCTACTTACCCGATGGCTTTGATAAACTCTACTTGGAAGCTGCCGCCGACAATGCAGAAGCGACCAACGTTACCGATCGTTCGCAGAGTTTCAACTTCGGCATCTGGAACCAATATTCTAATCCTGATGGTGGTGCCTACGCTAGTAATTTTGATGGCATCCGTCAAGCAAATCTGTATTTAAAAAATAAGGATAAAGTAGATATTTCCTATATCCGCGACAAGATAACCTCCACCGATTCTTCTACTTATTTCAATGCCCGCAATAATGTGAAGTTCATGGAAGGCGAGGCTCTTTTCCTTAAAGCATTCTTCTATTTTGAACTGGTGAAACGCTATGGTGGCGTACCTATTTTGGAAGAGCCATTGGATTATAACAATGAAAGTGCTTGGAAAAATATCAAACGTAATTCCGTGGACGAATGCTTGCGTTATATTGGCACTTTGTGCGATAAGGCGGCACTGATTATCCCCGCAAATCTTTCCGCTTACACTTGGTACCAAGCCGGCCGTGCAACGTTGGGTTCTATCAAAGCTTTGAAGGCAAGAGCGTTTTTATATGGCGCCAGCCCATTGTTTAAAGAAAAAGGCTCCACCATCACTTGGGCCGAAGCAGCACAAGCTTCAAGGGATGTGATTGCACTCAATGCTTATTCGCTGGATGCCAGTTATACCAACTTGTTCGGCGCCAATAACACCACGTCTGTCGAAGCGATTTTCTATCGTCGGTACGGTGCTCAAAATGGATTTGAAAGAAACAACTTTCCTATCTTGTTTGAAGGCAGCAATGGCAGCAGTATTACGCCTAGCCAAAACCTGGTGGATAATTATGAAGTGCTTGTAAAAAATGGTTCCGGCGTGGTTACAGGTTCCGTGCCGTTCAGCTGGAACGATCCTACCCATGCAGCGGCGCCGTATACCAACCGGGATCCTCGTTTAGCTTTTACCGTTATTACGAACGGCGCTTCGTTCAAGTCTAGGGTCATCGAAACTTTTACTGGCGGCAACAGTGGTTTGCCCAAGCAAAATGCCAGCAAAACCGGGTACTATTTATTGAAATGGAACAACTCGAGCGTGGACTTGGTAAACAATACCACCACCGTACACTCATGGCTTTATTTCCGTTATGCGGATGTATTGTTGGGCTACGCCGAAGCAATGTACAATGCGTACGGTGCTACTGGCGATCCACTTGCTTACGGCATGACCTCGTTGGCTGCCATCAACCTTGTGCGCCAACGTACCAATGTAAAAATGCCGGTGTTGATTGCCAGCCAAATTACGCAGGAGCGCATAGAAAGTGAAAGAAATGCAGAGCTAGCTTTTGAAGACCACCGCTTTTGGGATGTGCGCCGCTGGAAGAAAGCCGCCTATTTCAAGATGCCACTCAATCGTATCGAAATCACCAATAATGGCTCTAGTTTGACGTATGCAGTAAAAAAATTGGAAGATCGCAGCTTTGATGATAAGATGTATTGGTATCCTATTCCACAAAATGAGATTTCTAAGACTTCTTGGGCGCAAAATACTGGCTGGTAAACGTAGCTTGCAGGTCATATGAAAACTACCGTAAAAAGCATATTGCAGTTATTGACCTTATTGCTGTTTTTTATAGTTGGGCGTGCACAGGATACGGTAAGCATCAAGCCGATTTTGAACCAGTGGATATTTGCTAGAACGCAGATTGTTTATCTGGTAGATACTACGGGAAAGTTAAGCTTGGGAGATGTGCAGGGAGAAGCGTTCAACCAACGGTTTGCTCCGCCAGAAACCAATACCCCACAAACTTCCAGCACTGCTTATACGTATTGGTGCCGTGTTAATATCAAGCTGGATAATAGGATAGATAGGAGATATGTAATAGAGTTCTTTGACCAAACCATTGACGACATAACGGCTTATATGCCCAATGCCAACAATGGTTACGACACATTTCGGGTGGGCGATTCGAAAGCATTTGACGACCGGGTCATCAAGCACAAAAATTTTGTGTTGGATGTAAAGAATTTCGATACGGCCACGCATGCGTTTTATTTTAAGGTGAAGTCGGCGCAGTCGGCAGATATGATCATCGTGTTGCGCTACAAGAACTGGTTTATAGGTTATGCATTAAAAGAATACTTCTTTTTTGGTATTTTTTATGGGATGATATTGATTTTCTGTTTTTATAATCTTATCCTTTTTTTCGCCATCCGGCAAATGCATTACCTGTATTACGTGTTATACATCTTTAGCGTGGGCCTATACGAAATGAGTAGTGATGGCATTGCCTACCAATACCTGTGGCCAGCATTCAGTTCTTGGAACCAAATAGCTTTTGGGGTGATGATTTATTTCAGTAGCATATTCGCCCTGCTTTTTACCAATAGCTTGCTAAAGCTGAAGAAGAAAGCCCCGGCGCTACACAAGTTGGTAAAGGCTACAATTGTATTGCGGACACTGTTTTTTGTTATTTGTCTTTTGTTTGATAATCATCTTTTTAATTATAAGTTCATTGATTTATTGCCCGTCGTACTCTGTTTTTTTATTGGTATAAAACGTTTGCGAAATGGATATCAACCTGCCCGTTTCTTTGTGCTAGGATACAGTTTTTTGATCTTCGGTATCTTGGTGAAAATGCTGATGTTAACAGGCATCCCGTGGCTTAATCAAAGCATGATCCTTTATTATGTGATCAGTTTTTGTTTTGTGATCGAAATGTGTTTCCTCGGTTTTTCGTTGGGTGACAGGGTACGGTTCCTCAAAAAAGAAAAGGAAAAAGCACAGGATGAAACCATCAAGCAAATGCTTATCAACACCGATTTGCAAAATGACTTGAACCGCAAGCTGGAGACGAAAGTGCAGGAACGAACCTCGCAAGTGCAGCAGCAAGCGTTGATCATTTCTCAGCAGAACAAAGAACTGCAGGATGCCAACGAGCAACTCAAATTGCAATCCGATGAAATATCAAAAATCAATGTTTTGTTGGAAGCAGACAACACCACACTCAAAACCAGCGTGACCAAAATAACCAAGGCCAGGGCTTTTTCTTTGGAAGTAACGTTCGAAGAATTCAGTCAAACATACCCAGATCAAGATAGTTGCTTCAAGCTCTTGTCGGATCTAAAATGGAGCGAGGGCTTTACTTGCAAAAAGTGCGGTTGCCATGAGTACAAGCCTGGCAGAAGTTTGTATAGTCGCCGCTGTGCCGAATGCCGATATGAGGAATCGGTTACCATCGGAACACTCTTCGAAAACTCTCGCATACCCATCAATAAAGCATTTTATCTAACCTCTTTGTTATATGCTACCAAAGGAAAAATCTCCTCGCATAAACTATCAAGGGTATTGCAGATACGACAGGCAACTTGCTATGCGGTAAGCACCAAAGTGAAAGCGGCATTGGAAGAAAGGAAGAAAGAACTACAACACGACAACGCCAATGGTTGGACGGTTTTGGTACTTGACCAAGTGAAGCCGGCAGATGCGGGGGCCCATAAAAAAGAGAAGCAAATTAAAGATGAATAGGACTTGTTTATTCAATGGGCAATGGAAGCCTGATTTATATTAAATAAAAGTATTGCATGAAAGAAAGTATTGTTTTATTGATGATGACTTGCGGATGGCTCAGTCCTTTTGCACAAACACAAAAAGTTACTACAGCGACCGTTTACACTACTGCGGACAAAACCGAAATGCGTTTAAGTGACAATGGGATACTGAAGTTTCAACCGTCCAAACAGTTGTTGGAAACAGAACCTTTTGTATATATAGATGCGGCACATACTTTCCAAACCATGGTGGGTATTGGCGGTGCGCTTACGGATGCATCGGCAGAAACATTTGCCAAATTGCCAAAGGCACAACAGCAAGAATTGATGACAGCCTACTATGATAAAAAGAAAGGTATCGGCTACACCATGGCCCGTACCAATATCAATAGTTGCGATTTCTCTAGCGATACCTATACGTATGTGGCCGATGGCGACAAGGAGTTAAAAACCTTTGATGTACAACACGACCAGCAGTATAAAATCCCTTTGATAAAAATGGCCATGGCCGCGGCCGGTGGTAAATTAAATTTATATGTTACACCATGGAGCCCGCCAGGTTGGATGAAAGACAATAACGACATGCTGCATGGCGGTAAACTGGCCGATGCTTTCAAACAAATTTGGGCCAACTATTTTATCAAATTCATAAAGACTTATGAGGCCATGGGCATGCCGGTTTGGGGCCTTAGTACACAGAACGAACCCATGGCAAAGCAACGTTGGGAAAGCTGCGTGTACACCGCGGAGGACGAACGGGACTTCATCAAAAACTACCTTGGTCCAACGCTGCAAAAAGCAGGTATGGGCAATAAAAAATTGATTGCTTGGGATCATAACAGGGATCAAATGTTTCAACGTGCATCTACTATTTACAATGATCCAGCGGCCGCCAAATACGTTTGGGGGCTTGGTTTCCATTGGTACGAAACGTGGACGGGTGGCCCGATGCAGTTCGAGAACGTGGCGAAAGTGGCACAATCATTTCCCGACAAGCACTTGATTTTTACTGAAGGATGCAAAGAAAAATTTAGCATTGACAGTGTAAACAATTGGTCGCTAGGTGAGCGCTATGGCACTTCCATGATGAACGATTTCAACAACGGCACTTGCGCTTGGACGGACTGGAATATTTTGTTGGATGAAAACGGTGGCCCCAACCACGTGGGCAATTTCTGCTTCGCACCCATCCATGCAGATACCAAGACCGGAAAACTGATATACACGAACGCTTATTATTATTTGGGTCACTTTTCTAAATATATTTTGCCGGGGGCAAAACGCATAGCAACCAGCAGTAGCAGGGAGCCATTGCAAAGCACAGCTTTTAAAAACACCGACGGCAGTATCGCCGTTGTCGTGATGAATACCACTGATAAAAAAATCAACTACAAACTTTGGATAGCCGGCACCACTGCTGATGCCGAAAGCTTGCCACGCTCCATTTCAACCATAATAATTAGATAACATATGAATTGTAGACATTGGTTGCCGTGTTGCGTATTGGCATTGCTGGCCATAAAAAGTAACGCTCAGAAACAAGCAAGCGTATGGCTTACAGCCTTCGATAAGTCGGTGTTGTTCCAAGAGCAACCACCCGTGTCTTTTGCAAAAAAGACCGATGATACTTCCGCCATCGTGGTTGATGATCAACAAAGCTTTCAACCAATAGATGGTTTTGGTTTTGCGCTTACCGGTGGCAGTGCCCAGCATATCGTCAACATGAGTGCGGCGAGTCGTGCTGCGTTGTT
>Ga0247739_10001020_pt1 | contig 10087 bp, 8 predicted proteins | sample UWRJL058202B2_FD_180943 | JGI IMG/M metagenome (GOLD analysis project Ga0247739, IMG submission 180943) | Plant litter microbial communities from Arlington Agricultural Research Station in Wisconsin, United States - UWRJ-L058-202B-2 | ecosystem: Environmental > Terrestrial > Plant litter >... | reverse complement strand
CCGTAGCATCGTCCTTTAGAGCATCTCTTGGTTTTTGTCTTCTCGCTCGTGCTTCCAGCGGTGCTTCCTCTAATAGCAGTTCTTCCAAATCGTAAGTCGCATCAAAATTCGTCTTTTCGCTGGATGGAACAAAAACGGGCTCGATTTCCTTTCTTTCCAATGCCTCGAAGTCTATCGCACGGAAGAACGGGTTGTCCGTGAATGAAAGCCAGCTCATAGACCCCATTCGTTTCGAAGGATCCTCTTCTAGGGCAGAGCTGATTGCATGCAAACATGGCATTGACACCGCAGGCGCAGTGACAGGAAACTTTGGGTTGGCTTGTGTTATTTGGTGGGACAATGTTGTCTGAGTACTACCCTCAAAAGGTCTCTGCAGATTCATCATTAGTCTTGGACATCCATAAGTTGTGTGGAGACTCGTACCTTGTTATAGATACACTCGTAGAACAGAACACCAAGCGACCACCAATCTGCACCTGTCGTATAACCTGTTCCTTTGTACACTTCTGGTGCTAGGTACGCAAGAGTCCCTGACTTGCTGGTCAACGGCTTGCCGGGTATATAATCAGATGCAACATTCTGCGTCCTGTCAGCAATTGTTTCTTACCTGAATGAGAGACACTAACAAAATCTGCCAAATGTATATGGCCCTCAGAATCTAACAAAACATTATCCGGCTTCACGTCCCTGTGTATGATCCCCTGCTTGTGTATGTATTTCAAGGCGCACCCCAACTCAGCAATCCAGAACCGAACAGCCTCCTCTGTAAATGTCTTCCTTGATATGTGAAAGCGAAGATCTCCTCCGTTCATCAAATCCACGACAAGATACCTGTGTATGTATTAGTGTGTTGGCCGTCAAGCCGTAGACTGTGCCCCTCTTACATGTATTCGATATCCTGGAAACTATATCGCAAATTGCAAATAAAGGGGTGGTTGAGGTGCTGTAACATTCTTCGCTCTCTTATGATATTCCGTACACTTTCTGATCGAATAACTGTTTGGATGATGGTCAGTGTATGATACACAATTCGAGGGCGCGGGGTTGTCAACCTTCATCTTTGCGGATGTATTTCAGGGCGAAGGTCAATCCAGTATCCTTCCTCTCGACAATTCGAACCTTGCCGAACGCACCCTTTCCGACAACCCGAAGCAGACGGAAATGGTTTAGATTGACTGTTGACAGATGATGGTTAGCAGGATCCCCTGATTGAGTTGTGATGGGTTCTATCGGTTGCAGTAGTCCTAGGTGACATGTGCCTGTCCCCTGGCAGATCTCAACCATAGAGCATGCTGAAGATGCGTACCTTCGTCCGTGAAGACCACCGGCTTTCCATTACTATTTCCCATTTTGCGCAAGTAGACCCGTTGAAAAGAGTAGAGGTGCCCGCAGGCATGCCGGTCGTGGAATGCAGAGCACGCTGAGTAGTCCCGAATAAGAGGTGCGGTGATAGTCGTGAAGTGGCCGTCTTCCTAGACAATCAAGTGTCCGGGACTGGCAGATTATCGTATGCCAACGGCTTGCTGGAGTCAAATCACGTTCGAGTCGAGGTCTCTTTTGAATTATTTAATCAGAGGTGGTTGCTTGCTTGCCAACAGAGTGAGGGAGAGAAAGGCTCGAGGGAATCCCTGATTCTCAGATTTCGTTAAACAGCGACCGATTGAGCAAATGACAAGGGTCTGAGATGGTAAGATCAAGTCAAAGAAGCAAATGGTGGAGTCGCTACGCTATAGCCCGCGGACGCAAGAGATGGAGACGAAGGCTTTGGGCTTTGCTATGCCCAAGGTTGGGTTGGTTGGTTGGTAGGTAGTAATATCTCAAAGCGTGTTTTCGAAGAAAGCGAGGTGTAAAGCGAGGAGGTGTAAGCGATAGCAGCAAGCAGCAGCAGCAGCAGCAGAGTCAAGTAATGTATGTAATAGAGCGCACGGCGGGAGTGAATAATGCAATAGCAATAGCAATAGCAATAGGTAGCAAATAGAATAGCAAAAGAAGTAAGACTAAGACCAAGACTAGTAAGACTAATCAGACTAATAAGACTAACTGATGCTGCTAATGCCAATACTAATACCAATGCGGTGCTGATCCAGTTGATCCAGTTTGATTCAGTTTGATCCAGTCGATAACACGCAGTCATGTCAGATTGGGATTAGATCGCAGGTCGGTGGCGTGAAGACAAGAGGGCAACGCACATGGATGGAACATGGCAGCATGGTAGTCTGACTGGTCTGCACGAAAGAATAATATGGGCCATGGCCCAACTCCCAATATCAATTTTGGCCCATCAGACTGACTAGCTCGGTATAACTCCGAGCTATGGGATTAGCTTATGATATACATAGCTGTACAATAACTTGTAAGTCATTTCGGTATTGGTATTGGTATTGGTATTGGTATTAATGTCTTGTCTTGTCTGTGCTCACAGTCACGGTCACGGTCACGGTCACGATGTGTTGAAAGCAGCTTGCTTTGTTTTGGTTTGCCGGTGTCCGACGATAACTACAACCACAAGCCAGCTAGCGCCTTATGCTGCATATAGATAGACATATATGCATTTTCCTCTTTGCCGCTTGTCCCCTCTCTTATTTATTATTGAAATCCATTGAAATTCCCCCTAACTGGTTTATAAACATAAACATAAACACAAACATAGGATAAATATCAACATCAAACATAGCGCTACAGTAGGTAGTACTGTCAGTCATTCATGGCATATTGTTACATACCAAAAACCAAAACCAAACCAAACCCAAAAACCAAATCAGCTTACGCATGCATATATTATTCGTTTCAACATCTCAACTTCCTAGTCTCGCTAGAAGAGCTCGAACTATCCAATCAGTGAGTGAGTAATATCAGATGTGCAATACTACTTACTTATCATGATACTGTATATATGCTAAATCGCTAATACATTTCTCTTCAGCTATAGCTTAACTTAAAAAACCAACGACGACTCAGTCTACTGCCATACCATCCATCCTCCTACCAAATTGCAACAGTATCCGCTATTACTTAAACCTAGAAGAGACGATGTATTTCCTATTCCTATAGCAATCTCTACTGTGCTTGTTACATAGCCAGGAGTACTCAGTAAAGCTACAACCCTCCTCCGCACCGAGATGCAACAAATTTGGTACTGTAACCAAACCTCCCTAGGAGCAATGTAACGCAGACGGCAATGCCGTACTATAATAGATTGCATAGTCTTCATTGGAGCTAGTTTTCGACCCGACAAACAGGATACTCTATTCATAGCTGCTTGTGCCATCTACCTACCTGTCGAAGGATCTTGGGAGGGGACTGTTGTCCTCCAATAACCAATTACCAATAACTAAATGGCTGGGCCATCATCTCGACTTGTTTGATCGGTCTCAGCTCCGGATGCTACCTACCATAAGTCATCTTACAGCATGTACAGTACTGTCAGGTAGGCAATGCCACGCCTTAGGAATGGAGTATAAGAATACTTACATACTTCGTAACCATCGCCCAATTTGTGAAGGTCGCAACTCGCAAGTGTCTTTGCGACAAGCCCCCGGTCATGTTTCATCTCCGCATCTCACTCTTTTCTTACGAAGGGGTGAACGCCGGTAAACCTATATTTGGCATCAGCCCGCCTAATTCGTTGAAAGGGGTAGAACGTCAACATCGGATCTTACCTCTTTCCACCTGAGCCTCACTGTCAAATCTCTTTTTCCTGCTGTATGGAACATTTTCAGTCTTACATTCGCAATCCTGCCTGACTACAGCTGTTGTAGTACAGCAGCAGCCAGCAGCAATGCCGAGGTGAGGTGTTGGTGGTCCTGTTGGTTCTTTATTAGACAACAAGTCTTACCTTACGCGAAGTCACATTTGCTGTACCCATCCATTCCATCCCATCCCATCCCATCCCAGTGACTTGAATCGGCAGCTCACGTTGTTCTACGGTACAGTACATGATCATAATTATGATGATGATGATGATGATCATCATCAATCATTACCCTGCCAAATCCTTCGTCATTACATAAGTACATATCCGTACCATACCGCATCTCAAACATCCACTTGGCAATGCCCCCTAGTTACATATCTTTATATTACCTTCTACATACATCCATCCATTACATACATTACATACATACTTTCAACTCTCATATTACATTTTTCCACCACGTGGCAATCATGCCACAGCACCCTAACCTCTCCCAAACGCGTACCTGCAGCACATACAACGTACTCCGTACCTAACCCCGGGCCTGTCCTGTGCTGTCTGTGAGACATCAACAAACCATCATTTCCGATAGAGTATGAGAAAATATGATTGAAACCCAAAACCGCCGACCAACCGGGGCGAGCGGCCTTCTAGAAAATTCTCATAGAAGGATGATCTCAAACCCAAACCCACGAGGGAGGGAAACGATCGATCTTCTGTCATGTCACACGCCAAACCAAACCATACCACCCCCTGGTTCCACGACAATTTATGTAGTATGTAGGAATATATACGAAGATACCCTCCGTCCTAATGCAAATATATCCAACATCATATCCCCAAAAACACCATAAATATAAAAATAAATAAAAAGTACAAATCTTCAAGGTTACTATACATTAGCACGTTTCACACACAAAAGCCATGCCGTGCTTCTGGAAAGCTTCTACGGAGATCCAGCCCCAGCCCCAGCCCTATCCCTATCCCAATGTCATCCCTAGACAACAGCGAGCCACGCCGCCACAGGTATAAAATGAGGGAACGGGATCTCCGAAAGAGCCCCCTATAAGCAAAGCATAGCAAAGCAAATCAAAGAAATCTTTTGTTTTAGATCCCAAGAAAGAAAGGGAAAAACAAGAAGAAGAAGAGAAAAACCAAGAAGAAAAAAGGAAATCCAAAAAAGAAAAGAAAAAGAAAAAGAAAAAAGAAAAACGGCAAGCGATACAAGCGATCCATTCATTCATACATACTGTTACTGTATTGTACTACGTACATACCATACAAGAAGGAATATGTAGATAGATAGATAGATAGAAATTATGGGGATCGAGTCGGGTCACATTCCGCTGCCCGCTGCCTGCTTGTTGGCAGACAGAAAAACCTGAGTCAGGAGAAAACTGCCTTTCCAGCCATGCCAATGTTGTGATGGTGACGGTTGGTGGTTGTGAAGGTTTGCCCTCTCCTCCTACACCCCCCCGTCCCCGGTCCCCCCTCGCGTAAATTATAATTTAATACCGTACCGTATGTATGGAGTATATATGGATATGGATATGGATATGATATGATTTAAGTTTACCCGCCATAGGTACATACATTTCATCATATTTTGGGATGCAACTGAGCTACTGAGAGAACTATGACGGGTAGCACAGCACTTACCTAGGTAGGTACAGGACAGTGCCAGATGATGCTAAGCGAGGTGTCAACAACAACATTCATTTCGCATTTCAAGGGTAGCTCGTATGTAGCTGCGCGAAGCCTTTATTACTCTTTCGTTGCTGCAAGTACGTAAGCACACATAGGTTTACCGTTATTGCTTCACATGTCATCAGTGCAGTGGAACGGTAACTTTTCAAAACGCCATTTCATTGTTATGTGCATACACATAGCTACTGAAAAAAGGGCCCTAAAATGGGACTCGGCGTCGGGAGGTCAACTGTTATCAGCAGCTTCGCTTGCAACAAAGTGTAATCCCACACAATAGACCGACTTCAAAACATCCGCCCCTGTAAATGCCGCTCCAAAGATGCCCGCTCTACACCCAAATGCACGCAAGAGGCTGAAATGCGGTAGAATATAGATAGTTGCGAGAAAGCAGAAGTGGATCATTAGCACACTTAAGAACTCCTGCTCATGTACGCTAAAAATGAATAAAATGGTTGAAGATAAAATAGCTCAGCGGCGCCACGGTTGGTGCGGGTACAGGAGCAAGAGGATATGCCTCGGTAGGATTCCCGACTAGTATGCTGAAAATGTTAGCTGGGCTAGAATGAAAGGCCGTTAGGTATACATACAGTTTAAGCGTCCATAGTCGCACGACGAGGTCTGGCTAGAGTATTGAGGAGGTCGTCTAACTCCTTCCAATTCTCATTTCGGTCGGCAAACTTGCGATGCTTGCGAGACAAGATATGCTCGTCAAAATCTTCAAACTTATCTTGGCAGTTCTCGCAGTAGCCAGGCTTTGCATCCCGTTTCTCAGTCCTCCTCTGCTGAACAGCTTTAGCTTTGCGAGAGTTCTCTGCTTTTCTAGCTTGTTCTTCGATCTCTTCGGACGGATTCGCATCCTCTTCAATCAGGCCAAGATTAGCCTGTTTCCGTCTGGTCGTACCAGTAGGAACTGTAGGCTCGGTCGTCCGGTGAGAGCTAGCGTAAGATCCAGGGCCGCCGCTATTCTTTTCTAAGACCTTTCTTTGCAGTCCGTGTATCTCTTTGCTAGTTCCAGCTTTAGCTCCAGGCTGCGCTGCGGTAGAGGACATTGTTGAGCGAATAGCTGAAGTTATATTGGACGGTTGGATCCCAGATGCAACAGGTTCACCGGCAAAGAGACGAGCAGCACCAGCACGACTGACAAATGCATTTCCCTTAGATGATGCTTCAGGATCGGTACGGCGGGAATTCTGACCACGCGTGGAGTCGAAAGGATTCGACTGCTTGCTCGAGACTGTCACATTGCGGTTCGAGCCATCAGCCGTCTCGGCCAAAGTCCTCCTGCTGGCAATAGCTCTTGGAGGCTCCATGCGATTTGACTCCCCAGCTGCATTAGCTCGGGTTCTTGGAGCTGTATTTTGTGACTTTTGTGCCCGAGCAGCATCTTTCTCTCTTTCATCTTTGCGGTTGGAGTCATCATCAACAAACGGACATTTTCCATTTGCAACACTGCGAAACTGTGGCCAGTCACCGTGTTCTTTGTTAGTCACTTTAGCATACTCCCTGACCATTATTGGCTTCTGCCTCTCATCAATGTCGTGTATGTATATGAACGGGCCTTTGAAGTGGCTAATTTCTTTGGTTGCAACAGTAGGATCCCTATCAGAGGGTCCGTTGATACGCTCATCCCGGAGCAGCTGTGATAAATCAGCTCCACGCAAAGCGGTCGTCGTGCCCGCGATATTATTGCTTCGCGTGTCATGTCCATGGGTAGTCAGGGAGCCAGTGGGTTCAAGAAGATTGTTCATAATACGTTGCAGCTTTTCCAGTGCCCATATTTTCATTCCCAACGATCGAGCCTTGTGTAGAACATCCGAACTCCTGCCTTGTTGACCCTTGTGATCCGCTTCTCCATGATGTGGTAACCTTCTGTTCAATGGGGCCTCAAATGTAAACTTTCCCCTTGCTCCAAATGAATCTGACTGCCCATAAGTTGACTCTGATGATCGATCGAGTAGTGATGGGTTGATTGTTTGAGGTTGGCTGTTTTCTGAGCGAGAATCGTTTGTGACCGAGGAAGGTGCAGAGCTTCCTTTAAGGTCGGATTTAACCTCAGGTGGAATGGTGCGAGTTGTAACAACATGAGTGACCAGGTTGGAGAAGAACTTCTCAACTCGCTATTGCAGTTTAGATTAGCAGTTCATATATAACTCCCAGTAGGAAGACTTACTGCTCCAAGGCTTGTAACTTGCTTAGCAAACTTGTGACGGACCTCCTCGGTTACGCCTTCAAAGTAAAATACATAGTTTGGGAACACTTGTCGATAGTGCTTCTGCCATGCCAACACTGACTCCAAGTTCTGTTCTGATGTTTTGGCTGCCCTCAAAACACTTTGTTGAGCTGGCCGTTCTCTTACAGCTGTTCGACTACCTCGTTCATATGTAGATGGCTGAGTTGCATTGACCTTTCGAGTGACTACCTTAACTTCGGGCTGGTAGTGTGAAGCTGCTCTAGGGGGAGTTCGCAATGCTTGTTGGGAGCTTAGTATCTGCTTTTTAGCGGGTGGTGCATTTCCATATGATTCTTCGCGTTGTATGGTTGCATAAGACCGCTTTTGTTTTGTAGTATTCGAGGCAAGTGGCCGATACGGGGAATTGGCGCCATTAGGATTGTTACCAAGAGGTACTCGTCTGCCAGACATAGCTGAATGAGAGGAAGGTAACGGTGATATAGATACAGTTGCCATATGAGAGCTACAATAAATGTGTGGCCGCCGCTGAGCGGGAAGGGAGGCTGTGGGGACCTGTGTTCAGCGTGTCCAAGTCGCGTGCTGCAAATCGGTGTTATAGAGACATTGGGAAGAATGATTAATGAAGGCAGTGGTGGTACAACTGGATCGCGAGGTGCACAAGTCAAGGAGCGTGGTGGGAGTATTGGGTATTGGGTATTGGTGGTGTCAATATTATGGAGGTTGAAAGTTATGTTTGGGCGAGCTTGTTGACTGGGTCAAGGTGGAGCAAGCGCGTTCGTCTCTCGGCAACCAAACCCGAGGTGAGAGAGCCTCGAAAGGGCAATTTCTACACACATCCATGTTGACTTGACTACCTCAAATTATATAAATGTCAACAATTCACATCCATCAACATAGTATGATAAGATAACTGAGTTCTGCAATTTCACTAGCATAGTTATGAAATTGAGGAGGAGTCCGCTGCTGCAATTGCAGAGGGCAGTTAGTTACTCACGACCATCATACCCCTCCATTAGATTTGCAGCTCCTACATCCAAGCTATCTACAAGCAAGCACTCAAAAACTTATGCTACTGTATCTGCCGCAGATCTATCATTTGGCCAACCGGTGCACGAAACTCATCCTCATTTGCTAAGAGCCGGAGAAGGTAAAATGGTACCATATTGGGGCATGAAACAATACTAACATAGTTCTCAGTAACTCGTGGAATAAGTGCTCAAGAATATGCGGATCGACGAACGAAACTCGCTGAAAGTCTGCCAGATAATGGAATCGCAATATTAGCATCCTCCGATATAAAATATAGATCTGGCTCCGTATTCTACGAGTTCCACCAGAACTCCAACTTCTTCTATCTCACAGGCTTCAATGAACCAGATGCAGTGGCAGTAATCCAAAAAATAGGAGCATCTGGAGAATACCTCTTCCATCTCTTTCTTCGCCCAAAGGACGAGAAAGCTGAACAATGGGATGGAGCTCGTTCGGGAGAGCAGGCAGCCTTGGATGTGTTCAACGCAGATGAGGTAATATAGCTCTCTATATGTTAGTAGGCATAAAATGGTTTTGCTAATATTTTATCAGACTGGGAGTATAAACAACTTGCACAAACTGCTACCACCGATAATAGCATCTGCCAGTGAGGTGTATACCGATGAAGCTAAATCATCTAGCTATGGTTCGATTTTCCAAAATCAAGACCAGTCATTGAACGTCTTCCAAAAAATGGTGAAAGATAGCAAAATTAAACCTCTGAAACCACTTATGAACGATCTCAGAATTATTAAGAGTGAAGCGGAAGTTGCCAACATGCGAATGGCAGGCAAAATCTCCGGTCGAGCATTTACAAATGCCATGAGACGCCAATGGACGAAAGAGAAGGACCTCGGCGCATTCTTAGACTATGATTTCAAAATTGGAGGATGTGAAGCCACGGCATATTTCCCTGTCATAGCAGGTGGGAAGAATGCTCTGAGAATACATTACGTTAGAAATGATGATATTCTTAGAAATGGAGAGATCGTTCTTGTGGATGCTGGAGGAGAGTATGGGGGCTATATCACCGATATCACGAGAACATGGCCAATATCTGGCAAATTCTCAGATCCCCAACGGGATCTGTATGAAATGATTCTACGAGTGCAAAGAAGCAGCGTCTCACTATGTAGGGAAAACGCCAATATGACTCTGGATAAAATCCATCAAGTTACTGAGGTCGGATTAAAAGATGGGCTGAAACAGCTTGGATTCGATATGTCTGGGAATGCGTTGGAAACACTGTTCCCCCATCATGTCGGACACTATGTCGGTTTGGATGTACACGACTGTCCCGGCTACTCCCGAGCAGTACCGTTGAAAACAGGTCATATTGTGACTGTTGAGCCAGGAATATATGTCCCAGATGATAGTCGCTGGCCAGAGCATTTCAGAGGGATTGGAATCCGAATCGAAGACAGTGTTTGCGTCCAGCAAGATTCTCCGTTGATCTTGACAACAGA
>Ga0247739_10001019_pt1 | contig 10094 bp, 9 predicted proteins | sample UWRJL058202B2_FD_180943 | JGI IMG/M metagenome (GOLD analysis project Ga0247739, IMG submission 180943) | Plant litter microbial communities from Arlington Agricultural Research Station in Wisconsin, United States - UWRJ-L058-202B-2 | ecosystem: Environmental > Terrestrial > Plant litter >... | reverse complement strand
CGAACCCTGATCAAAACTCATAAACTTACGGTCGAAGAAAAGCTGGTTATAACCGGTTGCAATATTTCCGGTTATCATTAAACGGTCGGGGGCATCTTTCATCACCATGTTTACTGCACCGCCAATGGCATCACCTTCCATTTTAGGGGTTAAACTCTTATACACTTCCAAACGCTCTAATATGTCGGCCGGGAAAATATCCAGGGGTACGTAACGGTACTGGTTATCGGGGCTTGGTATTTTAACACCGTTAACTAAGGTATAGTTGTAACGTTTATCCATACCGCGTAAAATGGCATACTGGGCATCGCCGTTGCTGTTACGCTCTACTGATACGCCCGATACACGCTGAATTACGTTGGCCACGGTAATATCTGGCGATACCTCAATGGCCTTACCCGATACCACATTCATGATCTGGGTTGATTGTTGTTCTAAACGACGCGCCTCACGCTCGGCCGAACCATCTCTTTGCCGGCCGGTTCCAGGTAAATTTTTAAGTTATGGTAATCGTCCCGTTCTTTAGTGGCGTTAATTTCGAGCGATGCCGACTTGTAAGTAATGTAACTGATGAAAAGTGTGTACGAGCCTGCTTTCACATCTTTTATCTGGAAGGAACCATCCAAACCGGTAGAGGTGCCTTTGTCACTGCCTTTCAGGGTTACGGTTGCGCCAACGAGAGGCTCGCCGGTTTTATGATCGTACACATGTCCTTTTATGGTGGTGGCGCTGGCCGCCGTCACAAACAGGACGAGGTATAATAACGTTTGTAGAAGTTTGTTCATTTTTCGGGGGATTTGATACAAATTGTTTTAGTCGATTTGTTGATGATGCAAAGGTGTATCAGCCACCAGTATGTAATGAAATTTTAAGAGTTACAAAAAAGAAACACCGTTACATGTACCGTATATACAATGGCAACAGTGTTTTGTAAATATCTGATTATTAATTATTTGTATATGTAAATAAACTCCATTACCATTTCATTACCGTTACATTAAGCAAATGTTAACTACCTCAATTACCCTTTATATGGTTACAATGCCTGGATGAATGAAGAAAGATTATCGCCCTGCTCAATGTTGAGTTTTTTACGTAAACGGTAGCGCGATACCCGCAGGCTGTCCATTGATATCCCCAGCAAACTGGCAATGTCTTTAGAGTCCATGTTTACCTTGAGCAATGCTATTAATCGTATATCTGTCGAGGTAAGATCGCTGCTGTGTTGTTTAAGATTATCAAAAAAGCTTTGGTGTACTTGTTCAAACGCCGCAGTAAATTCTTTCCAGTGCTGTTCGTGGTTAAAGCTTTGATTAATTTGATGAATGATCTGCTGCATTTGCTTCTTTTGATCGCGCTTATCCTCTTTCACCATTTCCTGCAGGGTATTGCGCATGTCTTCCAGCAACTGGTTGTTCTTAATTAAATTGAGGGTGTGGGTTGATAGTTCGCGGCTTTTTATTTCGAGCTGTTGTTTCAGGCTTTCTTCCTCAAGATTTTTGTTTTTGAGTTCAAGCTGCATCAGTTCACTTTGCGTTTCAAAGATCGACCGGTTTTGCTCGGCCAGTATTTTCTGATCTTTTATTTTCAATCGCTGCCTGCTGAATATGATCACCGCTATGATAATAAGCAAAACAGATACCGTAACCACCGCCACTGCAATAATCCGGTTAGTTTTACGGATGGCGGTAAGGCGGGCTATTTCATCGCTCTTTTTATCAATATCATACAGTACCTGCAAAAAGGCCGTTTGGTTGAGTCCTTCTTTAGAGTATACATTGAGCGAATACCGGCGGCTAAGTTCCACGTAATGATAGGCGCTGTCCATTTGCCTGAGAAACTGATAACTCTTACCCAAGTCGCGGCTTGATGCGGCCAACTGGTACAAATTATTGGTTTGTAACGACAGGGCATAGGCCTTACGCGATTGTTTAATACTCTCGGCATACTTACCGGTTTTGCGCAGCACATCACCTATGTTGTTTATTACCTCAATACTGGCAATGGTGTTTTTTTCCTGATCGTAAAGCTGTTTTGATTGCGTGAAACATACGAATGCAGAATCGTATTTGGCCAGATCTTCATATATACTGCCCAGGTTTTCATAAATTTTGGCAGCACCTTGTTTAAAGTTCACCTGGTTATAACGGGTTAGCGCCAAACGTTGGTAATAAAATGCACTGTCATATTGCTGATGCTTTTCAAAAAGATGGCCCATATCGCCAAAAACTTCGGCTTGCCCCTTAAGGTTATTGGTTTGCTGGTAAAGTACAAGTGCTTTATGATATGTTTGGCGGGCTTTATCCAGCTGTTTATTGTAATAATAGAGTATGCCCATTTTGCTCATATTACCGGCCAGCATATCCTTATCACCAAGTTGGCTTAGCAGCTTATCGGCATGGAGGTAAAAATCAAGTGCCTGCGCATAATGGCCCTGGTTGTAACATATTTGCCCCATTTGCTGTAAGCTTAATCCGGCAATGGCTATGTCATCATTGTTGAGTGCCGTTGCATGTATCTTTTTCAAAACTATTAAAGCCGAATCGGGATGTAACTGGCTGAGTTTGCGGGCATCTTCGAGCTTAACAAGGCCCAAATGCGATTGACTGCTGGCGTGACTTGATATACTTACAACGAATATTACAATGAGCCACAAGGGCTTTAACAGTTTAAAGAGCATGGTGCGCGGTTAACGTTGCTATAAGTTATAGTGTACTCATATACTATTACAAAGTAAGTTAACTCATGTTAAGGTAATGTTAATAACACGCGATCGAGGAAATGATTATCTAAACTGTGGGAAGAAGATGTTGCTTTTGATCTAATTTTATTTTTTTTGAAAAAAATAATTGTTCAGTAACCGTATTGCCTAGGCAAAAGTGATACGCGCCAATAACAAATTATACTTGCAAATCACTTGTTTAAGCAGCTTTTGCAGATGTTGGGATGAAGCGTATCAGTGAATTTTACCCGCATAAATGTGCTTTAACTTTACGGCAATAAACCAATTATACAACCCGATTATTTAAACCACCGGGGTTTCCCCGGTATGCTATTGCTTATCATTTTCTTGTAGAGGCATCAGCCTGTAGGTTAGCTAGTGCATAACCTATAAGTATGTTTTTGCCTTTATTTTCTGAGTTTAACGTCAATCTAATAGCTGCAGCAACGATTGCTTTATACTAATAACAATCAATACACCAACTTTAAATTTTTTGAGACATGAAGTTTTTTAAAACCACACATTTAGCTATTTTAATAATGGGCACTGCTTTCGCATCGTGCAAAAAAGAAGGTGCCGAGGCCCCCGTAGCTGATGAACAGGTAGCTGCAGCAGCTGTGCCTGCAAAACAGGAAAGCGCCTGGCTTAGCAATATTAACCTGAACTGGAACGGCCACCCTAACGGAGCAACGTACAGCCAAGGCCAGGCCGCAACCGATTTTGGCAACGCAAGCGGCTGGAACGCAAGCCGGGCTTACACCACCAATGGAAAAGATGGAACAGTAGGCAGCAGGGTAACTTTATTGCCCAATGCCTTATCGGGTGCGGGAGGTATGGTTGCCAATGTAGACCTGTCTGACGGTTCGGCTTACGAGATGGATTATGATATTAAATTCCACAGCCAGTTTAACTGGAGCCGTGGTGGCAAAGTAGGCTTTGGCTTTGGTATTGGCGAGGCCAATGCCGGTGGTGATGCCGGTTGGGATGGCAATGGCGGTACATTGCGCTTGATGTGGTACTCGCCCAACTCCAATCCTAACCGGGTGTTCTTCCAGCCGTATATTTACTATAAAGATCAAAATGGCGGGCCGGGCAACAGCAACTTCGGAGATACTTTTGGCCGTTCGTACCCGGCATCGGGGGCGTTGCAAAAAAACCAATGGTACCACGTACATCTGTATGCTAAGAGTAATACCGGCAGCAATACCAATGGGCATGTACAGATCGTGATCAATGGCACCGTGCTGCTCGATCAGCCTATTCGCTGGACTACCAACGATGCCCAGCGCCTGATCAAGCTCATGACTTTCCACACCTTCCGTGGCGGCAGCCAGGATTACTGGAAAGCATCAAGCACCGATTATATTTATTACGATAACCTTGTGGTAAATAAGATCAGTAACTAACCCGATTGAATAAAAAAATCCGGCAGCTATATGGCTGCCGGTTTTTTTGGGGTTATGCAAGCAAATGTGGTCGTTCTTTATAAACCTTCCACAAAAACTGGCCAAACAACGTATTTGCCCAGGCAAACCACGAACGTGTGAACTTTTTAGGATCATTTTTATGGAACGATTCGTGCATAAAACCTTTACCCGCATGTGTGTTGCGGAGAGTGTTAATGCAGTATCGTATTTCTTCATCACTGGTTGAGGTAAAGCCGCGCATTACTAAACTCATAGGCCATATCATATCTGTACCCACGTGTGGGCCGCCAACGCCTTCGGCTGCTGTTCCTTTAAAAAAGTAAGGGTTATCGGCCGATAGTACGAAGTTGCGGGTGTTTTGATAAACCGTATCATTTAGCGGCACAGCGCCAAGATAGGGGAGCGAGAGCAGGTTAGGTACATTGCTGTCGTCCATAATGGCCATGCCGCCAAAACCATCCACCTCAAAGGCATAAATTTTGCCATGTTTAGGGTGATCGATAACCGCGTATTTTTGTATTGCCGCCATTACCTCATCGGCTAAATCGGTCAGTTGTTTGGCCAGGCTTGCATCATTGCCCATAGCTGTTACCATTTCTGCCGCCTGTTTTAAACTGTTTACGGCAAAAAAGTTGGATGGTATAAGAAATGGAAAGGTGGTGGCATCATCGCTGGGACGGAATGATGAACAGATTAAACCCACAGGATTGACCGGTGCCCCATAGCCGTTCATAGATTGCGTATCATGCGGGTACAAAGTTTCGCGCTGAAAATGGTATGACCCTGTATTGTTCTTGCGCTGCTGCTCTTTCATCACCTCAAGGGTACGCACAATGCCGTTTTTCCATTGCTCGCCAAATGGTGAGGTATCGCCGGTTTTTTTCCAGTAATGGTAACCTAAACGGATAGGATAACACAGCGAATCGAGTTCCCATTTGCGCTCATGAACGCCGGGTGTCATATTGGTACGATCATTTTTCCATTCGCCAACTTTCTTGTCGTCTTTATAAAAAGCATTGGCGTAGGCATCCTTTAAAATACAACGGGTTTGGCCATGTATTAACCCGGCAATCATTTGTTTGAGCGGCTTATCTTCATTCATAAATTGCAGGTAAGGCCAAACCTGTGCCGAACTATCACGGAGCCACATGGCATCAATGTCGCCGGTAATTACATAGGTATCGGGTTTGCCGTCAACCTCGGCATAAAAAACAGTGGTATCTAATGTATTGGGAAAGCAGTTTTCAAAAAGCCAGGTGAGTTCGGGGTTCTTTACTTTCAGTTTAAACTCGGCAATGGCTGCATCAACAGCTTTGCTCTTAAAATTACGTTTGGCTGCTGCTATACGAACGATCGGAAAATCGGGCAGGGGAGTGGCCAACGAAAGCTTACCGGCTAAAACGCCGGTGCTTAGCAAAGTTGTGTTTTGGATAAAGGTTCTTCTTTTCATAGGATAACTGGAGGTAGAACAAGGTAAAAACAAAAACCGGATTTCTCTGCGGTAACCGTCGGAGAGAAATCCGGGTTTTGTTATAGAAAGCTTGCTCGCCTTAAAAGGCTCCTAATATCGTGGTTGTTTTGTAGAAGCCAACCTAAAGAAAAGGACCTTAAAGGTAATGTATAACTGCTACCTAAAATTCAATATCCCAGGCAATAATCCGTTTATCATCACCTGTAGAAAGTAGTTGATTGCCGTTCCATGCCAGTTTGTTAACCGATAGTACATGCGAGGCGTAACCCTTTTCGCGGCTAATGATCTTGTAGAGTTTAAAATCATCGGCTCCCCAAATTTTGATGCTTTTATCCATACTGGCCGATGCAAAATAAGGTTGGGTAGGATGGAAGAGGATGTGGTTTACCGCAAACATGTGCGCCTGAATGCTTTGCTTAAGTTGCAGGGTATGTGCATCCCAAACTTTGATTTGTGCATCACGCGCACCCGACAATAAATGCTGCCCATCAGGCGAATATTGTACCGTGAACACGGCCATGTTATGATCTTTCAGGCCACCTATGTGGCTATAGTCTGATAGATTATAAACCTGAACAGAATTATCACGACAGCCCAGGGCTAATTGCTTTTCATCGGGTGAGATGCTGATACTGCGAATGGTATCGTGTGATGCCTTAATGGTATGAACCGGTTGTAAGGTGTTGAGGTTCCATACGCTTACGGTGCCATCTTCTGAAGCAACCAATAATTCCTGCTTGCTGTTAACCGATTTAATATCAAATATAGGCTTGCTGTGTTGCTTAAGCGTATGCGTGATCTTTTGCTCAACAAAGTTGAATACCAGCACATCACCATTGCGCAAACCTGCAAACATTAACGGGTAACCCTCGGGACAATGAATGGCATACACCGATGCAGCCACCGGGAACATCACTTTAATAAAAGCCTGTTTCTCCAGGCTCCATTCCACCAGCCCCTTATCATTACCAGCACTGAATAGTATACCCGGCTTTTGCGATAATTCCAGCGCAAAAATGGGGTTGCTGTGGCCGGTTAGTTCGAATGATTTAGTAACGACCATAAGCCCCCCAGCCCCCTAAAGGGGGAATAAAAGTTTCTATATGGATTATAACCGATTGCATAAAAGTTAGTTGCCGTGCTTATGAGCAACTCCCCCTTCAGAGGGGGGAGGGGTATGCCTGCTTTCTAAATTCTTCGCTATAGTCTCTAAACTCAATCCCTTTTCTTTTAGCAACACCAGCAGGTGGAAAACCAAATCCGAAGCCTCACCGATCAGGTCGGCTTCTGTTTCGGCTAAGGCAGCAATTACTACTTCAACGCCTTCTTCTCCTACTTTTTGGGCTATTTTGTTGAGGCCTTTTTTATGGAGTTTGTTGATGTATGAGCCTTCCTGCGGGTTGGTGTAACGGTCATCAATGATATTCTCCAGTTCGAGAATAAAGTTTTGATTATAAGCTGTTTTAAAGCAGCTGCGTTCGCCGGTGTGGCAGGTAGGGCCATCGGGTTTGGCTTTAATCAAAATGGTATCGTTATCGCAATCAATGTGAATGCTTTTTACATGCAGGAAATTGTTGCTGGTTTCGCCTTTGGTCCACAAGCGGTTTTTAGAACGCGAGTAAAACGTAACCACATTATCCTGAACGGTTTTATCGTAAGCCTCCTGGTTCATGTAGCCAAGCATGAGTACCTCTAAGGTTTGCTCATCCTGTATAACCACCGGCACAAGTCCGTCGGGCGATTTGGTGAAATCTATTTGCATTTGCTATTTCTTAATTGTCATTGCGAGGAGCGGTAGCGACGTGGCAATCTCATCGCGTTTCAACCCTGGATGTGGAGATTGCCACTCCGCCTGAGGCGGATCGCAATGACACAATGTTATGTTTATACTAATTATCTACCTTACCTCTATCTTATTCGTCCGCAATACATCCTTCAAATCCGGTATCAATATCTCTCCATAATGAAACACCGAAGCAGCCAAAGCTGCATCTACATTGGTTTGCTCAAACACATCCACAAAGTGCTGTACATTACCCGCACCGCCCGAAGCTATTACCGGGATGTGCACAGCATCATTCACTATTTTAAGCAATTTGTTATCAAAACCAGCTTTGGTTCCATCATGATCCATGGAGGTGAGCAGTATTTCGCCCGCACCACGACTTTCGGCTTCTTTAATCCAGCTTAGGGTTTCTTTGTCGGTAGCTATGCGGCCACCGTTTAAGTGCACAATGTTAGTGTTATCAACCAAACGTGTATCAACTGCTACAATTACAAATTGCACGCCGAAGGCTTTGGCCAACTCGTCTATCAAGGCAGGGTTACGTACCGCGGCCGAGTTAATGCTGATTTTATCGGCACCGGCATTCAGCAGGGCATCAGCATCGGCAATTTCGTTAATACCGCCACCAATGGTAAAGGGTATATTTATTTGCCGTGCTATTGATTTTACCAGTTCAACTAATGTTTTACGCTTTTCGTGCGTGGCGGTTATATCCAGAAAAACCAGCTCATCGGCACCTTGCTGCGAGTAATTCCAGGCCAGTTCAACCGGGTCGCCGGCATCGCGCAGGTCAACAAAGTTCACACCCTTTACGGTGCGACCGTCTTTAACGTCGAGGCAGGGGACTATTCTTTTTGCTAAGCCCCCGAGGCCCCCCGACCCCCTAAAGGGGGAGGATATAGCATTATTTATTTCGTTCAAAGCTTTATGTACTTTCTAAAATAAATTGTCATTTCGAACGATAGTGAGAAATCTTAGACGCTCGATTAGCTTGTCGCTTAGCTAAGATCTCTCACTATCGTTCGAGATGACAGTGTGGTATATTGTGCCCCTGCGGGGCTACTTCTTAAATAGAAATTAACGACTTCAAATTCCAGTTTTTTACATCTTCAATAGTAATGCGCTCTTCGTAAATGGCTTTGCCTACCACGCAGCTTTCTACTTTGATCTTGCAAAGATCTTCAATGTCATTCATCGAACTTACACCGCCTGATGCAATGAGTTTGATGAAAGGGGAGTGTTCTAACAGTTTGGTGTATAGTTCTACGCCTGCGCCGCCGAGTTTGCCGTCTTTGTTAATATCGGTACACAGGAAACGGTAGAAGCCTAAATGCAGGCAACGATCAACGTAGTCGATGAGTTTGATAGGCGAGCTTTCCATCCAGCCGGAGTATTTAATTACCTCGTCTAAAACGTCGATAGCTACTACAATTTTATCGGCGCATTTGGTGCTGCCGCACATGGCTTTGCTCAGCTCATCCAAAAAAGTAGGGTTGCTGATGGCTTGCGTACCTACAATAACTCGGGCAATACCAGCATCGGTCAATTCCTGAACCTTTTCGATACTGCGGATGCCACCGCCGTACTGAATTTTCATGTCGGTTTTCTTGATCACATCGAACAGGTACTGCTGGTTGCTGAAATCGCCTTTGGCGCCGTTCAGGTCAATGATGTGGATCAGTTCGGTACCTATCGACTGGTACTTATCGATCATTTCTTCTAAGCTTACCTCGTAATTGGTAACCTGGTTGTAGTCGCCCTCGCGAAGACGGACAACCTTTTTGTTCAGAATGTCGATAGCAGGAATAATATACATGCTTTAAATTTTTGAAAAATTAGCTAAAAGTGTCTCGCCATACACACCCGATTTTTCGGGGTGGAACTGAACACCGTAAAAGTTATTATGCCAAATTGATGCCGAATATGGCAAACTGTAATTTGTTGAGGCTAAAGTATATAAATCGTTGTATTCTATGTAATAAGAATGCACAAAATAAAAGTGAGCATCATCGGGGATGCCCGTAAACAAAGGATTGGTTTTGTCCTGATGAACGCGGTTCCAGCCGGTATGTGGTACTTTATAGTGGTCACTATCTTTAAAACGCAAGGTTTTGTTCGGGAAAATGTGCAGCAAATTGGCATCGCCTTCTTCCGAATACGCCGTCATGAGCTGCATCCCCACGCAAATACCCAGCGTTGGTTTTTGCAGAGCTTTAATAGCTGGTACCAACCCGGTTTGCTCCAATTTGCTCATGGCAGCCCCCGCATGACCTACCCCCGGAATAATATAACGGTCGTACTGAGCCAGGTCCTCCTCGGTATGCACCATGCCGTAGGCAATCCCCAACCTATCTAAAGCCGAAGTAAGCGAGAATATATTGCCTGCACCGTAGCGTATAATTCCTATGCCCCCCGACCCCCTAAAGGGGGAGGATGAACTTGGATTATTAATTAATTCAGTTTCGTTAACTTTCTCCATCATATATAGTAACTCCCCCTTTAGGGGGTCGGGGGGCTTCCTAAAGTACTCCCTTCGTACTTGGTAAAACCATATTATTTACATCGCGCCTTACGGCCATTTTTATGGCTTTGGCAAAGGCTTTAAATATAGCTTCTATTTTGTGATGTTCGTTATAGCCTTCGGCTTTTATGTTGAGGTTGCTTTTTGAGGCGTCGGTAAACGACTTA
>Ga0247739_10001018_pt1 | contig 10096 bp, 5 predicted proteins | sample UWRJL058202B2_FD_180943 | JGI IMG/M metagenome (GOLD analysis project Ga0247739, IMG submission 180943) | Plant litter microbial communities from Arlington Agricultural Research Station in Wisconsin, United States - UWRJ-L058-202B-2 | ecosystem: Environmental > Terrestrial > Plant litter >... | reverse complement strand
CGGTGGACTACATATTCCCCGACAATATTTCTACTGACTTTATCCGAAACCAACAATACAATTTCCTCAAATTGCTCAGTTGTTATAATTCCTTTTCTAAATATGATTTCAAGTTTATTATTAATTAACTCAAATGGCTTCCAGTCAATTTCAGAATACAGCTGTTGAATAAGTTGACTAAGCTGGCCGGAATTATAACCAAGTTCTTTTGCATCAGACACCAAATTAGGATATTCTGTTATTTTAATATCGCCATGATTCAAAATCAGCAAATCATTTAATTGCTGTCTCAGGCTTTCTAATGATGTCATTATATCGAAGTATTTCCGTTAAGTAAAACTGATTTGGGCCGGTTTAATGATCAGCCATTTATTGCCTTGCAATTTCAATTCACCAGCCACATCAGTATTAATTAAACTATTACCCGACGGAAACGTATCATATTGACTGGTTTTTCCGAGAAAATAAGGAGAATTGGAAAGTGCGTACTTTTGAGCGGTTTGATTAGCAGAAATTCTAAATGAAGCAGAATTTGAAGACTTTATGCTTAATTCAAATATAGTTTCGCTATCCTCTTCATCCAGTAATTCCTGTACCGAGAAGCCATCTCCCTGATCTGCATACCGTGCATATTTTATGACCGGTGCCGTAGATGAAACAGGTGTTTCCATAACAGGTTTTTCTATTGCGGGTATTGCAGAAAGTCTTTGATTTCTTTCCGTTTCAGCCTTAAGATTTTCCTTTAAAACCGCTATTTCCTTTTCTGCTTCTTTAAGCTTTTGAGATACATTTTTTAATTCGTTATTAACATTTTTAGATTGCCACTCGTTACCTGAAACTTTAACCAGTTGATTTTCTAATGATCTTACTTTTTTTTGCAATGCTTTATTTTTATTACTAGATAACCACAACAAAAATCCAATACCTGCAAGCAGCAGGAATATAATTATATAAGACATATCCTGAGAAATCATCGGTAAAAAACTAAAAAGGCTTTCCTGTTTCGATTCGCTTTCCATTACTTGATTATTTTGTTCAGCATTACTTGATGTTTCGCTTGAATCAGAACCTTCCGATACATTTGAAATAGCCGGAACAGGTTGAGGAATTACAACGCCTTTAATAATTGAGTCAAGACTTGCTAAATATGAATTATAGTTTTCAAATTTTTTTCGTCCACTTTTTGACCCGGAAGCAATATCATCAACTACCGTTCCCTTAAATTTAACCAGATAATCTTTCCGTTTTGTTAAACTTGTATCAAGTGGAATACCCTGCCACTTTTTAACTAATTTATCTGCTTTTAGAATTTGATTTTGGGAAATGAATGAAATCAGTTCGTTATAATCTTTGCAAGTACTGCATGTTTTTCCCTGTGCTTTGGGAAAAATTGCTTTGTCGGAAGCTAAGAATTCAACACTGGCTTTTATAATTTGAAATCGTGCATTTTCTATTTGTTTACTTAATTCTGTTTGAGCATTTACGGATAAATTATAAACGAGAAGTAAAATAAAAATAACTGATTTTTTCATTTCAGACCGTAGGTTTAGTTTCAGTTATACTTTTTGACAGGCGATACAACGCGTCTTTTAGAGCAAAGAAAAATAAGGATTCTGAAATTTCATCTTCTCCATCTTGTTTATGTAGATCCTGTAAAACCTTTCGATAACTATCATAAATTAGCCCTTCGCCATTAAAAATATTATGGTTCCACTGTAACAATTTTAATGCATCTTTGAGCCCATTAATTTTATAATCTTTCAGGAATTTTGAAATCTCCTGATTGTTGAGTGTTTTCTCTAAAAAATCATTGAGATTATGTAATACTGCTACATTTAAAGGACTGTCAATTTCAAATGTATCAGATATATTAAACTTGCCTGTGCCACCGGAAAGTTTTAGTTCAAGTTCTGAATTCGCCTTTGGATCAAAACCTGGATGGATAAAATCCATATTTTTTCTATACTTTTCTTTTTCATCATCCGAAGCCAATGCATACAAAATTGAACCATTTGCAGTGATTTCTTTTGGATTGGAATTGAGATGAATTTTGAATCCGGATTGAAGCGTTTTGCTCGTGTATGCATTAATGAGCAAACGCGTAAAATCTTCCAGATCGCGCTCATCTCCGCCGCAAAGCAATTTGATATATTGGCTTCCTTTACCGGTAAAAGATAAATATCTTGGAAGCGGATAATCCTTTATTTCAATCAGCTGTACCAAATGGAAAATAATCGCGCTGTAATGCAGATATGGGATGATCAGCAAATCCGGGTTTCCAATTGTAATGGAATCGCTGAATTTGAAATCTTCGTATCTGAAAAGCAAACTCACCAGATCATCCGCACTTAAATTAGTGTCGTCTTTAACTTTATTGAAATATTTTATCTCATTCGGACTAATGTTGTTTTTCTTTTGATAACCCAAATAATTCCTGATAAAACCATTGTCTTTCAACTTGTTTTTATATCCGTTCCCCCATATATCACTTCCTGCAAACCGGAAAGAAGTCGTTAAATACTTATCAGTACGATTACCGGAAGATTCCATAAACATCATCACATCCGTGGTTCCTCCGCCAATATCAACGTTTACAACATTGGCAGTATCCTGAATGTCCGTATCGGATTTAGTAAGGAAAAAATAAGGCGCTACTGATTCAGGGATTGGGTCCAGTAATTTAGCTCCCGAATTTTTGAACACATCCCTGAAAGCGCCATCCAGAACCTTTCTCAATTCTGATTTGATTCCTCTTTCCATACTTAACGGAACGGACCAGACCACTTTTAAGTCAGCAGGATTGCCGTAATTCAGGATAATTTTAGCCCGAATTTGCAATAGAAGCTGCTTTAAAAAGGCACTTACACGACTTTTGTTCGAATCGTTATTATCGTTTTCAAGCAACCACTTTAAATTGGTCGTGTAATTAACATTACTCGCCTGAACTTCCTCCTGATCAATATAATACCCAATATTGATATGACTGAATAAAGCTTTGTTTTGTATGTTATTGAAGGAAACAATTTCACACGTAGCGGTTTTAAACGGATACGAGATATTTTGTCCGGCTCCCATTACTGGCGGTAAAAACTCCCTCCGCAATGTTAAATCCATCCAGCCGGAATTACCATACGAATCAAATTTATTTCCTCCTGATTCATTCTTGCCCGGCGCATTAAGCAATACCATTTGCTGATCCGGCTCTCCTATATCAAATGGCCGCGGTAAAGCTTCACCATTTTGCATATACGCAATATGCGTGTTGGATGTTCCAAAATCAATCGCGAAAGTATAAGCTTTGGTAAGGTTGTCTTTGTTGAATGTTTTGGTCTCAAAATTTGGAATAATTAAACCGCCGGAATCGATTCCATTACTGTCGGTATAAGCTAACTGGATATAATCAAAAGCTTCTTTAATTTTGTAAAACCTTGATGTTGAACCCGAATTTCCGGAGTTTATATCAGTCCATGTTGATCGCTCATCGACTGTGGCATTCAAATTTGTATCATCAGAAGCGAAGTTTTTGAACGAATAAAATTCCAATGCTTTCAATTTCATTCGTTCATTACGCTCTGCAAGAAGAATCGTGTAATCATTCAGATCTTTTAATCTTGGATCAGGATCGTTGATCTGGTAAAATGGGAATATTCCTAAATCGGTACGATACTCAACAATGGATTTTCCTTTTTCATACTTCCTTGTAAAAACAATTTCGTTAACTCCTTTGCGGTTTTTTACAGGAACTTTAAGATTGACTGTAACCTGACCGTCATTCATGTCTACGGAAAGATTATTTTTCAAATCCGCCAGATTGAAGAAGTTGAAAAATTCTTTTTTAACGGGCAGCAGATATTTAAAATCTCCATTGAAACCGGTATAAAACTTCCCTCTGTTGATATTAAATGGCATTTCTACCAAAGCATCTTCCAGAAAATCGTCAATCGTCAGAAAAGGATAAGTTACCGTAGTGAGCGCATTTCCCTGAGGTAGTTTTCTTTCAAAAAGAGGAACGCCGCGATGGTAAAAATCCTTGATCCGTGTTGATGAATTCCAGGCGATATTTTTCTCCATATAATCGCCGGGAACATTCATTCCATCGATTAAAACAAGGGGTGGTTCTACAAGCTGCTGCTCGTTTTTGTCATTATACTGTTCTCGGTATTTTGTTTCAGTTGCCCTGATGATAAAATCACTGACAGATTTTATTTTTTCCTTTTCTTTTTCTTCTCTTTGCTGGAAGAAAAATAGTCCGTTAACAGTCAGGAACTTACCGTCAACATTAGTTTTTAATTTGCTATATTCATTATCCATCAAACTAACACCCGAAACCTGATAATCAGGAAACTGATGTCTGAAATCAGGGAAATATCTTTCCACCGTTTTGTTAAGATATTTTCTAAACCCGTCTGCTTTGGTAAAAGACTGCTTGAACTGAAGAGAAAGTTTGTAAACGTATTCTACAAATTCCAGATCCCTTTTATGTAAAGGACGATATTCATTACTGAAAAAAACTTTTCCGTCTGAGCTTTGTGGAACTGATTTAATTTCACCGTTTTTAATAAATCTTGCCCAGTTTGGAGTTGTAAAAAACAGGGAAAGCGGTGAAGTTCCGCCTAATAATTTGTTCTCGTAAAAAATCAGGAACAGACTGTCAGTATCAGAAAATCTTGTGCTGTTCGGATCATGAAAAATCTGTTCGAAAGATTTGGCCAGCAAACTATGTGGATGACTTTCGCCCTTTTCTTTAAGCTTGCTGATATTTTCACGAACCTTCCACTCCTTAAACCAGATCTTTTTCCCCGGGCCTATTTCAGAATTTTTTGAATTGAAAAGCAGCTGAAAAACATCCAGACAATCTGAAACCAATTGATGATAAATGGTATTTCCTTCCAGATTTCCACGATCTGAACCTACAATCTGGAATGCGGTATCAAAAAGTTCAAGCCGTGCCATTGGTGAAGGAATGGAAGTTCCGGCCTTGGATGAACCTCTGCCAAAAGCTATATTTTCCGGGTCAAAGCTGGTTGGATCAATTCCTGTACTTGGGCTCCATCCTTGTATTTCGTTGGGATTATAACCCGGATATTTTCTGAAAATGTATGACGACATAATGCTGATATTAATTCATTGAAGGAAGTGCTTCCAGTTTTTTGTAGCATTCCAAAGAAATACGATTGAGTAATTTAAAGAATCGTTTGTCCTGATCCGGAATGCTTCTTTTCAATTCATCTTCCAGTTTTCCAAGTTCTGCTTTTAAATACGATTCCGAAATTCCTCCATTTGTTACTAGTCCCAGAATCTTTTTTACTTCAATCGGCTTTTCTCTGACCATCGCATTCAGGTCCTGATTTAAGTTAAAAGGCTGGAACGTTCTTTCATTACCTGACATTTCTGTCAGCCAGTTTTTATAATGGACAGAGAAGAAAGCGGTGAGATTTTGATAAAATGCGCTGCTGGAATACTTATCACCCAGATTCAATTCTTTATAAAAAGCTTCGCCACGCAAATCCGGAATTTCTTCCAGATAAATTTTCATGGCATAGGTAAACAGCGTCAACGGTTCCATCACTGTTTTTGCCGTAGCCGGAAAGAAATGACGAATGTCAATGATTTGATCTTCTTTTTTTATACCAAAATCAAAATATTGTGTCTGGCCTTTTGGTGCAAAACTGCCATCAGGTTTATTTACAAAATCAATAATTGCAGTGGCCCCAATCAACTCAATTAAATGCGCACTGTTTTTTTGTTCAATACCGCCCTGTTTGTTTTCATATTGTTTTAATGGCCTGTCCCAGAGCTGATAAAAGCAATTAATTTTACCACCCAGATATTTCAGATAATATGTTAATGCAGCTTCCGTTTTAGAATTGAACAAATCTGAATTGATCGCACTTTTACTGTCGTCCGTCACATTGAAATAGGGCATGACAGTCAGTGCGCCGTATTTATTTCCACGTAACTTTTCTTCCTGCTGCAGCAATTTTACTAACTGAGGGAAACCCGAAGAACCTGTTCCGCCAAAAATAGAACTAACGATAAATATCCGGTCATTTTCCCCAATACTTTTCAGGACAAATTTAAATTCCCGTGTGTTGGAAAGATTATTAAAAACAACCGATCCGATATTTGGATTTCCTTTAAAACCCTGATTCAGTTTAAGATTAAGTTCAGTATTAGGATCATCGAAATTGGAATTATCATATAATGCTTCCAGCAGATCCATATTAATATCTCCTACAAGCTCACCTTTTGGATCAAGATATTCAAGGAAAGATTTTTCAAGATTTTCAAATTGAAGCTGGAAGGAATCGTCCAAACCTTCTGCAAAATTATTGTCAGGAGTAATTGAGCTTAATGTATTCAGATTGGTGTTAAAAAATCCTTCACGAATTTCTTCTGTATGGCTATAGCCGTGTTCTCTGATGTATTTATAAGTCTTAAGTGCTGCTAATGCTCTGCTGGTGTCTGCATTATCGGCATCAACGTCGATGATAATAGGGATTATTTTATTGGTGTCGTTCAGCTTTGCACCTGCCGCCAGTAGCATAGTCAGCGAGCGAACAATTCTTGCTCCCGTTCCTCCAATTCCAAAAACAAATGTATTTCTTGTAGGCATAATTTATTTTATATCAGCTTATTAAAACGGAGTACGTTTAGCAAAAATGGAGAATCTTTTAAAAATCAATGAGAATATCACGTAATAAATAAAGGCGTAGAGGGTATTGACCATCGCAAATTTGTAAAAGAAAGAATTTTCACTTTCTTCAGTAACCGTTTGCGCATTATTATAGGCAAATCCAAAAGCAATAATCAATAAAATGACCATTGTAATGACCCAATGAACTGTTTTGTCCCATATTGGCCGACTTCTGCCAAGAACAATATAAAATATGAATGCGAAAGCCAAAGCAAAAATTAAGGTAAAAAGACCGACAAACGGATAGATGTCAGTTGCAAAAATTGGATCCGGATTCTGTCCGCAAAGCAGTTCATAAAGAAATTCAAACATGGATATTATTTTTTAACAGGTATTGAAATGTGAATAAAGTTATCATTTGAATTCTCATAAGCCTCTTTCACACCATCGATCAGGTGTTCAAAGGCAAAAGTTTTTCCGGGAATAGATTCCAACACCCGGTCATCCATGGTAGACATTTCTTTATATGTATTGTCATAAACCAAAGGAAGTTTCAAGTCAATTTTTGCATTGTCTTTATAGATGTCCGAAACTTCAATCACTATAACGTGCGTATTGCTTTCTAAATATTCTTTTTCTCTCGGCTTTAATTTTGATTTGTCCAGGTCCTTCGTTAAAAGGATATTTTTAATCTTAAAATCAAGGTTCTCAGACGATGTTTTCAAATGTTTAGTCAAATATTCTGGCATACCAATTGAGTTTGGAAGCGCAGACAAATCAACTGCGATAGCAAAACTTGAAGGTTTCTTTTTTGACGCTTCAAGATTGGCAATTCCTTTATCTTTTACCTCCCATTTTCCTTCCCGTTCATAAGTGAAAAAAGTCTGGTAATCTTCAATGGTTTTATCAAACAATCCAAAGTTCAGATCGATTACAGGTTTGAAATTATTGATACTTGCCAGTTGTTTATTGAATTTGGTCACCAGTTCTTTATTTCCAATAACCCACAGATAATAAGGTCTTTGTTCGCCATTCAGTTTTATTTTGGCATTCTGATAAGTATAATAATTGCCAAAAAAGGCAGAACTGAATCCATAAAGAGAAGCTGAAATGTCTTGTCTTTTCAATTTCAAAAAAGTATCTTTTACCAATGCTTTCAACTCTCCTGGCGCTTTTTGTTTATTAATCTCAGGATTGGTTTTGATCACATTATCAGGATAAGACAAAATGCAGTCAGAGACAAAAATAGAAATGTCATTAGAATCCGTTTTGCTGGCAATCATTTCCAGGATCTTATGCATTTCCGAGCTTTTCTCATTAGCAACTTTTGTTGTAGAAATATCCCGGATAAAATCCTGGGTAGTTTTTTTATAAAGTGTCAAAGAATCGGCGACATAATAGATTTTGAGAGGACCTTTACCGCCGAGTTCTCTTCCTTCTATATCTACTAAAAAATTAGGAATATCTTTTACAAATTCAGTAGGGCCATTAAAATAACCGGCCATACTAGCCGAGGTCTCCATAAAAAAGTTAACCTTACCCATTTGTTTCTCTGGCACTGTTTCCTCTTTTTTCGGTTTTGTGGAACAACCAATAAGACTGAATAAAAAAGGTAATATGAAAACGAATTTCTTCATGTATTATAAAATTGATTTAAGTCTAATTGGTTAACAATATATAAATATTTGTTGGTACCCATTATAATTAGTTGAATACTTTATGAGTAGGAAATAAGCTTTTGAAATAAGTAACAGGTTTACTACGAACAGATCGATTCCATTATTCCAATAAATTACCAAATACATACCCAACCTCTCCGGAATCTAAAGCCTGCACTTTCACCCACCCTTTGACCACTTTCAATTTCACCAGCAAATCTCCATATTTAAGCTTTTGCAGTATTCGGGATTTTGTGTTGATTGCTTCCCTTAAATTAGCAACCACTGCTCTTATTTGCACGAAATCAGCATTTTCCGGTATCTCAATTGTAAAAGATTCTTTTTCATTAGAAACAGATGGAGTTGTAGTAAATTATTTCAACATCATTCCGGGATTCCTGTTTATTTATAGATGGAGCACTTGGTATAGTATTTGTTTCTGCTGAATCTTTTGAAGAAGAAATCTCCGTTTTTGATTGGTCAACCGCTATACTTTGTTGGGATGTAGTGTATTCTTGGGACGATGCTTTACGTAGATAATTTCGCTTCACAGCAGGGCTGCCCGAACTGATCGAACGACTATTATTTGAAGAAACAGATCTTTCTGAACGGTAAGCTTTCACAGGAGCACTTCTTCTCACAACTGCTCGCGGTGTATAACAAACCGCACAACTACCACCTTCTTTTGCACAATGCTTACAACCAGAGCAATTTTTACATCCAGAGCAATACGCATTACTGCCAGAACATTTCCCAAAAAGATGGTGGAAGTCTAAAACATTGACCTCGAACAAGGTATATGCAGAAAGAGAGATTCCTATTAAGGATAAAGTAATGAATTTTTTCAAGTTGAGGAGGTATTTGTTAAATGTAATTAAACATTAACGGTTGGACGGCATTTTACAAAAAATATTATAATTTAATTATTCAACTCCGCTAATTATTGTTGTATAAACCACTTTGAATGGTATTTATACTAATCAACCTACATATTTTCGATATTCTTTCGTCGGGAAACTCTTCCAATCCATCGGTAAAAACACCCATTTAGCAGATCATTCCAGTAATACACAATAACAGGTTAAACTTTCCCGGTAAATGGTGCTCTAATCTGCATAAACCTTTACAAGAAACCATGAGCCGATTCACATCTCTTCTCCTGTTCATTATATGCCTCTTATTATCAGCATATACACAGGCACAAAATGCACAGATAACGGGTACCGTTATTGACAGTACAAGCCGTTCAGCGGTGGTAGGCGCCTATGTCGCTGTAAGTCGTAATGTTCCGGATGCTAAGCCTGAATATGTTACTACGGACGTGAATGGAAAGTTTTCGTTCTCCGGTTTGAGTAAATCGACGGCTTATTTGGTGAAGGTTTCATATTTAAGTTATAAAGATATGAGCCGGATCGTAACTGTTAATTCCGATGTACAGGATCTTGGTACTTTCCAGCTTACCGAAGCGGTTTCAACTCTTAAAGAAGTAAAGGTAGTTGGGCAGGTACAGGCAATGGAACAAAAGGGAGATACCACACAATTTAATGCAGCTGCTTTTAAAACCAATCGTGACGCTACAACGGAGGATCTGATCCAGAAAATGCCGGGCATTACGGTAACTAACGGAACGGTAACAGCGCATGGCGAAACAGTTAGCAGGGTACTTGTAGATGGGAAAGTGTTTTTTGGAGAAGATGCTGCACTTACTTTGAAATCTTTACCGGCAGAAATTGTAGATAAAATTGAAGTATTTGATAAATTAAGTGACCAGGCGCAGTTTACAGGTTTCGATGATGGCAGC
>Ga0247739_10001017_pt1 | contig 10101 bp, 9 predicted proteins | sample UWRJL058202B2_FD_180943 | JGI IMG/M metagenome (GOLD analysis project Ga0247739, IMG submission 180943) | Plant litter microbial communities from Arlington Agricultural Research Station in Wisconsin, United States - UWRJ-L058-202B-2 | ecosystem: Environmental > Terrestrial > Plant litter >... | reverse complement strand
TGTCGTGAATGATATGCTGCTAACTTACATTCCGCCGCAATCTATTGAAGATCAATGGGATATCGCTGGATTGGAAAAGCAAATAGAAATGGATTTTGGCCTGCAACTGCCAGTGGCAAAGTGGCTGGAAGAAGACTCTCATTTACATGAAGACACTTTACGTCAAAAAGTTTTGGATGCGATCCAGGCTGCTTACGATGAAAAATGCGAGCGCGTTGGCGATATTTTATTAGAAATAGAAAAACAAGTGATGCTGCAGGTGTTGGACAATTCCTGGAAGGAGCAATTGGCAAGTATGGATCATTTACGTCAGGGAATTAACTTACGCTCTTACGCACAACGTAATCCAAAACAAGAATATAAGCGTGAATCTTTTGAATTATTTCAAAGTATGTTGCACAGCGTAAAACGAGAAACTATACATTTAATGGCGCGTGTTGAGCCTATATCGCGAGAGCAAATGGAAGCAATGGAGCAACAGCGTCGTGACGAATTGGCGCGCCAAAAAATGCAGCTGCAACATGAACAAGCGACTTCATTAACCGAGCCAGTGCCTTCAGCGCCACAGCCAAGATTGACGCAGGCTCCCGTCACTCGTGAAGGTCGTAAGGTGGGACGTAATGATCCATGTCCATGTGGTTCTGGCAAAAAATTTAAAAATTGTCATGGCGCATTGGAATAATTAATTTAAGTTGTGTAGTCGTGTAATAAAAAAGAGATGAGATCCATCTCTTTTTTATTGAGATTTATTAGCCATTTTAATTCACATTAGCGAGAACAAATCATGGCAGTAGGTGAATATCCTTTTCCAATTATGCATCCAGTACGTGGTGTGAAATTAACCGCAGTTTGTGCAGGTATAAAAAAAGTAAACCGCCGTGATGTCGTTTTATTTGAGTTGGCGGAAGGTAGTAACGTTGCGGGTGTTTTCACTAAAAACGCATTTTGTGCTGCGCCCGTTACTGTTTGTCGCGAACACCTAAGCAAAGCGCCAATTCGCTATTTAATTATCAATTCTGGCAATGCCAATGCATGTACTGGCGAACAAGGTTTGTTAGACGCAAAATTAACTTGCGCAGCCATCGCCGAAGCGAAGGGCGTTAAGACGGAACAAGTGTTGCCTTTTTCAACAGGTGTTATTGGCGAACCTCTTCCTGTAGCAAAAATTGTTGCTGCCATTCCTGAAGCCCTATCAAAAGCCAATGAAAATGGTTGGGATGATGCAGGTGCAGGCATTATGACAACGGATACTCGAGCTAAAGGTTTTAGTGAGCAATTTGAGTATGAGGGCAAAACTATTACTGTTAACGGAATTGCGAAAGGTGCTGGAATGATCAAGCCCAACATGGCAACCATGTTGGGTTATATCGCGACTGATGCAAAAATTTCACAACCTTTGTTACAGCAACTTGCTCGTGAAGCGGCAGACAAATCTTTTAATCGTATTACTATTGATGGCGACACATCGACTAACGATTCATGCATTCTAATTGCATCGGGCCAAATAGACTTACCAGAAATTACAACCGCTACGGGTGAACTATACGAAAAATTGCGTGCAACAATTTTGGCCGCGCACATTCATCTCGCGAAAAGTATTGTGAGTGATGGTGAAGGTGCTACAAAATTTGTTACTGTTTCGGTTAGAGGTGGTGCAAGTCGAGATGAATGTTTGGATGTTGGTTATGCAGTTGCGCATTCACCGCTTATTAAAACCGCTTTGTTTGCATCTGATCCAAATTGGGGTCGCATTGTGGCGGCAATTGGTTACGCTGGGGTAGATAATCTGGATGCAAACAAAGTGGTTGTGCATCTAAATGATGTATTGATTGTGAAAGATGGCGGCCGTGCTGCAACTTATACTGAAGCGCAAGGGCAGGCCGTAATGAGCGGTTCTAATATCGCGATTAATATAAATTTGAATCGCGGAAATTTTTCAGAAATTATTTGGACGACGGATTTATCCTATGAATACGTTCGTATAAACGCGGACTATCGCTCTTAAGGATTAGTTATGTCTCGCGTGGTTCATGTTGCAGTAGGTGTTATTGTAAATGATAGCGGCAGCATATTAATTGCAAAACGCCCTGACCAAACACATCAGGGTGGACTATGGGAATTCCCTGGCGGAAAAGTTGAGTCTGGGGAAACTCTTTTCGATGCACTAAAACGTGAGCTACGTGAAGAGTTAGCAATTGATGTCTTCGCAACTGAACCTCTTATAAAAATTCGCCATGACTACGGAGATAAAATTGTTTTATTAGATGTTCATAAAGTGATTCGCTTCGCTGGTGAACCCCAGGGAAATGAAGGTCAACCTATACAATGGGTTTCTCCAGCGCAATTAACTAATTACGAGTTTCCTGCGGCAAATGTTCCAATCATTACCGCGATCAACTTGCCGAAACGTTTGCTGATTACCGGTGAGTTTATTAATCGTGATGTTTTTTTAAATCGCATTGAGATCGCTCTTCAGAGGGGAATTCGTTTAGTTCAATTGCGGGTAAAGGCTCCGGAAATTTTTTTAGATTTAGCTGATGATGTTGCAGAAATTTGTGAAAAATATTCTGCCAAGTTATTGCTGAATACTTCGGACAATATTTTTTCTCAAATTTTACCGCAAAAAAATATTGGTCTTCATTTAAATTCAGTTAATCTTCTGGCGTGTAACTCCAGGCCTGTTGCAAAAGACATTTTATTAAGCGCATCCTGCCACAATCAAACTGAAATCGATCACGCACACAAAATTGGTGTAGATTTTATGTGCGTATCGCCTGTGCAGGCGACAATATCTCATCCAGAACAGCAAGGCATTGGTTGGAATAAGTTTAGTCAGTTGTTAGAAGGCGCAGTTATTCCGGCCTACGCATTAGGCGGTATGAAAGAAAGTGATTTATCTATTGCGTTGGCGCACGGAGCTCAGGGAATAGCAGCTATTTCTGAGTGGTGGTGAAATGTTAATTCTCATTTAAGTCTTCTGAATTAACATCAAGCGAGCTGCCAGCAATTTTATGACTTTCACTAGCCCATTCACCTAAGTCAATTAACCGACATCTATCGCTGCAAAAAGGCCTATACGGAAAATCATCATTCCAAAGTACTTCTCTTTTGCAGGTTGGGCAATTTAGTTTAATTGTTTCGGGCTCGGTCATTTTAATAGTTCTTAAATTTATTTTTCGATGAGATCCATATAAAAATTATGCAATTGTTCAACTTGCATATCTAAATTTTTTAAATCCCCGTGATTTTCAATAATGTCATCAGCTTTTGATCGACGCTCCGCGCGACTCATTTGTGTTGCCATTATTTTTTTTATTTGTTCTGGTTTATTGGTGTCGCGAGTCATCGCACGCGATATTTGAAGGCTTTCGTCTGCATCTACAATGAGTATGCGATCTACTAACTCATACTGATTTGTCTCTAGCAGCAATGGTGATGATAAAATTTGATACGCACTTTTACTGTGTTCGAGCTGCGCAATAGTTTCAGCACGAACAATCGGATGAAGCAATTTTTCAAGCCATTCTTTTTCGCTTTGATCATTAAAAATCAATTCGCGTAATTCGCTTCTATTTAATGTTTCATCAACGTTCAGAATTTGCTGGCCAAAATGTTCGGCGATTTCTTTTAGCGCGGGCTTATCGACGCCTACGACTTCACGAGCAATCACATCTGCGTCAATCACATCAATGCCGAGATTTTCAAATCTCCGGGAAACTTCTGATTTTCCGCTACCTATACCACCCGTTAAACCAACAATCATAAGTTGAGTTTCGTGTCAGTGATGACCTACCGCGTAGGCTAAATAGGCTTGATTAATGTCGTGACCCCACATGAGCGCAATCCAGCCTGCAATAGCCAAATAGGGGCCAAAAGGAATGGGAATATTTTTATCGCGACCACGAATTACAATCATGCCAACACCTATAACTGCACCAGCAAGCGCACTCAATAAGATAATTTGCAGTAGCATTTGCCAGCCCAACCACGCGCCCAAAGCGCCAAGCAATTTAAAATCACCGAAGCCCATGCCTTCTTTTCCGGTTAAGAGTTTAAATAACCAGTAGACAGAAAAAAGCGATATGTAACCACCAATAGCTCCCCACAATGCGCTATCAAGTGTTGTGAACAAACCAAATGCATTTGCAATTAGTCCGAGCCATAACAGAGGTAAAGTAATTGTATCTGGCAAAAGTTGCGTGTCAAAATCAATCATTGTTAACGCAATTAGACACCATGTAAAAATCAGACATGCTAAACCTGTCAGGTTTGCGCCGAATACATAGATAGCAACTACAGAGAGTATTGCGGTGACTGCTTCGACGATTGGATAACGCGGTGAAATTTTTGTTTTACATGCAGAACATTTTCCGCGTAAAAAAAAATAACTAATAACAGGAACATTTTCCCACGGCTTAATTTTGTGGCTACACGAGGGACAAGTAGAATTGGGGGTAACTAAATTAAATTTTTCAGGAGTGAATTTTTTTTTTGCTTCGTCCTTAACGTTCTCACTGCCTAGAAACTCGATACATTGTGCGTGCCAATCCCTTTCCATTATTTTAGGTAGGCGATAGATCACAACATTTAGGAAGCTGCCCACGAGCAGCCCCAATATACCTGCGCTAATTAAAGCTAACGCAGGGAATAACTCTAAAGCCTTCAGAATATCATTCACGCTTATACCACTTGACCTAGTTGGAAAATAGGCATGTACATGGCGATCATTAATCCACCTACCAGAACACCTAGCACGGACATAATTATCGGCTCAAGCAGTGACGTTAAACTATCAACTGTATTATCAACAGCTTCCTCGTAATAAACCGCAACTTTATCAAGCATCGCATCCAATGCACCTGACTCTTCACCAATTGCAGCCATCTGAACTAATAATGTCGGAAATATACCGCGGGTTTTTAAAGCAGTGTTTAACTGAATACCTGTTGACACGTCCTCACGCACTTTGAGAATTGCTTCTGAATAAATTTTATTACCTGCAGCGCCTGCAACAGATGTTAGAGCTTCAATAAGAGGAACACCAGCAGCAAATGTTGTTGACAATGTACGTGCAAAGCGCGCCATAACGGATAAGTAAATTATCTGACCTATAATAGGAACCTTTAAGATATATCGATCAATCAAATAAGAAAATGCGGCTGATCTACGAGCCGCTTCTTTGAACAAAAGTGCTGCGATCGCGATACCGAAAAAAGTGTGTATCCAATAAGCTTGGGCAAGGTCTGAAAGATGCAAAACAAATAAAGTAAACGCAGGTAGTTTAGCTCCGAAGCTGCTAAAAGTCGCTGCAAACTGTGGAACTACTTTAATTAAAAGAATTGCAGTAACAATAACAGCGACCACAATAACTGCAATCGGATAACTTAAAGCCTTTTTTATCTTGGCTTTTAATCTTTCTGTTTTTTCTTTATAAGTCGCGATGCGATCTAACATTGTTTCTAGCGCACCAGCTTGTTCACCAGCGTCTACTAAATTACAAAATAAATCATCAAAATATTTTGGATGTTGTCTTAATGAAGGAGCAAATCCACCTCCAGCCGCAACACTGTCACGTATAGTTAATACTAGTTTCCGTAAATTCGGGTTATCCAACCCATCCGCTACAATATCAAAAGCTTGCACAAGCGGAACACCAGCTTTCATCATGGTGGCCATTTGGCGAGCAAATACAGCAATGTCCATAGGTTTGATAGCTTTTCCGCTGCTACCAAAAAGAGGTTTTGATTTTTTTGAAACAGACGATGCTGAGATTCCCTGCTTTAACAGCTGAGCTTTAGCTAAGGCTGGGCTTGAGCTATTTATTTCACCTTGAACCTTGGTGCCTTTCTTATCTACACCCTTATAAGCATAGGTAGATGTCACAACGCTCGCTTTCGCAGGAGCTGCGGATAGTTTTGATTTTTGAGTGGTAACGCTAGCCATAGGTTAATCCTTGGTGACTCGATTAGCCTCTTCAAGGCTGGTTAGCCCCATTGCAACTTTGCGCAATGCGGATGTACGTAAATTATTAAAGCCCGCTTCTTTTGCGGCGCGAGCGATCTGCAATGAGTTTCCGCCTTCCATTATAAGGTTGGCAATCGCAGGGGTAATGCGAACCACTTCATAAACACCTAGCCGACCTTTATAGCCGCCGTTACAATTTTGGCAGCCTACAGGGTGAAATAATTGGAATTCTGCGCGCGGTATTCCTATTTCGTCAAAGCCTTCTTCCGTAAGAATAGCTGGGGGAATATCAGTCGCCGGTTTTTTGCACGCGCTACATAAACGACGAGCCAACCGCTGAGCAATGATCAAGCTAACGCTTGTTGCAATATTGAAAGCAGGAACCCCCATATTCATCAAACGAGTCAAAGTCTCTGGAGCACTATTAGTATGCAGAGTAGAAAGCACCAGGTGACCAGTTTGTGCGGCTTTAATCGCGATCTCTGCAGTTTCCAAATCGCGAATTTCACCCACCATTACAATATCCGGGTCTTGACGAAGGAATGACCGCAGTGCTTCCGCAAAATTCAATCCAACTTTATTGTTCATTTGCACTTGATTAACCCCTTCAAGGTTAATCTCTACCGGGTCTTCTGCAGTGGAAATATTTAGCTCGGGTGTATTGAGAATATTTAAACCAGTATAGAGCGATACAGTTTTACCGCTACCGGTAGGGCCGGTAACCAAAATCATACCTTGTGACTGCGCTAGTGCATCTAAATATAATTTCTTTTGAAAATCTTCATAGCCTAATGCGTCGATTCCAAGCTTGGCTGAACTTGGATCCAGAATCCGCAATACAACTTTTTCACCAAACAAGGTAGGTAATGTATTCACACGGAAATCGATAGCACGAGTTTTAGATACTTTAAGTTTTATGCGTCCATCCTGCGGAACACGGCGCTCAGAAATATCCATCTGCGACATAACTTTCAATCGCGCCGCCATACGAGTTGCTAAATTTACAGGTGGTTTTGCAACCTCATGCAAGATTCCGTCGGTACGAAATCTCACCCTATAGGCCTTTTCATATGGCTCGAAGTGAATGTCTGAAGCTCCGCCTTTAATAGCATCTAAGAGTATTTTATTAATATATTTAACAATAGGTGCTTCATCGGCTTCAGAGGTTTTGTCATCTGCCGCCGCTTTGTCATCAACACCTTGTATATCAAGATCCAGCTCGCCGTCGTCTAAACCCCCTAAAGCATCATTTAAATTTTCTTGAGCATTAAGAAATTTTTCTATGGCAATGGCAAGTTTATCCGCCTCTACCAAAATGGCATCAGTATTTAAGCCTGTATTGAATTTGATCTCATCCAGCGCATGCAGATCAGTTGGGTCCGCAACTGCTAAGAATAATCGGGTGCCTCTTTTGATAATGGGGAGTGCGTGGTGTTTACGAATTAGCTTTTCGTCTACCAGTTTGTCTGGGATAGCATCTTTACTTAGCGCATCTAAATCAAATAAAGGCGCGCCAAACTCTTCTGAGGCGGCTTTGGCGATGGTGCGAGAATCTAGTAAACCGTTATTCACCAAGTGCTGTACAAAAGGTATTTTTTCTTTAGCGGATTGACTAAGAGCTTTACGCGCGACCTCTGAATCAAGTAAGTTGTCCGCCACAAGCCGTCGGGCGAGGCCATTTAAGTGAACCGGTGTATTCATACGCTGCTCCTACCGAAGCGTCTGCGACATTAACTATTTTTAAGCTTTATATAAGGCTGAAGACAAACCTAAATAGCAAACTTAATGCTAAATCTTAACCTCAGAAGATAACTTGCTGTAATTACTAGAATTATAAGTGTGCGAGTTAGTATAGCCAAAAAATAATAATAATTTCAGTAGTTTCACTTCAACTAAATATAGCCCCTGATATCAATTTATGTACTAGTATTTTGTCGGGTGACAAAAAAGGTCACTTTGCTCGCAAATTTGTTAGTCTGAATTTTTGATTTATAGTCCTCAAACGATTGTAAAAAAGCTATTAGCTGCCAATTGCATCGTTTGAAAACGGAGGTTAGTCTTTGGATTGGCTTTATAAATTAATGACTTAGCCGTAGGATAGAATTAAAGCGATTTTTGAATTATCTAGTTGGTATACCGCTTGCAAATTAGTATATGAGTTGAGAGTTTGGCAACCTACATTACTAAAAACCCTTGGAGAAATAAAATGAAAGCAATGCAAAAAGGTTTTACATTGATTGAATTGATGATCGTTGTAGCGATCATTGGTATTTTGGCCGCAGTAGCGTTACCTGCATATCAAGACTATACAGTTCGTGCAAAAATGGCTGAAGTTGTGTTGCAGTCAGATGCCGTCGGTGGTGCTTTAGCTGATTGTATTTTGAATAAAGACGATATTACTAAATGTGATGCCGCGGGTTCGGGAGTTGTTGTTGCGGATCCTTCTAATCTTTCAAAATATATAAATGGTAATATAACGGTAACTGCACCGGTTGCCAACGCAAACGGTAACTTTGCATCGGTATTGTTTTCGCCTCTTTGGGCAAACTTGGGTGCTGCTGGAACAGCAAAAATGACAGTTACTATCATGCGTTGTTCAAGCGGTGTTGTCCGTCGTTGCGGTGTTGACGTAGTTGGTGATTATAAATATTTCCCTAACTCTTGCCGCAATGCTTTGACAGATATCGTTACAGTGCCGACAGGTTGCTAATTTTGACCTTAAGTGACTAGCTTAAAAGCCACATCATTAGATGTGGCTTTTTTTAGTGTATTATGTAGCTATGAGATAGAGATTGCTAATATCGGATTCAGATTATGTGGTTAGCAAAAATAAAAGCAGCAACAAATCATTTCGTTGCGACCCTCCTAATTATTGGATTCGCTGCCTGTCTCGTTTTTTATATTTGGTACCCTGGCTTTTACTCGCATGTTATGCCGGGCTTGCAACTATTTATCATAATGGCCTGTGTTGATCTCGTCCTCGGCCCCTGCATGAGCTTAGTGATTTTCAACTCTAATAAATCTCGTAAAGAATTATTTCGCGATTACAGCCTTATAGTATTTATCCAATTAATTGCGTTGGGTTATGGCATTTTTTCTGTATCCCAAGTTCGCCCAGTTTATGTCGCACTAAATACTGATAGCTTACAAGTGGTCTCAGCTTCGGAGATTCAATCTGCGCACATGGGTGTGTCTGGTGAGTTTTCACATCTTCCATGGTCTGGTCCGAAATTAGTGTGCTTTCGCGCTCCAGCAAATGAAGCGGAAACAAAAGAGGCCCTTGAAATGGCCTCGAACGGAATTGCTCAATATGCCGTACCAAAATATTTTAAAGCGTGCGATAAAAACCAGCTTGTTTCAGCTGCCAAATCAATTACTGAAATTAAAAAAATTGCGCGCGAAAGTAAAGATAATGAAATGCTCAATACCCTTGAAAAAATTAATGATATAGACCAAAGATACGTATGGATGCCAATGAGAAGCCGCTTCAGTGAGTCCATTGTATTTATCAATGTCACTACCGAAAAGCCGGAATATATTTTGGATAAAAATAAAAAATTGCATTGACATTTATGTGCCTTGTAAAGATTTCATAAAGCGAAAATACATTCGCATAATATGCCGTTAGTTTTTTCTATCAATCAAATTTCGATTGTGAAAACGGCTGCAAAGCACTAAGAGCTACTTGTCAAATTCAAGAGGTTTGGTAGCTTAATCCCAGTTTTTCTGTTCAGCATACGCTTCTCCAGCATCAGAGGGTTACATCTTCCCATTGTTCAGCCTTTTCAGTTTACTTAATTACGATGACGCGTTTTATTTATTCTTAATTAATCATTGGTTTATAAATGGAAGGAGTTGTATTTTTGTGGGTAAATACTACGGAATTGCTAATAAATTTTCGTCCCAACCCTCATCGAAAGATCAACCGCTCTGCAATGTTTTGTCAGCGCTCCGATAGAAATAAAATCCACTCCTGTTTCTGCAATTAATGGCAATGTTGTCTCAGTAATATTTCCTGATGCTTCCAGCTTTGCTTTTCCGTTATTAATTTTTACTGCTTTGCACATATCGTCGATTGTGAAATTATCTAGCATGATGATGTCTGCGTTTGCTGCAAGTGCTTCGTCGAGTTCGCGG
>Ga0247739_10001014_pt1 | contig 10107 bp, 8 predicted proteins | sample UWRJL058202B2_FD_180943 | JGI IMG/M metagenome (GOLD analysis project Ga0247739, IMG submission 180943) | Plant litter microbial communities from Arlington Agricultural Research Station in Wisconsin, United States - UWRJ-L058-202B-2 | ecosystem: Environmental > Terrestrial > Plant litter >... | reverse complement strand
CCTGAGCGAAGTAGCTATAAAAGAACGGCGTGGATTTTTTTCCAGTTTTCAGTATGTAACCTTAATTGGCGGCCAGTTAATTGCGCTGGGTTTACAGCTTTTATTACAACGTATTTTCCTGACCGACAAGCAGATGCACGAATGGGGATGGAGAATTCCTTTTGTCATAGGAGCCATTCTTTCCTTAGTCGCTTTGTATCTAAGAAGCAATTTGCATGAAACGGAAGCTTTTGAAAATAAGGATGGAAGTGTAAAAAAGAAAGGTTCATTGAGAGAACTTCTAAAACATCCAAAAGCGCTTACAACCGTAGTCGGGCTTACAATGGGTGGTACGTTGGCTTTTTATACTTATACAACCTATATGCAAAAGTTTTTGGTGAACACTGTCGGGTTAACCAAGGATCAGTCTACCACATTGACTTTTTGTTCCCTTCTTATTTTTGCATTGCTGCAACCACTTTTTGGTATGCTTAGTGACAAAATAGGCCGCCGTCCTCTGCTTATTGGTTTTGGTGTACTTGGTACACTTTGCACCGTTCCTTTACTTACTACACTCAGTACCGTTACCACAATGGCCGGTGCCTTTGGATTGTTAATGGCTGCATTGCTCATTGTCAGCGGTTACACTTCAATTAATGCTGTTGTAAAAGCTGAATTATTTCCGGTGGAAGTACGTGCATTAGGAGTTGGTCTTCCTTATTCTCTGACTGTTGCAATCTTTGGAGGAACAGCCGAATATCTGGCATTATGGTCCAAAAATCTGGGTCACGAAAGTTACTACTATTGGTATGTCACGATCTGTATTTTCATTTCACTCATTGTATATATAGGAATGAAGGATACCAAACATACTTCACTGATAGACAGGCAATAAAAACTAAATTTGTAAAAAAATAAAAAATTAGCACTTCTAAGAAAAGACAAATTATCTCTTGACATAATACAGCAAATTTTATAATTTTCTGGAAACCAAAACTTTCAGAAATTATGAATATAATTGATCGAATCGAACGTTGGGGCGATACGCATCATCCGGCCTGGCTGGATGTGGTTCGTATTGGTTTGGGAGTACTCCTATTTGTAAAAGGAATTAGTTTTATCAGCGACACCGCTAAATTATCTGAACTGGTCAATGAACTTGATATAAGGTTATGGACCGTAGCAGCAGTTCATTATGTAGCTTTCGCGCACATTTTTGGAGGTTTTTTAATCGCACTTGGCTGTCTCACAAGAATTTCCTGCATTATTCAGATACCAATTTTGATCACAGCTGTGTTTTTCCTTAATATTCGTTTGGGATTTTCGTACCTAAATTCAGAACTGTGGTTATCAATGATTACACTCTTATTAGTAGTGACGTTTACAATCATTGGTTCAGGCCGTTTCTCGATGGACGAATGGATGCGCACCCATGATCATTAACTTAATATGAGTGCGGTTTTGAATAAATATTTCCTTTTATATTCTAATGGAGTCATGCCGGTAACTTTTTTGAAGTGCCTGTAAAAATTGGAAACATTATTAAAGCCGCACTCAAAACAAATAACTTCTGTTGCCAGTAAATCTTCTATTAAAAACCGGCAAGCATGGCTAATCCGGATTTCAGCCAGAAAATCGTTATATGTTTTCTTGGTCATTAATTTAAAATAACGGCAAAAAGAAGTAATTCCTAAATTTGCAATAGAAGCCACATCCTGCAAAGAAATATCATTCCTGTAATTGGAAAGCGTATAAGAATACACTTTATTCAACCGTAATGTTTCTGAATCATTAGATTTGTAAAAAGCATGTGCAGACGTAATACTTTCTGTCTCTGTCGTTTCTGCCAAAATCTTTAAAATAGATAATAAAGCAATGATCCGATCCAGATTTTTGGCATTTACTGCAGCATGCATCAAAGGAATAATCTGCGCTTTCGCTTCATTATTTATCAGTAATCCCTTTTTTGCTTTTTCGTATAATTGGGGAATTAAATATGCTTCGGGTAAATGTAAAAGATCCGCTCCAAGCCAATCCGGCAAAAAATGTATAATAATCACTTCTACCACCGGATGATTATCCCCCTCCTCCATACGCCAGATATGCGGAAGGTTTTCACCCAATAAAATCAATTCTCCGTCTGAGAAGTTGCTGATATTATCTCCGATCAAACGTACTCCTTTTCCTTTGATCAGGTAATGTAATTCAAGTTCCGGATGGTAATGCCAGACCGTTCCAAAACTGGATTCCTTTTCGTGACGAATACTAAACGAGTTCTCTGATTTGACAGGGACGCGATGAAAATGCGGTTTCATATAAAGTAAAATTCAACAATTAAAGCTTTGTCAAATTTCTTTCTACTGTTATTTTACATCCCGCACAAAAGCATTATCAGCCTGATTCATTCATTTACCTATTTTTCACAAATTGTTTTTCTGGTAAACAGGAATTAATAATATTATTCGGCTGTCAGCCAGTTCAAATTAAAACGATAATGAATGCTGCTGCTAACCAGGTGAATAAGATTGTCGGGTGACTGGGTCATAGCCAGATAACCTCTTGGCTCTGCATGGATTTTGTCCATTTCAAAAGCGCCGGTCCAGGCCCCTCCATTTAAATAGCGCTCTTTTCCATCCGTTAAAAGCTTTTTTACCGGCCAGGTTTTTCCCTCATCATAGGAAAGAGCAGCATACATACCATAACCTTTAAAAGTGCCGCCTTTTCCGTCTGAAAACAGCATTCCTATTTTGCTTTCGTTCGTTTCTTCGGGATGATGGGTAAAAGAAATTAATAACAACGGGCCTTCATTCAGGCGATAGAAAACCAGTCTTTGTCCACCTGCAATGGGAGAAAATTCTGATGCAGAATATGTCCAGCTTTTACCCATATCTTTTGAAATACTCATCGGCATTCGCAATCCTTTGCCATCAGAAGATTCAATATTATTATTTCTTCCCAATGCCATCAAACTGCCATCTTTTAACTGAACAACTCCTGCATGTATACCGGCAATAAGTCCTCCGGTATTTCCTGCTTTATATTCGGGAACGGTAGGATCGGTATATGGATTTTCCCAGGTTTTTCCGTTGTCTTTACTAATATGAATAGCAGTTCCTCCCATTGGGCCCGGATCTGCATCGCCAGCTTGCACCAACCAGCCTTCTTTCGTTTTGAACATTCCTCCAATTACCTGATTACGAACCTGATGCTCGGGATCAGCCAATGTAGGGGCCGACCATGTGACACCATTATCAGTGCTGGTCCGGAGAACCATAGCCAGATTTTTCCAATCACCATCCGTTTCTACTCCGTTCATATAAAACAACGTTCCTTTTCCATCATCAAAAAGTGAAGAACCTGTCATATTACGATCCGGTACTTTAAAAAAATCTGATGGCTGATCCCACTCTTTTTGCCCCGCACGTAACCGGCTTGCCAGGATTGTCATTTCCCGACCCGATTCCTGATCGGTTGAAAACCAGACGGCCAGCAAATCGCCATTGGCGCACCAGGTAATAGCCGGACAATGATTATGATGGAAAAATGAAACTTCTGACGGACAATCAGGTTTGTACACGTAACGTACGGGCTCCATAAAAACCGGTTTTGAATCTGAAACTTTTTTCCATTCAAAATTCTTTTGCAGTACATTTTTATGAACTACTGAAACAGGAGCAGTAGGAAGTGGTTTGGTAGCTGGCAAATCTCCTTCTACAATTCTGAAACCTAACTGAAAATGTTTGTCTTCCGGAATCATTGCCATACGGTTAGAAGATCGCAGATAAGCCACAGGCGTTCCGTGACTTCCTCCTCTTGTAACGCGGAACAAGCCATTGGCCATTCCAACAGGATTTTCAAGAATATTTATTTTTTTGTCGGAAATATAAGGTCCATACCAATCGTAACACCATTCTTCCACGTTGCCGTGCATATCATAAACCCCCCACTTATTAGCTTCTGCCTGAGCGACTTTCAACGATACAACAACAGGCTCACGATCTGTTTTCTGACTTTTTAAATGTGCTTTTGAAAGAAATCGGCCTGTCGAAAAATCAGTTACTGTACCAGCTCTGCAGACATATTCCCATTCTGCTTCGGTTGGTAAACGATATGTTTTCCCTTCTTTTTTACTAAGCCATTGGCAGAAAGAAATTGCATCCTGGTAATTTATAAAAACAACAGCTTCATCATCTTGCTTGGAAAAACCATCTTTTCCCCGAAACTTTTTATGTGACGGATCAAAAGCTTCATACTGAGAATTAGTAACTTCGGTAGCTCCAATTTTAAATGCTTTTATACTAACTCTGTGAACCGGATTTTCGTCAATAGTTTCACCTTCTCCTTCTGAACCCATGTAAAACTTTCCGGCAGGAATATCTGCCATTTGCATTCCCAAAGAATTTGTTTTTTGGGAAAAAGTCTTTTGCATGATTAAAAAGGTCAATACTACTATGCCAATCCATTTCATAACTGTCCACTATTATTTAATATAATCTTTCTTAAAATTACTGACGATATTTAACTGATCCTGAATTTTTTCAACTTCGCCAAGCAGATTATCCATTCTTTCTTTTAATTCATCCGTCAAAATACCAACTTCTCTTCTCGTATAAAGTGATATTGGAAAACCGCGTTTTTGAAGACTATATTTGGCAATAATCGGATAAGCTGAATGTACAATGTCCATCGAATCAATGAAAAATTGTTGGACCAATGCCACATCTTCCTGCTGGTCTGCATTATTAAAATGTTTGCAAATCCACACTACCAGTTCCGGATAAATATTTCCCTGGATGCATGAAAGTCCCGCGGCTCCGGCTTGTAATGATGATACAGCATTGACCATATATGCATCGTATAAACCAAATTTATAGGTTTTTCCAACCTGTAAACGACGCGCCACTTCTTCAGAATCAAGACAGGTATCTTTATGATAAACAATTCGTCCGCTTTTTAATAATTCCTCCAATACATCACTGTTGATCAATCGCTTATACGGAACCGGACATTCATAAAAACCGAGAGGAATATCATCCGTCAGCTCAATTAGCTCCTTAATATTAGCAATAAAAACTTCATCCGATTCATCTTCATCAGCAATAAGTCCTGAAATAATAATGACGGCCTGTACGCCGGTTTTATATATACGTTTTACAAATTCAGCCTGCTGAAACATTGGCCCGCCAAATGTACCGGTGGCAACTACCGGTACTCTTCCAGCAACCTGATTTACAACAGTTTGCGTTATATTTATTCTTTCATGTTCTGTCAATTCAAACATTTCACTGGAAAGGCAATTAGCAAAAAGGCCGGCAGCACCTGCTTCCAGATAAAATTCTGTCAAGGTTTTTAATCCTTCATAATCGATTTCTCCGGTTTCTAAAAACGGAGTGAGCATGACAGGAATAAATCCTTTTGGTAAAGAGGAGGGTTCAGGATTAGTGGTCATATTATTTATATCAGTTTTTCGTTTGTATTTGTTGTTTGTGACGACACAAACAATGGCCCGTGTTGGTCAGTTAATTGGCAAAAAAATCTTGTCATCAATGGCTGTTCATCACTACATCTGGTTTATGCTTAGCTTTATTTTTAAATCTTGTCAATAATAATCCCGTCAGAAAAATAGTAAGTGTGCCGACGACCATGATCATATTTTGATGAAGAGGGTTACGTAAATAAGCATATTCGTCTGGAAGCTGAGATGAAAAAGTCATCCAGATAATCACAGTAATTCCAATCAGCGTTGCAGTAAGGGCTTCGGTATTTTTTGTATTTCTTGAAATAATACCTAAAAGAAATAGTCCTAACATCCCTCCTGCAAAAATCCCGGACAACATCCACCATACATCCAGTACACTTTTCACACCGATCATGGCAATTCCTGTAAGCATACCTAAGAGCCCAAAACCGGTTGTAGCAATATATAATAACCTCATTGACTGCTTCGTAGTCAAATCAGATTTAATATAACGCTGATAAATATCGACTGAAAAAACTGTTGCCGAAGCATTCATCCCAGAACTGATCGTGCTCATTGCCGCGGACATAATTGCTGCAACGATTAATCCAAGCAATCCGACCGGTACTTTATTTACCATAAAATGCGGCATTACTTTGTCCCCGTATTCAGCAGGAGTAAGTGTTGCTGCCAAACGACTTATCGCTTCTGCCGTTCCCTGCGGCAGACGTTCAGTTGCTGCCTGCATCCGAACTGCATTCAAAAGATCAGGACTACTTTGATAATAAGCGTAAAGACAAGACCCCAGCACAAAAAATATTAATGAAACCGGCAAATAAAGATACACACACAGCCAGACAGAACTTGCTGCTTCTTTAATGGAAGTCGTTGTATGATAACGCTGTACATAATTCTGATCCATCCCAAAATTGTTGAGATTCATGAAAAATCCATACAACAAAACCACCCAAAAAGAGGATTGCATGAAATCAGGAGAAAAACTTCCCAGGCTAAATTTATGATCTGTTTTTCCAATATCAATGATCTTTGAAATTCCGCCATCCATATTGCTTACAACGAGATACAAAATTACCAGCGCACCGATCGTTTTAACAACTCCCTGCACCACTTCCGTCCAAATTACGGCCTCCATTCCTCCCATGACAGTGTATAAAACAATACAGATTCCTACCACGATCATAATGGTAGACATCGGATATCCTGTCAAAGCCTGTAAACTCAGAGCAATTCCAAAAAAAATGGATCCCATCCGGGCTAATTGTGTCAACAGAAAACATATTACCGCATAGGTTCGAGCCCATGGGCCAAAACGATTTTCCAGATGTGTATAAGCCGAAACTTCGCCGGTATTGCGATAAAACGGTATAAAAAACTTTGTTGCCACCCATGCCGCTAATGGCATAGATAAACTGAATACAAATGAATTCCAGTTACTTCCATAAGCTTTTCCCGGAACTCCCAGAAAAGTATTGCTGCTTAAAAATGTAGCATAAATTGAAATCCCAATTGCCCAGCCGGGTATTTTTCCTGATGCTTTAGTAAACTGATCTGCGGTTGTATTTTTTCTGGAAAAAAAAATACCTACTGCTATCATACCTGCCAGATATGTAATGACAACAATAAGATCAATAACAGGTAAGGATTTCATTCTACTTTTGAATAAGTATAACTTAAATACAAATAAAGAATATAAAGTTTATGCTTTTGTATGGATTTATCACTTATTACTATATGATATTATCAAATGAAGCTTTACTTATTTAAATTATGTCAGAATTACTTTTCTACTACTTTTTTGTCACGAAAAAAATAGCCAATTCCTATTGTAGAAATAACGATGAGCGTAATGAGAACAACTTTTGTCCAAAGTCCTTCATTCGGATGCGCCAATAAATAAGTAATATCCTGCGCTTCTTTCCCTGCCCAAACTGCAAGTATTGTCCTGGGGATCATTCCCAGCGTTCCTCCCGCCAAAATTTGTTTGAATCTTGCTCCTGCCATTGCAAAAAATAAATTTGCCACTGCAAAAGGTAAAATCGGAGATAATTTGGCAAAGAAAATAAGACGAAGCTCATTTTGGTAAAAACGATTCAGCAATGACGTTACTTTGGGATAAACCTGTATCAGATAACCTCTTATTGATTCCGGATTTAGAAAACGGGACATGATAAAAATGATGGCAATAGCACCAAAATTTAATCCGAAAAGCAACGGGATTGCAATCCATCCCAAAAAATAGCCATAAACCAGTGCGAGAAATGTGGGAGGAGTTAAAGCAACAGAAGATGCCAGCGTGAGAATCAGTGTTACAATAATCCAGTTTTGGAATGGCCAGCTTCTTAACAGACTTTCATGATTGATCGCCCAGGCTGTTGCCAATGAAGTTGTTACCAACGGAACAATGATCATTAAGATGCTGATAATAACAGGCAGCGAAAATTTCTTAGCGGATGAGCTCTCCAAAAGCATGTAATTTAAATGGGCAATTCTTCCAAATCAACGCTTTGAATAGTCAAAAGGTTTTTCATACCCTTATCTTTGTTATACGTTAATACTGATTATCTATGAAATTTGGCACAAAAGCTATACATGCAGGCGTAGAGCCCGACCCATCCACTGGTGCAATTATGACACCAATTTATCAAACCTCGACTTATGTACAGGAAAGTCCGGGCAAGCACAAAGGATATGAATATTCCCGGACGCACAATCCTACCAGAACTGCTTTACAGAATGCATTGGCTGCTTTGGAAAATGGAAAACATGGAATTTGCTTTGCTTCCGGCCTTGCTGCTACTGATGCCGTACTAAAACTTTTCAGGCCTGGCGATGAAATTATTGCGACTAATGATATTTACGGAGGTTCATACCGGATTATGAAACGGATTTTTGAGCCTTTCGGATTCGTGTTTCATTTTGTGGACATGAGCGATATCAGTAACATTGAAGCGGTAATTTCAGATAAAACCAAAATGATCTGGATAGAAACGCCAACCAATCCGCTACTGAGGATTATTGATATTGAAGCTGTAACTGCCTTATGCAAAATGAAGGGAATTACAAGTGTTGTTGATAATACTTTTGCATCTCCATATCTTCAGAATCCACTGGATATGGGCGCGGATATTGTCATGCATTCTGTTACCAAATACCTGGGTGGACATTCGGATACTGTCATGGGAGCACTGATTATTAATGATGATGAACTTGCAAAACAACTGGCTTTTATACAAAATGCAAGTGGCGCAGTGCCTGGTCCGCAGGATTGTTTTTTGGTTTTGAGAGGAATAAAAACTTTACACATCCGCATGCAAAGGCATTGTGAAAATGCCATTATTGTTGCTAACTGGCTCGATACCAATTTAAAAGTAGGAAAAGTTTATTACCCCGGCCTACCTTCTCACATTGGCTACGAACTGGCAAAAAAGCAAATGAAAGGTTTTGGAGGAATGCTTTCATTTGAATTAAAAGGAGATGATTATGAAGAAGCGATTCAGGTGATGGAAAAACTGAAAGTATTTTCATTGGCCGAATCACTTGGCGGAGTTGAATCGTTATGTACACATCCTGCAAGCATGACTCATGCAAGTATTCCAAAAGAAGAACGGGAAAAAGTGGGATTGAAAGATACACTGATACGTTTGAGCGTTGGTATTGAAGATGTAGAAGATTTAATAGCTGATCTGGAGCAGGCAATTGGGTAAGGTCTTTTTTGCAATCGCAAATCAAAACACTTACTTTTGAAATTGCATTCAAGAAACAAAAAATTTAATAACAGATATGGAATTAACAGGAACGGTCATTGCTTTACTTCCTGAGGTGAGCGGCCAGGGCAAAAACGGAACGTGGCGGAAACAGGAATTTATTCTTGAAATCCCTTCACAGTATCCTAAAAAAGTTTGTATTTCTTTATGGGGAGATAAAATTGAACAAGCTGGCTTACAGGTAAATGACGCTGTAACTGCATCGATTGATGTTGAAAGCCGCGAATACAATTCCCGTTGGTATACAGAAATAAAAGCCTGGAAAGTCGATAAAGCCGGAAGTACTGGTGGTGGCGGTAATTCAAGTTCACAAGCATCTAATTCAGGAAACAGTCCTTTGCCTTCGGTTACTACATTCAGTGAAGACGAGTCGGACGATTTGCCGTTTTAACATTTTGCAGATTCAGTCTGTTGTCCAGCGCGGCACATTATAGTTGTTAATAGATTTAATTGGCCGTCTGTTTTTCTTTGAAAAGCTGACGGCCAATATTTTTATTTGGTTATAACGAAAAACAGTGATTTCAAATCACTTGTAAGCTTTTACTTATTTTCTAACCGGCTAGTTTGACTGATAAGCTACCGACATCGTAAAGCGGTCCAGGATTTCATGAGGATGAACTTCCAGGATTCTTGCAAGCACCATCACCACCAATGTATTAGAAGCAATTTTTCTTGAAATTCCTGCAAACGCTGCAAAAACATCTACGGTTACTGATTCCTTTTCGTCCAGAAGTTTCATAAGTTTTTCCTCCTTTTCACCATACTGAAACCTGACATCCCGTTCTCCTCGTCCGCGCCGCATAATTTCTTTCATTTCACGGCTGGCCTGAATTGATTTGTCTTCTACGCGGATATATGCCTGACGATTTCCGGCAGCATCAATTA
>Ga0247739_10001013_pt1 | contig 10110 bp, 4 predicted proteins | sample UWRJL058202B2_FD_180943 | JGI IMG/M metagenome (GOLD analysis project Ga0247739, IMG submission 180943) | Plant litter microbial communities from Arlington Agricultural Research Station in Wisconsin, United States - UWRJ-L058-202B-2 | ecosystem: Environmental > Terrestrial > Plant litter >... | reverse complement strand
AGGTGCCGATAGCACAGGCATTTCGAATCAGATCATGTCCTGTTGTAGTTTGGCAAATATCTGCAGGACAAAGATTAAAACTTTCGCCATCGGTATAAACCCTAATTCCGTATAAATATTTACCTCCCAGGGTTTCTACTCTGGTAATATATCCTCCTCTTGCTGGAATAAATTCCTGCACCAAAGCCGTATGGTCAATTCCAAAATCTATGCCCTTTTCGTCGATAGCCACTTGTACATCTTCGAGAGAATCGAATTTTTCTATACCAGCCCCACTACCACCAATATTTGCTTTAATTACGATTGGAAAACGAAGACCAGCTATTGCTTTTTCTATTTGTGAGGTATGGTTTATAACCCTTGATTTAGGATAACGAATACCGAGTTTCTGCAAAAGCAACAGCTGTAAGGCTTTTGAAGTTTCATAGGTAAATGCTTTATAACCGTTAATTACCCTTACCCCATGTTCTTCTAAAAATTTTAGATAATTTAATGTGTAAAAAGTTCCCTGTACACCATCTCTAAGGTATGCTGAAGGGCTCATGCGGTTAAAAAACAAATCAAATTCAGGCTTACCATCTTCTATAGCGAAAAAATGTTTTGTCGGATTTGTGGTTTGGAATGGGATGCCACGTTTTTCAAGTTCAGCAAACAAAGGCTTAAACCAATCGGGTTGTTCGTAAGAAATAGATATTGAGCTCATCTTATTTTTTTTAAGCTGTTAAGTATTAATTGATTTGGATAAAAAATCCAGTAAAAGAATGCAGTCCTACTTTGCTATGATTTTAGGGCAGAGAAAGCTGCCCTAAAATCATAGCAGTTATCTTCCGCCAATCAGGTTTCCAAAAAAAACAGCGTTCAGAAATAATCTGGCCGTTCCTAGCCAATAGCCGCGATAAGTCGGATCATCAGCAAAAAGAATAACTTCTCCATTTCCAATTCCTGTTGCAATTATTGCTGCAGAATTAGCAACCTTTGCCGTATTTATTTTTGAAGAATACCCATTAATCAACGGTTTTGCTGTATACTGCGCTACTGTTGCATACTTATTTGCACTGGGAAGCAATAGCGTAGATCCGTTTTTATTTATGAATAATTTGCGTGAATTAACCCCGAATGCAATTGGATGAGAAATATCTAAATCGGAAACAAATATGGCACCATTAATTCTTTTCGAACCTTCTACATCTTCTTGTCGGCTATAATCCAATCTTTCAGAAGTTGGTTTTGGCAATTTAACCCCTGCGTTATTTCCAGTTGCTTTAGGCTGATCTTTTTTGCTATCATCGCCAGGCTTCTCTGCCGAGAAATTAACTGGCGGTAAATCGCCTCTTCTAGATGAAGTTTCTGTTTGAGAAAGTTTCTCTTTTACAATTTCCTGCTGAACAGCCCATTGTGTGGCGGTCTGAAAAGTAATTAAAGTTCCTCCATCATTTACCCAGCTTTTAATTTTATCTACAGTCGCTTTATCCCAGGCACTATAATTTCCTCCAGGAAGCACAAGAACATTATAACGGTTAAGTGAAGTTCTGGCAAAGCTTTGTAAATCCAATTTGGTTACCGGAAGATCCAGTTGTTGATTTAATAAAAACCATACCTGACCTGCTTCAGAAGAAGTAACGCCCTGGCCGAAGGCGAGTGCCACTTCAGGTTTACGTACCGCTTTAACATTACTACTCCCAAGATCTATACCTTCAGCACTAAATCCACTTGAAACGGGGGTAATTTCGATATTGGCCGATTTGGCAACATTATTTAAGGAAGCCAAAAGTGAATCGGCAGAAACAGTTTGGCCAACAACAGGAATAACCAGTGCGCCTGGTAAATAGGTTTTTTTACCACTTGAGGTATTGGCAACAAAAGATTTAAATGCTGTTTTTACCAGGATGTTTTTTAATTGTAACTGGTAAAGTGCTTTGGTATAATTATAATCACTGGAATTAATCAGGTAAGCATAGGCGCCTTTTTCGATATTTAATGACTTGCTTGCTATAGGAAGATTTTTAACTATAGCACCCTTCGAAAATGCGCCATTTAGCTTAGCATACTTTAAGCCATAAGCGTGAATGATGCTCCAGCCCGTATTGTCATAAAAAATACTATCCTTTAATGCGTTTTCCTCGAAAACAGAGTGAACGATTAAAAAGTTAGCCTGTGCTGATGGAACAATGTATGAGTTATTTTTCTCAAAAGTTTTACCATCCTGACTAAGGTTATCAGCAAGTTCGTAAACTTCTACATGGTGCTGCAGCAAGAGCCCAAGAAATTTTTGAGTCAGGTTTTGATCATTCTTATCGCCAAATACAAATCCTTTAGCTGGATTTTTTTGACCTTGTTCAAGCGCATATTTAAAAAAATCTTTCTGAACTTTAAATAAACCTGCCTTTTCGGCTACAGCGCCTTTAATTGTTGAAAAACTGGTTGCCAGATGATTGCGAATCGTGAAGGCACACGTTAAGGGGCCATTTGTAGATTCCTGAACAATACCTAAAGAACGGGCCTGTTCAAATGTTGCGGCAACTGAACCAAAAAACTTAGGATAAGTTGATCCGTATATTGGGGACAGGTTATCATAATTCTCTTTTGTGAAATAAAATGAACCGATGTCATCAAGTGCTTTTGCATGATATTTCGCCAAAGTAACCTGATAATCGTAAAGAAATTGTGGAATAATTGGGCTTTCGTGACTTTTTGGGGTTGGCTCAAAATAGTAAGTTGCATTGGTACCTTGCTCGTGGAAATCAATCTGCACATTTGGATACCATTTATGAAAAAAAGTTAGTCGGTTTCGACTTTCAACCTGTACTAGATTTAGCCAATCACGGTTTAAATCGGTAAAGAAGTGGTTAGTTCGTCCACCTGGCCAGCCTTCCTGATGCTCCTTGTCGGCAGGATCGCCAACTGGCGGAAAAGAATGATAGGCGTTTAACCAATTAGCCGCCCGGTCACGGCCATCTGGATTTAATGATGGATCTATAAAAATCACAGATTCTGATAACCACTTCTGTGTTTCGGCGTCATTACTGGCCGCAAGAAAATATCCAGTTAACAAACTGGTTTCTGTACTTGATGTTTCATTTCCATGTACACCGTATCCTAAATTAATAATTATTGGCGCACTGTTTCCAAGCACTGGTTTTGCTGGGTCAATTTGTGAAAGGTGCTCCTGCCTAATTTGTTCGAGCTTTTGATAATTTGCCGCCGAGGTGATGGTAACAATAACTTGCTCCCGCTGCTCGTAAGTTTTACCAATGCTTTCTACGTGTACCCTATCTGATACCTTTTCAAGTTGTCGAAAATAGGCCACAACCTGATCGTGACGGGTTAAGTAACTCCCAATGGGATAACCTAAAAAAGCTTCTGGCGTTGGTATTTTCGTATCTAGCTGAGTGGCTTTTGGAAAGAAATAGCTGTTTTGAGCGGCAGATTGCTGAAGAAAGCCAACACTTAATGCAACGGCAATCTTTAATGTTGTTGAGAAAATTTTCATTTTGTTAAGATTTAGTTTAATAGCCTGGGTTTTGGTTAACATCTGGGTCAGACTGCACATCTGAATAAGGAATCGGGAAGAGCCAGAAATTTTTATTTGCTATGCCCAACACTGCTCCCGCTCTTTCCGTCCTCACTAAATCAAACCAGCGGTGTGCTTCAAAAGCAAATTCAATAGCATTTTCATCTTCAATTGCCTGTATCAATGCCACTTGGGTACTTGCGGTTGTGGCCGAAACATCAGCACGGGCTCTAACTGCATTTAAATCTAATGCGGCATCCGAAAGTTTATTTTGTTGCGCCCTTGCTTCTGCCCTTATTAAATAAAGTTCTGCAATCCTAATCAGGTATGATGGATCTGTGCTGGTTGCCGTAGTATTATAAAGCACACCGTAAACAGTACTTCCGCTACCCGCAATAAGCGTATTTCTTGTACCTCCAATGGCTGGATTATTTAACTTGGCTATCAATCCATCTGATGGTTTTAATGTAAATTGTCCGCCAGAAGAACTTGGATACCAAAGATTCCAGTAACTGTTTCTGTCGTTCACCGAATAAGCAAGTTCCAATACCGATTCCGCAGTTTGGAAAGGTGCAGTAAAAAAAGATTTATAAGGTTTAACCAACGAATATTTTGTATTGTTAATTACCTGAGTTGCGTATGTCTCTGCATCTGCCCATTGCTTTCTGTAAAGATGCAGCCTTGCTCTAAGTGCACGGGCAGCGCTTTTCTGAGCCCTATTTCTGGTTGTTGCATCTTCAGGTAGCAACTGTTCTGCCTGTATTAAATCTGCAAGAACCTGATTGTAAGTTTGTTCGAGTGTGCTGCGTTTAATACCTTTCAATACGCTTAAATCTGTGGTGGGTTTAAGTTGCAACTGTACCCCTCCCCAACCTCTTGCTAAGTCGAAATAAGAAAGTGCTCTGATAAAATAAGCCTCTCCTAAAATTTTATTCTTTTCCGCAATAGTTAAAAGTGGATCGTTAACGTTTGGTACATAAGCTATAACACTATTTGCAGAATTGATTGTACGATAAATGCTTTGATACGCAGATACGGTAATTACATTATCTGTCGGAATGGCATTCTGATCAAGCTGAAGATATTCGCTTAAGGTTCCGTTAAAGATTACATTATCTGTGGTAATGGTGCCTAAAGTGGGGTAACTTGAAGCATAATAACCTTGCAGACGATCGTAAGTACCACTAATAGCAGCTCTGGCTGTACTGGCATCAGTTATAGAGTTTTCAGTAGGAAGCGCATTATTGGGTGCTTCTTCCAGGTATTTTTTGCAGGATGCCGACAGCAACACTACGGCAACAAAAATTGCATTTTTAATATATGATGATTTCATTTTCTTAAACATTAGGATTAAAAGGTAACGCTGGCGCCAATCTGGAAAGTTCTCGGTTGAGGTACGGTTGCCCAATCGTAACCCACTGTATTTTGATTATTGGATTGCGAGCTCACCTCTGGATCCAATCCGCCATAATTTGTAAAGGTTAACAGGTTTGTTCCTTGTGCGTAAATTCTAAATTTACTTACTCCAATTTTGCTTAATACATCCTTAGGCAAGGTATAACCGAGGGTTAAAGTTTTAAGTCTGATAAACGAGCCATCTTCCAGATAGCGTGATGATAAACTGGCAACATTTCCACCATAATTATTTGCGGCACCACCATTTTGAGTTGGATTTGCACTGTAAGTAGTTAATCTTGGAATATCCGTTACATCACCTGGTTTTTGCCATCTTTCCAACTGACGGGGAAGAAATCCAATATTGGCTTGTGTACCACCATGAACCATAAAGAAATCGTTCATGTTCATAATTTTGTTTCCTTGTTGAAAGTAAAAGAAGAAGCTTAAATCAAATCCTTTAAAGGTGAAATTATTGGTCAATCCACCTGTATAATTTGGAAGCGCATTGCCAACAATCTGGCGATCTGCAGAGGTAATCAAACCATCCCCGTTCACATCTTCATATACTGCATTTCCCGTTTGCTCATCTACCTTAAGCTGTTTGTACAACTGAAAAGAGTTGGTAGAATAACCTTGTCTTAAAATAGAAATATTCCTTCCTGAAGCACCTAGACTAATATCTGATGCGAGTTTTTCTATTTTATTATTGTTAAAGGAGATGTTGAAATTGGTTGTCCACTGGAAAGCATCTGTTTCTATATTTGTTGAGTTGATTCCCAGTTCAAAACCTTTATTTCTAACTGCACCAAAATTTTGCAAATAGGAAGCGAAACCAGAGCGATATGGTACCGGAACGTTCAGTAATAAATCGTAGGTATATTTATTATAGTAATCTGCAATAATGCTTAACCTGTTTTTAAAAATACCGATTTCGGCCCCAATATTAAATTGTCGGGTGGTTTCCCATGTTAAATCTGGATTAGCTAATTGCGTTGGAGCGATGCCAGGCTGTTCGAGGTAGTTAGCTCCCGACGACCATAAACCTTGGGCTGCATATGCGCCAATACCATTTTGGTTGCCAGATAATCCTAAACTGGCTCTAATTTTCAGTTCATCAAAAAAGTTAAGCTTTTTGATAAATTCTTCCTGACTTAACCGCCATGCTACACCTCCAGAAGGAAAATAACCCCATCGATTATTGGTTCCAAATTTTGACGATGCATCCGCACGAATACTTCCATCAATCGTATATTTTCCATCAAAAGTATAACTCACTTTACTGAAAAAGGACACCAGCTTAGATTCTGCCCTTGAAGCTGAGCCTGATCGTGTCGCCGCTACAGATACTGAACGTAAACTGTTCGCTGCAAAACCAGTTCCGCTGGCACTGGTGCTTTCATTCAATACCGTATTAAGGGTATTTCCAATCAGCGCATTTAGGTTATGTTTTTTGTTAGCACCAAAAGATTTCACAAAGCTCAAAACTTGTTCGTTGGTAAGTACCAGATTTTTATTTTCTATGGATGATGCTGAACCATTTGAAGCAATACCTGCACTGATTAATGTGTTCGAGTAGCTGTTATCATATTCACTACTATTATCAATACTCCAGCTACTACGCAATTTAAGGCCTGGAAGAAAAGTATATTCTCCGAAAATATTGCCAATGGTTCTCCAACCTACAGCTTTACTGTCGAGATTTTCAATTAGTGCCAGGTGATTATCAAAACTTCCGTAACGGGCATAAGTGCCATCTGCATTATATATTGGTAAGTACGACCTTGGAAAAAGCGCTGAGTTAATTACTCCCGTTGGATTATTATCACTGCCACTTAGGTTTCGTTGCGACCTGGTAAAATTAATACTGGTTCCTACTTTTAGTTTGTCGGTTAAGTACGTATCATAATTTAGCCTTGCAGAATAACGCTTATAATCAGAAGGTTTTACGATAGATTCCTGGCCTAAGTAACCCAAACCAATGTAGTAAGTACTTCTATCGGTACCGCCTTGTGTAGAAACTTCATAACTTGAAGTTCTGGCTGTACGGAATAATCCATCTATTCTATCATAAGTTGGCTGACTGGCAGGGTTTGGAAAGGGTAATACAACCGTTGTTGGATTTAAGCCATTATCGATTGCTGTGTTAATGCGTGATTCATTAGTAAGCAAAGCGACTTCTGGTCCAGAGGCTACTTCAAATTTATTAATTGCTGTAGACCAGCCTTGAAAAGTATTCAAGTTTATGTTTGCTTTTGTATTACGCTTTCCACGCTTAGTGGTTACAATGATCACACCATTTGCTCCTAAAGAGCCGTAAATGGCTGTTGCATTGGCATCCTTTAATATCTGAATATCTTCAATATCAGAAGGATTTAGGTCGGCTATCGGATTTGATGCCTGCTGATTACCAAGACCAGCAGATATCGGGTCGGCGTTACTTACAAAAACCCCATCGATGATGTAAAGTGGGTCTACTGATGCGTTAATGGAATTATTTCCCCTAACGCGGAAAGTAATTCCACCGCCTGGAACTCCAGAATTTGAAGTTACCTGAACACCAGTCGTTTTTCCCTGAAGCAGTTGATTAAAACCACCTGATGGTTGATTCTGAACAACTGAACCGCTTACACTGCTAATCGAACCTGCTATGTATTTTCTTTCCTGCGTACTATAGCCTGTTACCACAACATCATTCAATTGGTTTTGACTCTCCTGCAAGCGTACCGTAACTGGGCTACCATCTACGCGTTGTTCCTTTTGCTCAAACCCAATAAAACTTACGATGAGTGTGTATGGAAATTTCTGCCCTGTAATAAAACTAAAGCGACCATCTGTATCTGTTGATACGCTATGGGTGGTACCTTTGATTTTAACAACCGCACCTGGTATGGGCTGACTGTTTGCGGCATCGAGTACTGTTCCGTTTAACCTGGACTGGATTGTTGGCGTTACCTGTGCGTTGGCCAATGCAGACCAGAAAACGCAAAAAAACAGGTAAAAGCCCTTTCTGTAAAGATTTTTCATTTTTGTATTTTTAAAAAGTTTAGATATAGTTTTCCCATTAACCACAAATGGCCTACATGGAAAAAGAAAATGAAATTTGATTCAGCAGATTATAATCTGCTTGGAGAAGTTTAGTTAAAGCCCATGCTATAACACATGCACATCATTAGAGCAATGCATTTGTGGCCGCCAATGAAAAGAGAATTTGAAAAATTAAAACGTTGAAAATTCAGGAGTAAGTTTTTGTTCATAATTAATTATATTAAATCTATAGATTTAGTAGACAAATAAAAGAAATTATGATTACTTAATCAAATTTTATTCTGCAATAAAATCCAATAACCCACGTTAGTCAGAATATAATTCTGCAATACACAAAATTTAACCTTAAATACGACTGTGGAATAGAGCGAAAGGCTGCAGTTATTTCTAAAAAAGATAAAAAAAAATTAAGCTTTGAATTGCTTTTAACCGTTAATTCAACGATAAAAACATCAACCATTCAAAATCTTATCGGGTATGTCTGGCCCGATTTGCTCTTTTATCACTCCCTCTATTGATTTTGAGATTGTTGAAGTATTTAAATTATATATTTTTCAGCCGATTTCCGTAGCAGAGTAATCAACAATTACATTACATAAAATTCAAGATTACCCGCATCGATATCAGTTACTGTTTTTAATTGATAATGAGGTTCTCACTAACTAGAATAATGGATCATCACCTGTCACCTACCTAGCATATTAAAAGCAGTCGGTATTCCCCTTGGTTTTCTAGTGGCGCACGGTGAATACAGGGCAAAGCGCTCTGGCCAGGATGATCAACAGCTAATTTCCACAAATGGCCTGTGTCTAAATTAATTGGGGCGGCACCTGGTTTAGGCTGGTAATGTAGATCAAAAAAATATTCGCTTAGGAAGCTTTCGAATCCTTCATCTGGCCCATCGTATAATGCTTCGAGCTTTTGACGAATCTCGGGGATCAAAACCTTTTTTTCAGCCTGATGATTAGCAATAATATCACTTGCCTCACCATGATAGGTACATAAAAAGGTATCGGTATCCTCCGCAGAACGATCAACATGATAGGAGTAAACATCTGTAGAAATAAAGCCAAGTTCTTCATCGCGTGCATAACTTTTAATCAGGTTCAGCACAGGTAAGGCACCGAGGTCCTGGAGTAAATTCAGATCGTTAATTATTATATCCCTTGCAATCACTCCTTCTTCCGACAGCGGCAAAATTAAAAGATCTTGAATAGAAATATCCGTTATATCATCTTTTGCCTGCAGCTTGGAAACGATTTCGTTGAAATCTCCTTTTAAATCCCTGAACCAGCAAACAGCGTTGTTTTCCCCCTGAAACCTCATGCTAATCAGTTCGTTAAATGATGAAACCACTTTAACCTGGTTGGTTTCTGAAAATTTGTTATCCATACTTACCCACAAAAATAAATAATCAGTTTCAATACCCACAAAAAATCGTTTGCAGATACTTCGAATACGCTCAGCATGACTGGATGTTCATGGTTGCTATTGACGATTAAGGTGTTGAAGTTTCCCCACCAAAAACATCAGAACTAATATTGCTATATTTGATGAGGACCAACAACAGATGATCAGCGAACACCAACATTACGACTTATTTGGCAAAACACTATTAGAAGTTTTGGTATTAAAGCCGCCTTTCGTTTACAAAATGCCTTCAGCAGATAATGCCTGTTTTCATTATATGCTCGAAAATGAAATGGAATACAAAGTTGATGAGAAACAGTTAAACGTTGGCAACAAAGAATCGGTCCTGCTTAATTGCAGAACCGTTGGCAACCATATGACCAGTTTGAGTTCTGCAAGCCAAAACAAGTTGATTATTGTACATTTCCATCCCGATATTTTAAAAAAAATATACGACAGGGAATTGCCTAGGCTTTTGCAACAGCCAAAAAATAATGTTTCGAACAAAACCAGCGAAAAAATTAACAACGAGTTTTTAATCCAGAAGTATATTGAAGGGTTACTGTTTTATTTCGAAAACCCCTTGTTGGTTAATGAAGATATTTTGGTATTGAAATTAAAGGAGATTATCATTTTACTTTCTCAAACTAAAAATGCCGATGCTGTACAAATGATTTTGGCGCAGTTGTTCTCCCCTACCATTTATTCTTTCAAACAAATTATAGAGGCCAATTTATTCGCTCCCA
>Ga0247739_10001012_pt1 | contig 10116 bp, 8 predicted proteins | sample UWRJL058202B2_FD_180943 | JGI IMG/M metagenome (GOLD analysis project Ga0247739, IMG submission 180943) | Plant litter microbial communities from Arlington Agricultural Research Station in Wisconsin, United States - UWRJ-L058-202B-2 | ecosystem: Environmental > Terrestrial > Plant litter >... | reverse complement strand
CTGGCTCTACGAGCTTTACCTTGATGCCAAGACCGTACAGCTCATATCCGAGAGCCTCGGTAAAACCCTCGACGGCAAATTTCGATGCTGAGTATAGCGAGGCCATCGGAAAACCTATGACACCTGCGCCGGACGTAACGTTGATGATTGTACCCTGCCGGTTTGCTCTGAAATGCGGAAGAATTGCGCGGGTCACATCCATAACTCCGAAGAGATTGACGTCAAATTGCTGTTTCACTGCTTCAGGAGAAGCGCCTTCGAAAATCGCAAAGAGACCGTAGCCGGCATTGTTGACGACCGTGTCAATGCGACCGAACCGCTCTATACCCGCCGTAATCGCTGTCTCAATACTGCCAGGGTCTTCAACATCGAGACGAGCTACGAGCAGTTTATCGCCAGATTGCAGGGTGCCGTTGGCCTCGGGATTGCGCATTGTTGCAACGACATTCCAGCCGCGCTCGCTGAAAAACTTGGTGGTGGCTTCACCAAATCCGGAAGACGTGCCAGTGATGAGGACGGTTTGCGTCATGTGATTTCTCCGCTTTATTGACTTGCAAAACCGTATAAGCGAGAAATACAGAACGGATAAGCCGTTCAATCCCGAACAGCTTCATGATGGAAACTGTACAATGGAGGAGCTTGGGCTCAGGTCGCTGACGGTCGTGAGCCTGGTCGCGGCACATAGAAGTTTTCGTGGGGCGGCAGTCGAACTGGCTATCGCACCATCCTCGGTAAGCCACATAGTGGCAAATATCGAGAAGCGAATTGGCATCAGGCTTTTCCTTCGCAATACGCGAAGCGTGTCGTTGACCGAAGCAGGTGAAGCATTTCTTGCGCGGATCAGGCCTGCATTGGCGGAAATCAACGGCGCGCTGCAGGGCATCCACGAATTGCGAGATCATCCGACCGGGCTCATACGAATTAACGCGTCGAGCTGGGGCGCCGGCAGACTCCTACCGGTCGTCTTGAATTTCATGCAGGCATATCCTGAGGTAAAAGTTGACCTTACCTGTGAAGGCCGGATTGTCGACATCATCGCGGAAGGGTTTGATGCAGGGCTCCGATTGGAATCTATCGTGTCTCAGGACATGGTTTCTGTTTCGCTTGGCGTGCCAGAGCGGCTTATCCTGGTTGCAGCGCCCTCCTACCTTACGGCGCGCGGCACACCGAGGACACCCGGCGACCTCCTCTCGCATGAATGCATCCAAGCCCGGCTTCCGAGTGGTATCATTATGGAGTGGGAAATGGACCGTCGCGGCGAGTCCGCGAAACCAAAAGTGACGGGCCGGCTTACGGCCGGATCGACAGTGCTTGCGGCAGAGGCGGCGGCAAGCGGGTTCGGCATCGCTTATGCCGACGCCCGGGAAGCAGCGCCGTTCCTCGAAAATGGCCAATTGAGGCAGGTGATGGAGGAGTGGACCCCAACATTGGGCAGCGAAGCGCTTTACTACCCGCCCTCTCGGCTGCCATCCGCGGCTTTCAAGGCATTTGTCGACTATGTGCGGGCATACCGCCGGTCAGTTGATCAATCCTGAACGATATATGGTGTCCAGACGATTGGTCACAGGCTGGCTCGGCCATGCTCGACAGTTAGCAACGACTTCTAGCGTCGCATCCTCGCCCTCGACTCTTCCTTCATCATACCAAACTTGGCCAATATACTCCGCGACAGTCATTGCCGGGAGCCATGGCAGGCTTCCGCCCCTCATTGGCAGAATAGGGCTCCGCAAGTGAATTGATTGGCAACCGCTGATGGGAGAATTGTAGGTCCGGTGAGTGACTGCCCGCTTTGGCGTAAATGTCACGCGTGCAATTAACGAGAGGATTTACAATGACTGCCGAACCAAAAACTGTCGCTGGTGTCAAAATCCCAGACAGCACGATGGCAAAAGCTGCCACTGAACTCGTCCGCGACACGGAGACGGATCTTCTCTTTCATCACTCCAGCCGCGTCTTCCTGTTTGGGGCCCTGACTGGCGAACGCAAACAATTGAAGTATGATTCCGAGCTTCTCTATATCGGTGCAATGTTTCACGACATGGGCATCATGGACCAATATGCAAGCGACACAGAGCGCTTCGAGGTCGACGGCGCGAATGCAGCGCGTGACTTCCTTTCGGCTTACGATATTTCCGAACGCGACATTGATGACGTCTGGGACTCGATCGCCTTGCATACGACACCGGGAATTCCGCAGCACAAGCGCCCAACCGTCGCGCTCGTGACCGCCGGTGTCGAAATGGACGTACTGGGAATTGCCTACGACAGTTTCACCGAGACGCAGCGACAGGAAGTCTGCACATGCCATCCGCGGGGACTGAAGTTCAAGCACGGCATCCTTTCCTCTTTCTGCCTCGGCACAATGAGAAAGCCGGAAACGACTTTCGGCAATGTGAAGGCCGACGTGCTCGGCTACATGGACCCAACCTATAAGCGCGACAACTTTGTCGATATGATTTTAAGTTCGCAGTGGGAAAGCTAATAGGCAAAGTCAGTTGATCAAAAACTGATGCCGGTATTGTGCGGGTGAAACTCCGAGCCGCTTCAGAAATGCCTCGCGCATGCGCTTGGGGTTGCCAAATCCGCACTCGTGGGAGATGACCTTCAAGGGCTTGTTGGTTCCTTCCAGCATGGCGCGCGCCAAATCTACGCGCGCCTTTTCAACGAAGCGAGCCGGTGTGATGCCGGTTTCCGATACGAACGTCCTTGCAAAGTTGCGCTCGCTCATCGCGCTGGCGATTGAAAGTTCAGCAACGGACAGATGTCGCCCGAGGTGTTGCATCACGTAGGCGCATACGGTGGATATTGGCGAACTGGCGTGAGAGTAGATCTCGAGATAGGGGCTGAACTGGGACTGGCCTCCCAATCTCTGAGCAACGACGACGAGACGCTTGGCCACGGCTAAAGAGACGGCCGGACCATGGTCCTCACGAACCAGTGCCAACGCCAAATCGATCCCCGCAGTCACACCCGCGGACGTTACAAAGGCACCGTCACGCAGATAGATCCGATCATAGTCGACCTGGGCGTTTGGATATTTCATAGCCAGCTGTTTGGCATTCTGCCAGTGCGTCGTGACTTTCCGACCATCCAGAAGGCCGGCCGCACCGAGCAAAAACGCACCCGTGCACACCGAGCCGTACATCCCGCTTTGGGGTGCAAGCCGCCGTATGCACTCGAGAATTTCTGCCGGCGCATCCGTCGTCGGCAACGACGGCCCACCGGGGACGAGAAACAAATCGAAGGGACCGGTTGCTTGCGTGTAACTAAGGCTGGAGGCTAAAATCATACCATTGGATGCCGTAACATTGCGATCGCGTGGGCCGATTGTCAGCATCTGATATTGTTGATCCGTCCCGATCAGAGCGTTGGCTTCGGCAAAGACATCCAGAGGTCCCGAAATATCCAACGACTGGACGCCATCGAAGATCAGCATGGCAATTGTTTTCATCAGTGCGCCTCTCTTACGAACGTAAACATTGCACTCGTCGCATCAAAGCGATGCAAGATCTTCAGCTGTTGGTCGCGAGCGTGTATTGCCGGTCACTTCGTCACATCAGCCGTCGCAGATCAGACGCCGCACTGATCTGCGACGCACACAGATGCAGAAACTTCAGATCATCATGCGTTTTGCCACAACCTGCCAAGCTTCAACAAACGACCGACCGCTTTTGCGAACTTCCTCAACCGACCGGCCAGGCCGATAGAGGTTTCCCCCGACACCGAAACCGGACGCTCCAGCGTCCGCCCAGGCTGCCATTGACTGCTCACTGATGCCCCCAGTCGGCAATAACGGGATGTCGTGTGAAAATACCGACCGCCAAGCCTTCAAAACTGCAGGTGATATCGCTTCGGCCGGAAAAACTTTGAGTGCATTTGCCCCCGCTCTCAGCGCGGCGAATCCTTCTGTAGGCGTCGCCACACCTGGAATGCAAGGCATCCCAAGTTCCCTCGCGGCTTCAATCACGGCCGCGTCGGCATGCGGCATGACAATCAAGGTCCCGCCGCAATCCCTGACCCTATGGACATCCGCGGCTGTCATGACCGTCCCAGCCCCGATGATTGCCGTCGTCCCGAACTTGCGGGCGACACGCTCGATACTCACGAAGGCGTCGGGAGAGTTCAGAGGGATTTCAAGGATGCCAAAACCTTCCTCGATGACGGTGGTCGCGATATCGTCAACTTCCCCCGGCGTAATCCAGCGCAGGATTGCGACCAGGGGGCAGGTATCCAATGCATCTTTGAACCGGGTAACTTCAGCATCTTTAGATCTGATCATCAGATATTTCCTTTAGGGTCGATAAGCTCCCGCTCCCGGTTGAGAACGGCGCGGATCAGTTGGTTTCAGGCGACCGCCCGTCGCTGTAGCCATCCAAGTTCCGTCCCGACATGCTCGAGCGAATCCGCCAGCGCACCTATGTGCTTACGGGCGTGGAAGGGGCTAGGCGTGATGCGAAGCCGTTCCTGGCCGCGTGCGACTGTCGGGAAGTTGATCGGCTGCAGATAGATGCCATGGTCGTGAAGGAGGCGTTCACTGGTCTGGCGACACAGATGTGCATCCCCTATAATGACCGGAAGAATATGGCTCTGCGTATCGAGTACCGGAATACCCCTCGTCTGAAGCATGGTTTTCAGTCTCGCGGTCACTGCCCCGTGGCGGGCCCGTGCACCCGGATGAGCCTTCAAATGCTCGACCGCCGCGAGCGCGTCGGCAGCCATATGCGGGCAGAGGGACGTCGTGAAAATAAAGCTGTCTGCCATGCTGCGGATTACGTCGATCAAGACCGCTGATCCCGCGACGTAACCGCCGATGACGCCGAATGCCTTGGCGAGCGTTCCTTCGATCAGGGTTAAACGATGCGAAAGGCCCTCCCGGTCCGCGATACCGCCACCGCGGGGGCCGTATATCCCGACCGCATGCACTTCGTCGAGATAAGTCATCGCTCCGTGGAGGTCTGCAACGTCACAAATAGCACCGATGGGAGCGATGTCGCCGTCCATGCTGTACAAACTTTCGAAGGCCACGATTTTTGGCCGGGACGGCTCGACCGCTGACATCAACTCATGCAAATGCTCAACGTCGTTGTGTCGGAATATGTGCTTTTCCGCCCCGGAGCGGCGTATGCCTTCGATCATCGAGTTGTGGTTTAACTCGTCGGAAAAAATGACGGCATCGGGAAGGACCTTCCCCAAGGTGCCAAGCACTGCCAGGTTGGATATCCAACCTGACGTGAACAACAGAGCTGCTTCCTTGCCGTGCAGATCCGCCAGAGATGTCTCCAGCGCGACGTGCTGTCTCTGGTTTCCGGAGATGTTGCGTGTTCCGCCAGCCCCCGCACCGAAGCGGTCGAGTGCAATATGCATGGCTGCGATGACGTCAGGATGCTGCCCCATTCCCAAATAGTCGTTGCTGCACCACACCGTGACGCGCTTGGCCCCTTGCGGGCCGTACCAAAGAGCCTCGGGGAAGGCTCCAGACAACCGCTCGATCTCGACAGAGCTGCGGTAACGGCCATCCAGTTTCATATCATTGAGTATCGTCTCAAGTCTTTGAATATGCGGCATGCCCACTTCCTTAGATGCAGTCAATAAATTCTAATGTATGTATCAATGCGTTCTATCCCCACAGTCATTGTTGAGCAAGCGCCTTTCACGCGCCTGCGGCAATATTGTCAATAACGCGCCTCGGTCCTCCCCTGATCGAAAGTCGATTATGCTGTAAACCATACCTTTTAGCCCGGTACTCAGATTCACTATCAGGCTGCAACATTGTTTTTGGTAAGGAAGTTGCGTGTGAAAATTTGCACGCTGGACCGAATGATCGCATAAATGTATGGATAATTGTATTGAGAAATTTACTAGAATGAGGAATCAATGATTCACAATCGTACTGCTTTGCCGCCTTTACAGACAGGCCTTCGCGGGTGCTGCCCGCAATGCGGGCGCGGACATATGTTCGATGGATTCTTGACGCTTAAGGCAAAATGCGAGATCTGTGACCTCGACTACGCATTTGCCGACCCGGCCGACGGCCCAGCGTTCTTTGTCATCTGCTTTGCCTGTATCCCCAGTATGCTGCTCGGCGTGTGGCTGGAAGTCGCGTTCCAGCCAGCCTGGTGGATGCATCTGATCGTGACGATCCCCTTCATGCTGCTGACTTGCGTCCTGCCACTTCGTTCTCTCAAGGGATGGCTGGTTGCCAGTCAATTCTTCTATCAGGCACAGGAAGGTAAAGTTTCGAGGGCGGGGCAATGACGAGATCAGCCGCAAATATGCTCGGAGATGAACCATGTCCTTCCTAGGCCTTAGCGCAGAGATGCTCGCCCGTATCCAGTTCGGCTTCACGATCTCGTTTCACTTCATCTTTCCCGCTTTCTCGATTGGAACCGCCAGCTACCTCGCGGTGCTGAATGCGCTATGGCTGTGGAAGCGCGATCCGGCCTATCTCAAGCTGTTTGAATACTGGAAGACGATTTTCGCCGTCACCTTCGGGATGGGTGTCGTGTCCGGCATTGTCATGAGCTATCAGTTCGGCACCAACTGGTCGGCGTTTTCCGAAAAGGCAGGACCGATTGTGGGCCCCCTGATGGGCTACGAGGTGTTGACCGCCTTTTTTCTCGAGGCTGGATTTTTGGGCATCGCCCTGTTCGGCCGCAAGCGGGTCGGCGACAGGGCCCACATGGCAGCCGTGGCGATGGTCGCGATCGGCACCCTGATCTCCGCGACATGGATTACCTCGGCCAACAGCTGGATGCACACGCCCGATGGTTTTACTATCGATGCCAATGGGGTGTTCATTCCCGAGGACTGGTGGAAGATAATCTTCAACCCCTCTTTCCCGTATCGCATGACGCACACGGTTCTGGCCGCCTTCCTCACAACCGCTTTCGCAGTCGGCGCCGTGGGCGCCTGGCACCTGATGCGTGACCGTGAAAACCGGCAATCGCGCATCATGTTTTCGATGGCAATGTGGATGGCCGCGATAGTAACGCCGATCCAGATTTTTGTCGGTGACCTTCACGGTCTCAACACGCTCGAGCACCAGCCTGCTAAAATCGCGGCCATGGAAGGCCACTTCGAGACGCACAGCGATGGGGCGCCACTGATCCTGTTTGGCATACCCGACGACAACGCCGAAACGACCCGTTACGCGATTGAAATTCCGAATCTGGGCTCCTTGATCCTGACGCATCAGTTCAATGGAGAGATCAAGGGCCTGAAGGAATGGCCAAAAGATCAGCGACCACCGGCTCTGATGCCATTTATCACCTTCCGCATCATGGTCGGGCTAGGCTTTCTCATGCTCGGGACTGGACTGTTGTCGCTGTGGAAACGGTGGAAGGGCACGTTCTACACGAGCACTCTTCTTCATCGCGCTGCTCTGTGGATGGGGCCGTCTGGCTTCGTGGCGGTGCTGGCCGGATGGTACACGACAGAGGTGGGTCGTCAGCCCTGGACGGTCTACGGCCATCTGCGGACATCCCATAGCCTGTCGCCTGTTTCTGCCCCCGCCGTTGGCGCCTCGCTGATCGCTTTCGTCATCGTCTACTTCATCGTCTTCGGTGCTGGCGTCTATTATCTTTTAAAGCTGATGCGCCGGCCGCCGACGCCGATCGAGGACAACGAACTCGATCACGCACCGACAAGGACGGCCGGCATTGCGCCAGGGCTTGCTCAAGGCACACCTCTTGGAGGACATCATGACCATTGACCTCTCCCTCGTATGGGCGGGCATCATCGCCTTTGCGGTTCTTGCCTACGTGGTGCTGGATGGTTTTGACCTCGGCATAGGCATTCTCTTTCCGTTCTTTCGGAGCCGCCGGGATCGGGACGTGATGACAAACACGATCGCGCCGGTCTGGGATGGTAACGAGACCTGGCTCGTTCTGGGCGGCGGAGGATTGATGGCGGTCTTTCCGCTTGCCTACGCTATCATTCTGCCGGCGCTGTATATGCCGATCACCCTGATGCTCATCAGCCTGATTTTTCGCGGCGTTGCCTTCGAGTTTCGCTGGCGGACGCGACCGGAATCGCACCTGTGGGATTTTGGTTTCTGGATCGGATCATCTGTTGCTGCGGTCATGCAGGGCATCGCCCTGGGGGCCATAGTTCAGGGCATCACGGTATCGGACAGGCAATACGCCGGAGGCTGGTGGGATTGGCTGACGCCGTTCTCGATACTGACCGGCATTGCCGTGCTGGTCGGCTATGCGCTTCTGGGTGCCACCTGGATCAACATGAAGACCGGCGGGCAGATCCAAGCACAGGCTGCCAGGTTGGCGCGTCCTTTGACGATCGCGCTGCTTGTGCTGATCGGGATCGTCTCGCTGTGGACGCCGTTCATCAACGAGGTCTATTTCCAGCGCTGGTTTGGCTGGCCGACCGCATTTTTCTCATCTTTGGTTCCATTGCTACTGGCGCTCTGCGCAGTCTTGCTGTGGCAGGGACTGACCCACGACAAACACCTGCGGCCATTCCTGGCAACGCTGGGCCTGTTTGTGATCAGTTTTGCCGGACTTGGTATCAGCTTCTATCCGTATATCCTTCCCGGCGTGCTGACGATCAAGGACGCCGCAGCGCCTGAAAGTTCGCTGAACTTCCTTCTTGTGGGCACCGCCGTACTCGTGCCGACGATCCTCGCCTATACGGGCTACGCCTACTGGGTTTTCCGCGGCAAGATCGATCCGGAGGAGCATTACCATTGAACAAGGACCTCGTTCAAAAAACCGCATGGTTCATCGGCTTGTGGGTTGCCGGAGTTGCGACCGTCGCTCTGGTCGGTCTCGTGATCCGTACTTTTTTGATATGAGCATGCACCTGCGGCACGTCGCTCATCAATCACGCGCATCGGGACCTGCTGCCATCCTGATCAGGACGGATATTTACAGGTCCTAGAAAAATGACGCTGAGAGTTCGGGACTGCCTTCCAGGGCGTGCCCCATGAACTCCAGCGCATTTTGCAGGTTGCGACGGGCAATCGGACCGCCAAGGCAAACCCGCACGGCTTCTGGTGCAGGCCCTTCGACGGTGAACGCGTCACTGGCGACGACACCGATTCCCGCTGAACGCATGTGACTTCCGAAGGTCGACCGCGTCCACCCGTTCGGCAACGGCAACCAGATGTTGAACGCGAGCGGATCCGCTTGAAAACTGCCTTTCGGCAGAATCGCCGCAACCATGTCCTGGCGGGCTGCAGCCTCCTTGCGGATGAACCGGAGGATCGTATCGGCTGTGCCATCCTCGATCCAGCGGGTCGCCAGCGCCACCATCAGCGGCGATGCCATGACATTGTTGGTTTTCATCGCGCTGATGAAGGGCCAGATTGCTTTGGTGTCGGGGGCAACGACATAGGCAAGCCTGAGCCCCGCGCCGATGCATTTGGCCAGCCCTCCGATATGCCAGGCAAGGTCCGGCGCCATGGCTGCCAGGGGTGCAGGGGAATGCGCGGGGATAAAACCGTAGGCATCGTCTTCGACGATCGGAACGTGATATTTCCGGGCAACGGCGCAGATCTCTTCTCGACGGGCCTGCGGGATCGTCAGCGTTGTCGGATTCTGGATCGTCGGGTTCAGGTAGAGCGCTTTCGGCTTCAGTCGCTCGCAGGCATCGGCAAAGGCATCCGGCAGAACGCCGGCTTCGTCCATCGGCAAACCGACCAGATTGAGACGCAGTTGCGCTGCGATAGAGCGAATGCCCGGATAGGTAATATTTTCCGACAGGATGATTTCCCCGGGTTTAGCCAGGATGCCGAAAATGGCCAGCAGTGCCGGATGCGCCCCCGGCGTTACAAAAATCCGCTCCTGCGACGGCACAAGCCCGCGGCGGCTCAGCCAGGCGGCCGCAGCTTCCTTGTCCATGGCCGACCCGCCAAACCCCTGGTAGCGCAACAACGGCACCATGCTGGCAGCAACAGCCTTCAGGCCGTCGCGCATGCGCCCGATCAGCTCCGGATCGTCTGGCTCCGGCGGCATGTTCATCGATAGATCAATGGCGGCCGCCCTGCGCGGATCGGGCGTATCGGCGCTCATCCATTCCCGGTCGTTGCTGGACGGCAAAATGAACGTTCCTCGTCCGACATGTGAGCCAACGAGACCGCGCTTGGCGGCTTCTGCATAT
>Ga0247739_10001010_pt1 | contig 10129 bp, 9 predicted proteins | sample UWRJL058202B2_FD_180943 | JGI IMG/M metagenome (GOLD analysis project Ga0247739, IMG submission 180943) | Plant litter microbial communities from Arlington Agricultural Research Station in Wisconsin, United States - UWRJ-L058-202B-2 | ecosystem: Environmental > Terrestrial > Plant litter >... | reverse complement strand
CGTAAGGATTAAAGAGTGATTTGCATGTAGGACATAGCTATCGGCGGTACGCCCAAAAAAGAATCGTGTGCCAAAGGCCTTTGTGAACATGTTGATAATTCGTAAAGGGCTTTACCTTAAAAGAAAGGCCATTGCAGTAACTTTGATCAAATAGAAAACGAGGAAATCGAATATGAAATATAACGCGACCACATTACAAAAATTAGAAAAGATACTGGAAGAAGCCGAATATGTAGTGCGGTACGAACGTGGTACATTTCAGAGCGGCTATTGTATATTGGAGCATCGCAAAGTGGTGGTGGTCAATAAATTCTTGAATGCTGAAGGTCGCATCAATACCTTATTGGAATTGATTCCGGTTTTGGCTTTTAACGTAGATAGTTTGACGCATGATAGCCAGAAAATGTACCAGCAAGTGCTCAACAATAAGGTGGCATCGGAATAATTTAAAATAAATTTGTAAGGAATTCCAATCCGTTAGGGTTGGAATTTTAATTTACACCCTCTTTTGATCAAGATAAAAACATGGCGGCTCCCACACTTACGATAACTTTTCTTGGAACTGGCACCAGCAGTGGCGTTCCGATGGTCGCATGCCCTTGTCATGTATGCACCTCACCCGACCAGCACGACAAGCGCTTGAGAAGCAGCATTTTGGTGCAAAGTGCAACTACTACGATTGTGGTAGATACAACGCCAGATTTTAGGCAGCAGATGCTTACGCACCAGATAAAAACCATTGATGCCGTACTGATTACCCATCCCCACAAAGACCATATCGGCGGCTTGGATGATACCAGGGCCTTCCAGTATTTTCAGCAACAGCCAACTAGCATCTACGGTAATTCTTTTAGTATTGAAGGGGTCAAAAAGGAATTGCCTTATGCGTTCGAGGGGCCGTTGTACCCCGGCGTGCCTAGTTTTGATTTGCATGAAATAGACCTAGAACCGTTTATTATTGGCGACATCCCAGTTATTCCGATTATGGTTTGGCACCACAAATTGCAAGTGTACGGCTACCGCTTTGGCGATTTTGTGTATATCACAGATGCCAACAACATTGACGAATCGGAAAAGCAAAAAATAAGGGATTGCAAAATCTTTGTGGTGAACGCCTTGCGTTACGAGCAGCATATTTCTCATTACTCGATGCCTGAGGCCATTGCCGTAGCACAAGAATTAAATGTGGAGCAAACCTACTTTACCCATGTGAGCCACCAACTTGGCCGACATGTGGAAGTAAATGCAAAACTGCCAGAAACCATGCAACTGGCTTATGACAATCTACAATTGGTTTTGTAAGTTTTATAGGTTTTGAAATAGATGATTGATGGCTTCTGAGCGAACATGCCGGCCGTTTTCTACAACCCATTTTCCGTTTACAATGGTGCCTAGCACGCTGTGCGAATCGGCGGTGTACACGATTGCTGGTAATACATGATGCATACCCGCTTGCGCTAGCAATGGAGCTGCTGCGTTGTACACAACCGCATCCAGCGGCTGGCCGATAGCAAAGAAATCTTTTGGATTGATCCCCATGGCCTGCTGGCCAGCAAACCACGCCTGCGATATCAAAGTGGTAGCGCCATCTGCAAAAGTATTTCGGCGATGTGTGGTAAACCGTTGCGCATAATCCAGCCAACGAAGGTCTTCCAAAGGATTCAAGCTAATGTGGCTATCGGTACCGATACACCATTGGCCTTGATGCTTTGAATAATCTGAAAGGCGAAAAATACCGTCGCCCAAATTACCTTCTGTTCCGGGGCAAAGCACAGCATGGGCGCCGCTTTTAGCTAGTTGCTCTGTTTCATTATCCGTTAAATGCGTACAGTGAACGATATTAAAACGGTTATCGGCCGGCAGGTTTTCTAAAAGCCATTCAACCGGTCGTTTTCCCCAGTGCGCAAGGCAATCGTCTACTTCTTTTACTTGTTCGGCCGCATGCAGATGAAAGGGTAAATCTTTGGGTCCTTGCTGAAAAGTTTGAATAATATCCTGTGCTTCAACGGCACGGAGGGAATGCACGCCAAAGCCTAGCCGAGCATTTTCATAGCTAGAAATTGTTTTAGCTGAACTCTCTAATAGCGCAAAATATTCATCGATAGTTGGAGAAATAAACCGGCGCTGCCTCGGTTGTGGTTCCATATTAAAACCACCTTTTTGGTAAAAAATCGGAATCAAAGTAATCTTGATGCCAGCGGTTTTTGCTGCGGCTATTAGGCGTTCTCCCATTTCGGAAAGGTTTGCATACGGGCGGCCGTCCTTATCGTGGTGCAGGTAATGGAACTCCGCTACGTGTGTATAACCGCAGCGCAGCATTTCTGCATAGAGCATGGTTGCAATGGCTTCCATCTGGTCGGGATCCACGCCCAGCGCACTTAGGTACATGGCTTCTCGCCAGCTCCAAAAGTCATCTTGCGCACCCACTGCATGTTTTTCGGCCGTGCCGGCCATAGCATACTGGAAGGCATGGGAATGTGCATTTTGAAACCCTGGTAATGCGTGCCCATTAACAGGTTCGATGACTTGGGTTACAGCGGGCCTATCGTGAGAGAGATATTGAATAATGCCTTGTGCATCCACACCTACAAATGCGTGGTTGAGCCATCCGGATTGTAGTAATAATGATTGAAATTGGTAATATTTCATGGAAAGGGAATGATTTTAAGTAAAGGCATGGCTATTCTTTTGACCGGCCCTTTTATTTGAATAAAAGTTGTTGCGCCAGCGCCGATAAGGTCTTTTTTAATAACTGCTGCATGTTAGAAGCCCGAAGGTCATCATAATCCGTTTCGGCGTCGTTGAGGTAATTGGGCTTAGTCATCTCTAATTGCAGCGCATGCTGATGCTTGTCTGGTTGGCCAAAGTGCCGCGTAATAAAGCCGCCTTTGAATGGCTGATTATGATGAAAGCTGTAATTGGCTGCCGTAAGATGTTCCACAGCGGTATTGATTAGTTGGCCACTTGCGGAAGTTTCGTCCGCATCGCCCAATATCAAATCCGGAAAATCTTGCGGGTAAATGCTTGGTACATTTTTACGGATCGAGTGTGCATCCCAAAGCAACACTTGTCCGAAACGGGCTTTCAAATCATCGAGCAATGACTGAATTTTTTGATGATAAGGGTCGAAATAAAGCTGTATTCGTTCTTGAACTTCCTCAGGTAAAACCTCTGCTCGTTCATTTGCATAAATGGGCTGGCCCAAAAAGGTAGTGGTGGTGCACAAAGCTGTAATAATGCGGCCATCAGTATAAAGCGGCTTGCTTTCAGGGTTGCGGTTTAGGTCTATCAGCCACCGGCTGTAATTTGCTTTTATAACCGTAATGCCCATGGCTGGTGCAAAATCGTAGAGTTTTTCCACGAACCAATCTGTATCATCCGGCGGCAATAAATGTTGCTTGAAAGATGGCTGAATATGAGGCGGGATATACGTTCCAGCGTGCGGAATGCTAATTAAGATTGGCAGTGTTTCTGCCTGCGGTTCGTATAAAGTGTAAAGTTCCATGGGTTGCGTATTGGCTCAAAACTAAAGGATAGTTTGTAACCGCTGAAATGTAGCTTCAGCAAGCATGGGCAGATTTGTTTATTAAAACAGCTGTTTATTTTTAAAGAGTGCAAAGGACTTGCAACGTTTTCTCCATTCCTTCCCTCTTGCATAAAATTTAATCAGATGAAGATTCGCCAAAATATCATTTCGGATTATTTTACTTTTTCAAAACGCCAACGCAATGGCATTTTAATTGCCATAGGATTAATGGCAATTTGTTTGTGCACCCGCTTTGGATATAGCTTTTTTGTAGAAACCAAAACCGTTCCTGTCGACACCAGTTTTTTTAATAAAGTGACAAAAATAAAACTGGCAGATAGCGCCAATGATGCGGCTAACTATGATAACAAAAAACACCCTTATACGAGCAACTACAATAATAATCGCAACGAGAACAAACCAACCGACCGCAATAGTACGTACACACCGAAAGGTGACCTGTTCGATTTTGATCCTAACACATTAAGCGCTGACGGATGGAAAAAGTTGGGACTGCGGGATAAGACCATCCAAACCATTCAAAACTATTTATCTAAAGGTGGAAAATTTAAGCACCCAGATGATATCAGAAAAGTGTATGGTCTTTTCCCCGACCAAATAGAAAGATTATTGCCATATATAAAAATAGCTAATGAACAAAGCAGCACAAACTATAAAGACAACCGAGCAACTTCGGCACCTACTTATAGCAAACCTGTGTATACTCCCAGACCAGTCATCGTAAAAACCATTGATATAAACAATGCAGATACCTCCGCTTTTATTGCGCTACCAGGTATCGGGTCAAAATTGGCTATGCGTATCGTTGTCTTTCGTGAAAAGCTAGGCGGGTTTGCTTCGGTAAATCAAATTAAAGAAGTATACGGTTTGCAAGATTCTGTTTTTCAACAGATTAAAAGCAGGTTTGTAATTGGCAATGCATCTGTAAAGCAATTGAATATAAATACAGCGGACGCTAACACGTTGAAACTTCATCCCTACTTAAAATGGAATATAGCCAATGCCATCGTGCAGTACAGAACACAGCATGGCAACTTTACTAGTTTGACCGACCTCAAAAAAATTGCCATTATTGATGATGAAACGTTTGGCAAAATGCAACCATACCTAACATTGTAACAAAAAAATCAGCTAATCTATCATCAAGTTCTATATATGGAACTGTATAGAATGCTGGCTAAGCAGATGCATGCAAAGCTAACGGCCGTTTACCTACATTTGCTTCACCATGCTTGCTGCCCTCCTCATATTATTTTGAGGCAAAATCCTGTATGGATACTCAATAACAACCATCTGCTAAAACATACATATGAATTTTGACACCAACGAGATAACGGAACAAGTTGCCGCATCAGCCAGAGAATTTGCCAATCAACATATACGACCAAACGTAATGACGTGGGACGAAAGCCAAGAATTTCCTTTGCATATTTTTAAAGAACTTGGAAAACTGGGGATGATGGGCGTACTAGTGCCCGAGAAATATGGCGGCAGCGGATTGAGCTACTTTGAATACAGCGTTATTATACAAGAAATAGCCAAGGTATGTGGCTCTATTGGTTTAAGTGTAGCGGCACATAACTCATTATGCACAGGTCATATGTTGGCCTTTGGCAATGCAGAACAGAAGCAAAAGTATTTACCAAAATTGGCAACAGCGGAATGGTTAGGCGCATGGGGATTAACCGAACCCAATACTGGCAGCGATGCAGGAAACATGAAGACCACAGCCGTAAAAGATGGGGATGAATGGATATTAAACGGAACCAAAAGCTGGATTACACATGGTAAAAGTGGAGATGTGGCCGTAGTGGTTTGCCGTACGGGAGAGCCACGTGCCCGTCAAAACTCGACTGCCTTTATTGTGGAACGAGGTACCCTTGGTTTTAATGCTGGAAAAAAAGAAAATAAGTTGGGGATGCGGGCCAGCGAAACGGCCGAAATGGTATTTGATAATTGCAGAATACCAGATGCAAATAGGCTAGGAGAAGTAGGCGACGGTTTTATACAAAGTATGAAAGTATTGGATGGAGGGAGAATTTCCATTGCCGCTTTGAGCTTAGGAATAGCAAAGGGCGCCTATGAAGCCAGTGTAAAATATTCCAAAGAAAGACACCAATTTGACCAACCGATTTCTAGTTTCCAAGGGATTAGCTTTAAGCTTGCCGATATGGGAACCGAAATTATGGCGGCGGAACTATTGATCAATCAAGCTTGCGATAAAAAAATAAGAGGCGAGCAAATGACCAAGGAAGCTGCTATGGCAAAATATTACGCCAGCGAAGTAGCGGTAAAAGTAAGTAACGACGCTGTCCAGATTTTTGGGGGATATGGCTATACAAAAGATTTTCCGGTAGAGAAATTTTACAGAGATAGCAAATTGTGTACGATTGGTGAAGGGACTAGCGAAATCCAGAAAATTGTTATCGCCAGGGAAGTATTAAAATAGCACGCTCGGTATCACCCATATACATTCGTTAACGTTTTTTAACAATATTTTTCAAACCGTTCAAAATAAATGCTAATTAAGCTGATATTTTGAAAACAAAATACGTCGAAAATTAACAATTTAAAAAAAACAATTTCTACTGTTCTAAAATTTCGCTACACTTGTTAAATATTAAACCAAGTCCTATAAATTAGTTTAGATGTATTATTTCATTGCAAATAAACACATTATGGTTATACAAAGTCTTGTTTTACTAAGAAGATAATTACACTTCGTAAACTAAATTCTTTGCAGACTCCTGTAAATTACTTTACCACCATGCGAAATCCAACTAGTGAATTGATATCGTTAATGATTTATGAAATCGAGCATGTATTCGGTAGAAAGGTGGCTTCATCTAGAGACTGTATTGAATTAAGTACAGAAATATATAACAAAACAGAACACCAATTAAACTCCAACACTTTACGCCGCTTTTTTGGTTTGGTAAAGGCTGAATATTTACCGTCTCAATCCACCTTAACAATCCTGTGCCAATACTGTGGCTACAGCTCTACGGAAGACCTTTACAAACAAAAAACCGCAGAAACATTTGAAATTGGGGAAGTTAACAAAGAATCCATCGTACAATATTTCATCAATATATTTCGTGATTCTCCCATAAAAAACAATCATGATCATACGCTCTTGTCCATTACATTACAAACGATTAAATTCCTTAATTCAAATCAGTTTTTGACCGACAAGTTTCAAAGTTTAATTGCTAAGACACCAAATGGCCTTCATTATTATTATGAAAAATTGGTGAACATAGACAAGCTCAATTCATTTTATGGCAATGGCCTTCGTTTTTACTTAAAGGAAAAAGGCACGGTAGACGCGGAAATATTTACAGCATCGATTTATACCATGAAATATTGGCTGAGCGACGAGCCAGAAAAACTGATAAAAAGTGCCGCCATACTATTAAGTGATAAACCAATGGATGTAAAGATACATCCATATCTTAAAGCACGATTTTTTTCCGCTTTGCTTTTTTACCATCACACCATCCAAACAAATGATGACTCCGTTAAAAAACAAATCCTTACTTTTTTCGATAGCCTGATATCCACACCTGGCTATAACAAATACTTATATTACTATACGTTTATAGTATCTTTTGCAATGATATTGACCGATCACCCGAGAGAAGGGCTCGATTTGATACAACAAACAAATAACAAAGCCAAACCTTTTGATGAGGATAAATCATTCGATTATACCGATAGTTATACACTTTTAGAAGTCTTTGCCTTATATAAGCTTGGCCAATCTACAGAAGCAAAAACAAAACTAGCAACCATTAAGTCTGATGAATTTCCTTTTTTGATAAAGAAATTGATGTCGATTATTTATATGTCGTTACGTATAAAATTATCAGATAGAACATCGGAAAGTAAAGAAAGACTACTAGTGCTTCTACATGAGACAGGGTTTAAAAAACTAGATCATGTAACGAACGTTGCGCAAATGGCAGAATAGAAAATATATGTAATTTTGGCCATATGCCATTAATCGCACTTAATGTAAAAGCTGTTCAAATTCTTTCCCATTAACATTATTTACTTGAAACCTTCCTAAAGCGTATATATTCGAATTAGGGGTTACTGGGCTGTGCTGCGTAGTGAAAGCCCCGAGTAAATTTTCATTTTTCACAACTTCGATTGTTGTATTGCTATAATTGCCATAAGGATATGCAATTATATTTAAATAAGATGCACAGTTTAATGATTACTACCAACCAAAAATTTTCATTTAATTACCTATTTTTAAAATACCGTCGCAGCTACAAGCATGAGCATATTTTAATATAGCATCGAGTTAGCAGTAAACGAAAAATATATAAATATGATATTATTGTCAATTATTACGATTAATTACAACAACAAGCAGGGGTTGGCTGACACGTTTGAGTCTGTGTTTTCCCAAAATCATTTGGACTTTGAATATATTGTGATTGATGGAGGCTCCACTGATGGGAGTAAGGCGCTTATTGAAAATTTTTCAGATAAAATAAGCTATTATGTGAGTGAAAGTGACGATGGTATTTACGATGCGATGAACAAAGGTATTAATGCGGCATCGGGGGAATATTTAATTTTTATGAACAGTGGAGATTGTTTCAATGACACTGGTACCCTTGAGCGGTGCTTGCAATATTTGTCAGCCTTTCCTTCAGCAGATATTTTGTACGCTGATATTTATATGATTAGTAACCGAAGTGCGGAACCCGTATTGTACACCCACCCGGCGACCTTAAACATAGAATACTTCAAAAACTACGTGCTGAACCAGCAAGCTTCGCTGTTCAAGTCCTCACTGTTTAAAGAGCTAGGTCTTTTTCCTTTTCAATACAAGCTTGCAGGCGATTATTGGCTGTATTTGAAAAGCTTTCTAGCCGATAAACTATTCATTTATATGGACTTTATTATGGTCCGCTATGATTTTACAGGATTGAGTTTTACAAATGGCGGAGCTTATCGACAGGAACAGTTTAGCATTTGGAAAGACTTGGTACCGGAGCCTCTACGGCGCACCATAGATCAGCATGAAACCCCTCCAAAAAGCGGTGTTTTCAAAATTATTCGCCGCTTCCGAACAATGCTTAAATCACTATTTTATTTTAAGAAAAATATTTAATTTTAGTATATGGGGCAAATCATGTATATACCAGCATTACAGTAATCGCTTCACTAATTCAGAACCATCAAAATCGTTTACTTGGAACCTTCCCAAAGTGAACAGATTTGATTTATGGGTGAGTGCTTTATGCTGCGTGGTGAAAGCGCCTGCCAAGTTTTCCATTCTGGCAGCTTCTATAGTAGTTTCGTTGTAATTACCGTAGGGATAGGCAATTATATTTAAAAACGATTTACAGTTCTCTTGGAGAAACTGTTTACATTGAGCTATTTCACTTTGCTGCGTTTTTAAGTCGTGAAAACTTAAAGCCGCATGTGTGGCAGTATGTATCCCAATACTAATCAAGGGATGGTCTGCCAATTCTTGCAATTGCTGTTTGGTCATGGGCCAATCATTTGACAAATATGACCCCGAGGCGCCACACCAATCGTAAACAAACTTCGTCAAAGTTGTTATTTCAGCAAAAGGCAGGGGCCGCAAGGCACTTGAAAGTTTTAGATAGAAATCGCATCTTGAAGTAGAAGGAGTTTCTGTGTAAAACCATTTTTTGTGCAATTCATCTTCCAAATCAGTTATTCCTGTTTTTTCTAATGTATATCGAAATATTCCTTTGGAAGTAGACATTTCAAAATGAAGTGGCAAATTTTTCATACCCAGTATCAAAGTACATAAACTATCCCACCAAAAACTTTCGTTTCTGTTTATGAACTTACTAGCAACAAAAATGGTGGCTGGTATTTCATACTTTTCTAACAACGGCTTCGCAGCAAGAAAATTATCCATGTAGGCGTCATCGAAAGTAAGGCACACGCAATCTTTTTTTAATTTGCCGTTTCCAATTTGCTGCAATAGCGAATCAACACGCACCACGTTATACTTGCTTTTGAGAGCAATCAAATGGGTCTCAAAATTCTTGGCGCTTACACATAGTCCCCATGGATCATATACAGCGGAACCAATTCGGTGATACATTAGAACCGTTGCATTCTTTTCAGCAAAGAAATTAAATCGAGATAATATTTTTTTTATCATACACTACTTTGTTGCTTTGGCGGTAATTACCAAAGGGTAATGTGAATCTTTGTGATTTAATGCCTCTTGCGAAATTTCCGGCCTTCCTAGTCCATAAAGAAACGAAGATGCGACCATTACGTTACCAAAGGTTTCTAAGCTAATATTAGCTGGTGTAAAATATTTACCAATCACCCGTTCAATGGCTGGTTCAGTAAATGACCAATACCAATATTTTTCCCATTCATCATGTGCAATATTTGATATACCTGGAACCGTTAGCAAAAGTGAGCCCCCTGGTTTTAGCACCCTATAACATGTTTCAATGGCCGCATGAAAGTCGTATATAAGATGTAATGTTTGAGTAAGGATTATACAGTCGTAAGTATTAGAAATAATTTGTGGCGCATTCGACAAATCCCCTATTATGGTGGCTTTTG
>Ga0247739_10001009_pt1 | contig 10129 bp, 4 predicted proteins | sample UWRJL058202B2_FD_180943 | JGI IMG/M metagenome (GOLD analysis project Ga0247739, IMG submission 180943) | Plant litter microbial communities from Arlington Agricultural Research Station in Wisconsin, United States - UWRJ-L058-202B-2 | ecosystem: Environmental > Terrestrial > Plant litter >... | reverse complement strand
CACGCTTTGATTAATGCCGCCGATTGTAACGGGAGCAGATGTGACTTCAGTAGAAACTGCTGCATTAGTAACGGGTGCGAACGTAAATGCGTTTGGAATCGAATCCTTTTTCGGCCCACTACTTCCACCACCGCCACAACTTGCAAGCAATGAAATGAAACCGATAGCAATCAGCAATTGATAAAAATGTTTTGATGCAGCGTGTATCGTCATGATGACAATGACTCCTTGAACGTGAATGCGTGAGCGTGAAAAAACAAAATTCGCGCGGATTATGCCAGAGCTAAACGCAAATGGGTGTGATTGGGTTAATGCATGGGTAAATTGCGGCGCGTAAAATTTGGATTGATGCAAAACCTTAGATACAGATAAGCGCAAAAAATATCTGAACCCGAACAAATGTTATTTTATGCGACATAATTTCCAATAGTTTTGAGAACTGCATTAAGCTCGAATGCGAAGATTATTCTTTTTCAGCCTCATCATCCAATTTCGCTAATGCTTTGGTCAGCTCTGCTACTTGCTGATCCTGAAGCGCAAGCCTTTCGTAAATATCTGGGCCGAATAATGGAACTAGTAATTCATTTTTGTTGGATTTCATTACCTGTGCATTAGTTGTATTGAGCCATGCGCGACTGGATACGATAGCGCTCAAGCAATTAGCTTTTTCATATTCAACTCTAATACTATTTTCTATCAAATTCGTTTTGACATACGCTGTATTAAAAAAATATCTGGGTAATACATTATGGTTCGGGCTATATGTGAAAGTTACTTCTATATATAATTTTTTCACGAGAGGCAAAACATATCCGACAATCATTTGACTATGAGGACCTCCCACACTATATGCAGTCCATTTTTTTCCATCTATAACCTTATCCCTGTATGCCGAATTAAGGGTGTCCCCCATCAATGTTGCGAAGTCCATTATGTAATAGCGAAATTCTGGATCAGCTCCCTTTGTCTGCTCTACAAGCGCATCATATCGTTGATGTAAACTCTCATCGAGAAGAAACAAAAAATCCAATCTATTATCAATCACATATTCGTTAGAATGTATTTCCTTGCGTGTATTTTCGGGAACTCTTTGAACAGAAATATCCATCATAACTATTCCTAAATTTTTCCCGAAAAATCCCGGTTCCTTAACATCCCACCATCGACGAATTAAATTGCCATATTCAGGATTATCAAATTTTTTGAGGTCATAAATATCCAAATGCAGAACCAAATTTTCAGCGGGCATATCCTTGCTGAAGTCTTCGGGCATAGCAAAGCTAAATTTATTACCCGATAAATCTACTGTTCGGGTAGCACCTAACGGAGCATCTGAACTTCCGCTCCCACCAAAAAGATTACTTAAAAAAGAAGCCATGATTCAATCCGATGATTACGCCAAGTAATTTTCAATCGCCTTTACGGTTTTCTCGAACGCCAACTGTGCGTTAGACCTGCCAGCTCCTGGACCATTACGCATTTGCTTATCCCAATCCTTTTGCGATTGCATAGTGGTGTGCGGGCTTTGTGGAATACTTCCATCTTTAATATGTGAAAAATAAACTGCCGAGCCAACAATTTTTCTAACACTGGATGTATTTATTCCCAACACATTGCCGACCAAATCATAGTCGTGGATGCGAACTGCAACGATACCAATTCCGGCGCGCTGCATAAGTGGCTTGGTACGCCACATATTATTCGCATTGCCATGAAAAGACACTTTGTGATTATCGAAGACGTTACCCTTATTCTCGTGGCGCGCACCATTTAATTTAAATTGATTAAGCGCAAAACTACTGTTGCCATTAAGTGCGTAGCGCACCGCTTCCGTAAATATAAGCCCGCCCTGACTATGAGCGACCCATTTCGTTTTATTACCTGCAGCCTGAGCATGCGTAAGCACTTGCGAAAACTGTTTTGCCACATGTGTGCTAAAACCCATTTTGTCGCGAACACATTCCCAAATATCAGTATTGAAACCGCCACTCGGATTATGAAACAAAGTGTATTGGCTGATATTTTTCCCGTAAGCATGTTCTACATGAGAACCCATTAACCAAGTTGCTTTAGTCAAATTATTAAGCATTCCATTTACAGCGGCGTGCGAGGTATTTACTTTTTCCGCTCTGCCTGAAATTGTCCAAATACCTTTATTAGTTTTCTTAACATGGTAGAGGCCAGGCTTTTCCAATTTATCCCGCTGAATTTGCAGCTTGTCTCTGGGCTGGATATTAAAAACGACGACTTGACCATTAGCTATTCTGTAGTTAATCAAAAATTGCTTATTACTTAATTGATATGTACTAGCGCTTCCTTTCTTAACTAAAGAGTCTGGAGACCTAGGTGAAGAGCGTAAACTTTTTAGAAGACTTTCTAGAAAAAAATATTCGTTTGTTCCAAACTCGTTATCTTGAACGTAGCTTGCATATCCAGTTAAAACTACTTGATAACCGCCCACCGAATCACTTGGATCTGTACGATCAACAAAACGTCTCAATTGCTTACGGTTTAAATTCGCCATTTGTTTTGGCGAAACCTGCAAACCGCCAAAATGCATTGTTAAATAATTAATTTCATTTCTGCTGGTATCCATTTAGGGCTCCTTTGTGTTGATATAAATCCCGATGTTAGATTTTTATTTTTAATTAATTTTAGTGTGATCTGCCAGCCTAGTTATGTAACGTTTACGACGAGTTAAAGATGGGGCTGGAGCAGAAATGTTACGCATGAATCAGTCCTGGATGAAAACGGATAAAAATTGAAAGAATTGGGAGCTACCACCGGCAAAACATCCATAGCTCAGGCAAAAAGCCGGTAGTGGTGGCAGCGAGCAGAGTTTACGCGAGGAGGCTTAATTTGGCTGTAGGAGAATGCCCATAATTGACGCTTTTTTCGGCGAATTTTAACTCGTTCAAATTATATGGCGAAACTAAAGGTATACAAATTTGTTCCAGTAAAACCTAAATTTTTTGTGCTGCACTAACTAGTCCATATTAAACTTTTAAAGACCCAGTCATAACCTAATGACTATGCTTTACGCACAAGGCATGGGTTTCGCCCCCATGCCTTAGATAACCTTTGATCAAGAAATTCTAACTCTTGGTAAACACTACTCTATGCCCTGTAACCAGATCAACTGCATAGATTCCCCATATCGAGTAGTCAGAAACAAACGCGTAAGAGTTCGAATCAACGATCGTAACGAAATAACTTTCATTCAATTTATTAAAAGGGTTGGTTGAATCCCCGGCTGACAAAAGCGCTCTATCGCCAGTTGCCAAATCAATCCAAAACAACTTGCCTGACAATGCATCCGATGCTAATAACCGGTCTTTTTCATCATCAATGGCCAGCCCACTAAGGTAGCCCACACCGACCTCACCAAACTTTGGTCCGCCTCCTACAGAATTATTGGAAAATAGCGTGCGCTCTCCATTGGTTGGATCTATTGAATATATGGCTTGCTGGGAAAAATCGCTCACCAAATAACGATTACGGCTCTTGTCATAAACGATTCCCGCAAATGACTGATTTATCGGATTCAATGTATTAGGAACTGATTTTCTCGCATCGGATAAAACACTTTGATTTGACAAGGTCTGATCCGCCATTATAACGGCGCCAGTTTCAAAACTCACTGTAACTAACTTATTAGTAATTGGACTCCACAGCATACTCGTCACATTTTCATAAAGCGGGCTTTCATGCACCTCATACTTCGAAGAATCCAGCAAATCAAAGTCGTAAATTTTATTTTCATAACACGAAGCATAAACCCGTCCAGCAGGAGAATTGAGAGAAATTGCAGTGAAGTTGCACGCGCCGAAGTCAGAGAAGAATATGGTTCGCTTGGACGTATTAAGATCTACACTTTTAATTTTATAATCTTGATCATTTACTAGCAGCCTATTTTTGCCGTTTGCCTTATCGACAACCATTCCAAATACGTAGCGGAAACCGTTATCTGAATCGGGAAATGATGTGATATTCAACTGTGCCTGCCGAATAGCCACGTGATCAGCATCTCCCGAATTATTACCAACACTGTCCTCAGTAGTAACTGTTAAAGTGTTTTCCGTAGTTGCAGTAACAGGATTAGATGAATCCGCTAGCGGAACCAATGCCTGCCAGTTTTTAAAACCATCCGTGGTTGTCGCTAATACACCATTCACTTTCACACTAGCAACTGTACTAAACTCATCACTCGCAGAGCCACGAACTAAAATAGTATTTCCTTCAGTCATTGACACTGGTGGCGGGAATAAAATTTGTGCGGTGGGTGCAGCTTCATCTTTTTTAGTAGTGACCACAAAACTTCCAGTAACACCACCAATAATTAACACAGCAGTTACATCAGTAGATGGCAGATCTGATGACGTCGCACGTACAGTAATTTTTTGATCTTTGTTTACTGTGCCCGCTGCGTTTGTGTATGCAGCACCGTTAATTGAATACTCACCATTGGTGATGCTGACAGGTACAGCAACATCTACACCCGTTACGGTAATTTCATTGGATGACGTTACTGCTTTTGCACCGGCGCCAGTTACAGGAGTGAAGGTAAATGCATCGGGAGTTACATCTAGCACTGTAGTTACAGTGAAGGCTGCACTAACTCCGCCAACCGTTAAAGTTGCAGTGACCGGCGTATTGGTTTTATCAGATGATTTAACTTTTACAGTAACAACCTGACCGTTGGTAACAGTGACTGTTGCACTTGTGAATGCACCGCCACCGATGGAATAACTACCACCGCTAATACTGATGCTCACGCTTTGATTAATGCCGCCGATTGTAACGGGAGCAGATGTGACTTCAGTAGAAACTGCTGCATTAGTAACGGGTGCGAACGTAAATGCGTTTGGAATCGAATCCTTTTTCGGCCCACTACTTCCACCACCGCCACAACTTGCAAGCAATGAAATGAAACCGATAGCAATCAGCAATTGATAAAAATGTTTTGATGCAGCGTGTATCGTCATGATGACAATGACTCCTTGAACGTGAATGCGTGAGCGTGAAAAAACAAAATTCGCGCGGATTATGCCAGAGCTAAACGCAAATGGGTGTGATTGGGTTAATGCATGGGTAAATTGCGGCGCGTAAAATTTGGATTGATGCAAAACCTTAGATACAGATAAGCGCAAAAAATATCTGAACCCGAACAAATGTTATTTTATGCGACATAATTTCCAATAGTTTTGAGAACTGCATTAAGCTCGAATGCGAAGATTATTCTTTTTCAGCCTCATCATCCAATTTCGCTAATGCTTTGGTCAGCTCTGCTACTTGCTGATCCTGAAGCGCAAGCCTTTCGTAAATATCTGGGCCGAATAATGGAACTAGTAATTCATTTTTGTTGGATTTCATTACCTGTGCATTAGTTGTATTGAGCCATGCGCGACTGGATACGATAGCGCTCAAGCAATTAGCTTTTTCATATTCAACTCTAATACTATTTTCTATCAAATTCGTTTTGACATACGCTGTATTAAAAAAATATCTGGGTAATACATTATGGTTCGGGCTATATGTGAAAGTTACTTCTATATATAATTTTTTCACGAGAGGCAAAACATATCCGACAATCATTTGACTATGAGGACCTCCCACACTATATGCAGTCCATTTTTTTCCATCTATAACCTTATCCCTGTATGCCGAATTAAGGGTGTCCCCCATCAATGTTGCGAAGTCCATTATGTAATAGCGAAATTCTGGATCAGCTCCCTTTGTCTGCTCTACAAGCGCATCATATCGTTGATGTAAACTCTCATCGAGAAGAAACAAAAAATCCAATCTATTATCAATCACATATTCGTTAGAATGTATTTCCTTGCGTGTATTTTCGGGAACTCTTTGAACAGAAATATCCATCATAACTATTCCTAAATTTTTCCCGAAAAATCCCGGTTCCTTAACATCCCACCATCGACGAATTAAATTGCCATATTCAGGATTATCAAATTTTTTGAGGTCATAAATATCCAAATGCAGAACCAAATTTTCAGCGGGCATATCCTTGCTGAAGTCTTCGGGCATAGCAAAGCTAAATTTATTACCCGATAAATCTACTGTTCGGGTAGCACCTAACGGAGCATCTGAACTTCCGCTCCCACCAAAAAGATTACTTAAAAAAGAAGCCATGATTCAATCCGATGATTACGCCAAGTAATTTTCAATCGCCTTTACGGTTTTCTCGAACGCCAACTGTGCGTTAGACCTGCCAGCTCCTGGACCATTACGCATTTGCTTATCCCAATCCTTTTGCGATTGCATAGTGGTGTGCGGGCTTTGTGGAATACTTCCATCTTTAATATGTGAAAAATAAACTGCCGAGCCAACAATTTTTCTAACACTGGATGTATTTATTCCCAACACATTGCCGACCAAATCATAGTCGTGGATGCGAACTGCAACGATACCAATTCCGGCGCGCTGCATAAGTGGCTTGGTACGCCACATATTATTCGCATTGCCATGAAAAGACACTTTGTGATTATCGAAGACGTTACCCTTATTCTCGTGGCGCGCACCATTTAATTTAAATTGATTAAGCGCAAAACTACTGTTGCCATTAAGTGCGTAGCGCACCGCTTCCGTAAATATAAGCCCGCCCTGACTATGAGCGACCCATTTCGTTTTATTACCTGCAGCCTGAGCATGCGTAAGCACTTGCGAAAACTGTTTTGCCACATGTGTGCTAAAACCCATTTTGTCGCGAACACATTCCCAAATATCAGTATTGAAACCGCCACTCGGATTATGAAACAAAGTGTATTGGCTGATATTTTTCCCGTAAGCATGTTCTACATGAGAACCCATTAACCAAGTTGCTTTAGTCAAATTATTAAGCATTCCATTTACAGCGGCGTGCGAGGTATTTACTTTTTCCGCTCTGCCTGAAATTGTCCAAATACCTTTATTAGTTTTCTTAACATGGTAGAGGCCAGGCTTTTCCAATTTATCCCGCTGAATTTGCAGCTTGTCTCTGGGCTGGATATTAAAAACGACGACTTGACCATTAGCTATTCTGTAGTTAATCAAAAATTGCTTATTACTTAATTGATATGTACTAGCGCTTCCTTTCTTAACTAAAGAGTCTGGAGACCTAGGTGAAGAGCGTAAACTTTTTAGAAGACTTTCTAGAAAAAAATATTCGTTTGTTCCAAACTCGTTATCTTGAACGTAGCTTGCATATCCAGTTAAAACTACTTGATAACCGCCCACCGAATCACTTGGATCTGTACGATCAACAAAACGTCTCAATTGCTTACGGTTTAAATTCGCCATTTGTTTTGGCGAAACCTGCAAACCGCCAAAATGCATTGTTAAATAATTAATTTCATTTCTGCTGGTATCCATTTAGGGCTCCTTTGTGTTGATATAAATCCCGATGTTAGATTTTTATTTTTAATTAATTTTAGTGTGATCTGCCAGCCTAGTTATGTAACGTTTACGACGAGTTAAAGATGGGGCTGGAGCAGAAATGTTACGCATGAATCAGTCCTGGATGAAAACGGATAAAAATTGAAAGAATTGGGAGCTACCACCGGCAAAACATCCATAGCTCAGGCAAAAAGCCGGTAGTGGTGGCAGCGAGCAGAGTTTACGCGAGGAGGCTTAATTTGGCTGTAGGAGAATGCCCATAATTGACGCTTTTTTCGGCGAATTTTAACTCGTTCAAATTATATGGCGAAACTAAAGGTATACAAATTTGTTCCAGTAAAACCTAAATTTTTTGTGCTGCACTAACTAGTCCATATTAAACTTTTAAAGACCCAGTCATAACCTAATGACTATGCTTTACGCACAAGGCATGGGTTTCGCCCCCATGCCTTAGATAACCTTTGATCAAGAAATTCTAACTCTTGGTAAACACTACTCTATGCCCTGTAACCAGATCAACTGCATAGATTCCCCATATCGAGTAGTCAGAAACAAACGCGTAAGAGTTCGAATCAACGATCGTAACGAAATAACTTTCATTCAATTTATTAAAAGGGTTGGTTGAATCCCCGGCTGACAAAAGCGCTCTATCGCCAGTTGCCAAATCAATCCAAAACAACTTGCCTGACAATGCATCCGATGCTAATAACCGGTCTTTTTCATCATCAATGGCCAGCCCACTAAGGTAGCCCACACCGACCTCACCAAACTTTGGTCCGCCTCCTACAGAATTATTGGAAAATAGCGTGCGCTCTCCATTGGTTGGATCTATTGAATATATGGCTTGCTGGGAAAAATCGCTCACCAAATAACGATTACGGCTCTTGTCATAAACGATTCCCGCAAATGACTGATTTATCGGATTCAATGTATTAGGAACTGATTTTCTCGCATCGGATAAAACACTTTGATTTGACAAGGTCTGATCCGCCATTATAACGGCGCCAGTTTCAAAACTCACTGTAACTAACTTATTAGTAATTGGACTCCACAGCATACTCGTCACATTTTCATAAAGCGGGCTTTCATGCACCTCATACTTCGAAGAATCCAGCAAATCAAAGTCGTAAATTTTATTTTCATAACACGAAGCATAAACCCGTCCAGCAGGAGAATTGAGAGAAATTGCAGTGAAGTTGCACGCGCCGAAGTCAGAGAAGAATATGGTTCGCTTGGACGTATTAAGATCTACACTTTTAATTTTATAATCTTGATCATTTACTAGCAGCCTATTTTTGCCGTTTGCCTTATCGACAACCATTCCAAATACGTAGCGGAAACCGTTATCTGAATCGGGAAATGATGTGATATTCAACTGTGCCTGCCGAATAGCCACGTGATCAGCATCTCCCGAATTATTACCAACACTGTCCTCAGTAGTAACTGTTAAAGTGTTTTCCGTAGTTGCAGTAACAGGATTAGATGAATCCGCTAGCGGAACCAATGCCTGCCAGTTTTTAAAACCATCCGTGGTTGTCGCTAATACACCATTCACTTTCACACTAGCAACTGTACTAAACTCATCACTCGCAGAACCGCGAACTAAAATAGTATTACCTTCAGTCATTGAAACTGGTGGTGGAAATAAAATTTGTGCGGTGGGTGCGGCGTTGTCTGCTTTAGTGGTGACCACAAAACTTCCGGTTACTCCGCCAATAGTAAGAACAGCAGTTACGTCTGTTGAAGGCGTGTCTGATGACGTTGCGCGAACAATAATTTTTTGACCTTTGATAACAGTGGCAGCAGCGCTTATATAGGCACCACCGTTAACAGAATACTCACCATTGGTGATGCTGACAGGCACAGCAACATCTATACCCGTTACGGTAATTTCATTGGATGACGTTACTGCTTTTGCACCGGCGCCAGTTACGGGAGTGAAGGTAAATGCATCGGGAGTTACATCCAGCACTGTAGTTACAGTGAAGGCTGCACTAACTCCGCCAACCGTTAAGGTTGCAGTGACGGGTGTATTGGTCTTATCAGATGACTTAACTTTTACAGTAACAACCTGACCGTTAGTGATTGTTCCGAATGCGCTTGTGAATGCGCCGCCGCCAATGGAATAAGCACCTCCACTCACGCTAATGCTTACGCTTTGATTGATCCCACTGACCGTAACGGGAGTCGATGTGACTTCAGTAGAAACCGCTGCATTAGTAATGGGGGCGAATGTAAATGCGTTTGGTGTGGAATCTACGGAGCTTGAACTGCTAGCTCCAGTACCTCCCCCGCCCGATCCGCCGCCCCCGCAGCTTGTGAGAGCAGCTATGAAGCAGGTTGCGAAAAATATAGGGAATAGATGTTTCAATGTGGTATGTATCATCATGACGACAATGACTCCTTGTATGAGGGTGAACATGGAAGAAAATAAAAATCGCGTGGATTATGCCAGAGCTTGACGGAAATGGGTGTGACTCATTTAATGCATGAGTAAACCTGCGGCTCTTAAAATTACATTGCATGAGGAAACCTTTCCCCCGGAGACGAAATTTACACATAGATGAATCCAGTAGCGCAGTGAATATATTTTCAGAATTGAATTCACCTCACTTTTTCAACTGCCGAACCCTATGTTAAGCTGCCGCCTCGATGTGAATTGGACCATTTACATCATTGGATTTATTAGCAAATGCAGCATGCAGAACATTTAGGGATTTATCATGGCGATAATATT
>Ga0247739_10001007_pt1 | contig 10140 bp, 7 predicted proteins | sample UWRJL058202B2_FD_180943 | JGI IMG/M metagenome (GOLD analysis project Ga0247739, IMG submission 180943) | Plant litter microbial communities from Arlington Agricultural Research Station in Wisconsin, United States - UWRJ-L058-202B-2 | ecosystem: Environmental > Terrestrial > Plant litter >... | reverse complement strand
ATTCTGCAAACTGGCTTACCAAAGCATAAGAGGGGAAGACAAAGAATTCAATGTAACTTTAAATTTTAATCTGGATCCTGAAATTGGAGAAGTTCAATTGGCACGTGGCGAATTTGGCCGTGTAATTATTAATCTTGTAAACAATGCCTGCTACGCTGTAAATGAAAAGCGGAAAAAGAACATAGAAAACTACGATCCAACTATTGAAATTTTTTCTAAAAAAACGGGTCAGGAAGTTGAAATTAAAATTATTGACAATGGAATTGGGATTCCTGCTGAAATAGTATCCAAACTATTTCAGGCTTTTTTTACTACCAAACCTCCTGGCAAAGGTACTGGTCTTGGGCTAGCACTCACTTACAGCAGTATTGTAGAAACACATAAAGGTAAAATCCAGGTTATATCAACGCTTGGAGAAATGACGGAATTTATCATTTTAATTCCGATTTTATAAATAACAATAAACAAGGCTCAACCCAAAAACTTTCAGGTAATGGCAATTAGAATATTAAGTGTGGATGATGAACAGGATATGGAAATGCTGATTCTCCAGTTGTTCAGAAAGCAGATCAGAGATAAAAAATATGAATTTGTTTTCGCCAATAATGGAATAGAAGCATTAGAACGATTAGCAGAGTCGGAAGATATTACGCTTATTCTATCAGACATAAATATGCCTGGTATGGACGGGCTTACATTTTTGTCCAAATTAAATGAAAAACAAAATCCTTTGCTGAAGGCAATTATGATCTCTGCCTATGGAGACATGGATAATATCCGTACGGCCATGAACAGAGGTGCGTTCGATTTTGTAACCAAGCCGGTAAATTTTGAAGATCTGGAAATTACTATTGCCAAAACAGTAGAGCATATAGAAATGCTGACCAGTTTGGAAAGAGGAAAGGAACAATTAATTGCTATCCAGAATGACCTGAGTGTAGCCAAAGAAATTCAAATGTCCATGCTGCCGAAAACTGTTCCGGCGAATATCGGAAAAGCGGGTGTGGATCTGCATGCATTTCTACAGCCGGCGAAAGTAGTTGGTGGTGATTTGTATGACTATTTTATGAAAGATCCGGACCATTTATTTTTTATGATTGGTGACGTATCTGACAAAGGTGTACCGGCAGCGTTGTTTATGGCTATTACAAAAGCCATATTTAAAAGCCAGTTTTCTAACAGGAACGGCGACAGCCTTTGTGAAAAGGTAAAAATTGTAAATGAATTTCTAAGTGAAGATAATTCATCATTTATGTTTGTTACAGCTTTTGTTTGCTTACTTAATGTAAAAACCGGGGTTGTAGAATATGTAGATGCAGGACACGAACCTCCGTTAATTATTCGTGCAAATGGTGAAACCGAACTCGTTAAGAAACAAGGCGGTATGGCATTATGTTTTGATCCGGAATTTGATTTTACCTCGCATACATTAACATTGAATCCAGGAGACAAATTTGTATTATATACAGATGGTGTAACTGATGCCAACAATATTCCGGGTGAAAGATATGGCCTTCACAAATTACAGGAGTTTTTTACTACCGGTGAAGGCTCAACTACCGAAACGGCGCGTGAAATGAATGAATCTACATTAGCGAGTCTTGTGAAGTTTATTGGACCGGCAACACAGTTTGATGATATTACCATGTTGTCGCTGAGGTATATGTCCAAATAAAACGCTGATTTAAAAGTTACGAAAAAGCCATTTTAAATTAGTCCCCTTAACGGATAATTTAAAATGGCTTTTTCATTTTTGTGTTAATATAAATGCGTTTCAGGCTGCGAACGTATAAACGCTAACCGGTAGGCGTCATGATAAAGCGGTTGAAGGTTGGTCCAACAAAGCTTGTCAATAATTTTCTTGTCTATACAAGCCCTGGGAATATATTGTTCCCTGATAAAAGTTTCTGAAAAATTATACAACAGACTGGTCAACTGATTAATAGCTTCTTCATCTGACTGAAATCTTCGGTTAATTACATACATTTCATCGGATTCATGATCAGGCATTGTTTCTGTTAATAATTGTCCAAATCCTGATGAATCGCTGCTAATAACCGGCGTGCCTGCCATGGCAGTTTCCATGGGAGTATAACCCCAGGGTTCATAGAGCGAAGGAAAAATCCCCAGATTACAACCTTTAATAAATTCCTGGTAATCCATTGAAAAAAGGGATTTTGCACGTTCCATGAAGTCGGGATGATATACCACTTTTACCCGATTTAGTTCTTTATTATCCAATCCCGCTATCTGGCAAAACTGTGTAATCTGGTCTTCTTCTGTCAATTGATGCGTTGTTACCGCTGGTAAAGCTTTCTTCTTGAAATTAAGAACAGCTTGTTTCCATGTATGTACCAGCTCTTCGTCCACGAGCTCATTGAGGTTCGGGAGTTTTTGGCCATTTATACTGGTTACTTTGGAATACAATTTGGGCCCAAGTCTTTCACTGATTTCACCACATATTTTTTTTAGGTCCAGATATCTTTGCCTTGCTTCCAGCACATGAGGTTTTATATAATGATAGGGCCGTTTTGAAATAATAAATAGTACAATTGTCACATCCGATTTCTGACGGATAAGTAACTCATTAAGACGGGCAATAGCTTCCAGCGTAATGTCAAAGCCTTTGTTTCGATATTCGTAGCGGCCCGAAGTAAAAAAGTATAATGTTTTTTCGGTTTTGATATGATAACTGGGAAGGAACAACGCTTTAATAAATGCATCTATTTTATCCCGGTTTTGCTGATATAATTCAAAAAGTTCATACCGTTGCACAGGTTGCTTATTGATCCCGTTATAAATAATACTGTCAGGTTTTCTGTTCAAAAAAGCTTCACATTCTTTGGCCGTATTTCCACTGTCTGTTGCAAAAACATGTGCTTTTTTTACAATGTTTCTTTCCAGTTTTACGCGGGTTTCAATACCATATTCTCTGGCTTTTTCTAACCAGTCAAACCTGGGCAGGCGGGTGAAATAGCGTACTTCATTGGGAGCAAGATATCGGCCAAGCAGTGTTGAATGTGTAGTAAAGACAGTGGCGAGCCGTACTTTTTCATCCACGAGTTCCGGTAAACAAGATGCCGACATCCATTCATGAAAGTGTAATATAACATCCTGATTATGATCGCTTTGCTTAATGAATTCTGTAAAAAATATTCTCAATACTTCTCCAAAACCAATAACCTGGTCTATCACTTCATCGGGTTCGATTGTAGATAGTTCATATTCGTTCCATAATCTGGTCTTAACTTCATTCAAATCCTGCCGTTTCAAAATTGGATTGAAAAGCAAAACGCGTGGACGGGAATCTTCCAGAAGCCAATAGCCGTATTGAACGTCAAAACCGAGGCTGCGCATATAACTGACAGTTCGCGACAAGGGCGAATCATCATGGTCATTTATGGACCTAAAATCACTTTTGATATTATCAGGAAAATAAGGACCCAACAGGAAATAATCATCTCCGTAAGTATCCATCATAGTAGGAATCTTCGATTTGAGATAAGTGAATATTCCTCCGATTTGATTGCAGACTTCCCATGCAATTTCAAACAGAACAGTATGCGGTTTCAAATTTTTTAAAGGGGTTCGGGTAGATTAAAGTTTTATAACGAAGGCATTTCCAGTGTGTGGATTCAGAAATTTACCTCGATGTTAAGCAGGATCTTTCAATTAAAATTAATCACATTAATTATTTGCAAAAACATAGATTTACTTAAGCAGAAAAATCAGGTATTCAAGCTTCCAAAAGTGGTGCTGAGGTTGTGGAGTGGAAAAAAAGGAAGGTTTCACGTAGAGGAAACGGTTTCACGCAAAGGAAGAAGAGTTAAGGGCAGAGAGCGCAAAGTTTTAACCAATCACTTCTTGCGTTTTCAATAATAGCTCTTCAAACATCCGTAGATAAGTTGAATAGAAGCATTATATTAGGCGATTCTAAACCTTTGTTTATTTATCTTACTCAATGCAAACTTTAAAAACTACTTTTCTCAGATTAGACTCCATCGATATTTTTCGTGCTGTAACCATGTTCCTGATGATCTTTGTAAACGATCTCTGGTCTTTGCAAGATGTGCCGGCATGGCTGGAACACAGTGAGGCAGCTGCGGATGATATGGGTTTATCTGACATTGTATTTCCAGCTTTTTTATTCATAGTTGGTTTATCAATTCCATTTGCAGTTTCTAACCGAAAAGCAAAAGGCGACAATACCAAAGTGCTTTTAACCCACATCGCCTGGCGTAGTTTGGCTCTTCTAACAATGGGTATTTTTATTGTGAACTTTGAAAATATTGTATCAGAGGGCATGTTGATTAACAAATACGTATGGGAAATATTAATGGTAATTGCTTTCTTTCTCATCTGGAATGTTTATCCAAATGATCCTGAAAAAAGAAGATTTTATCAGACCTTGAAATTACTTGGTGTACAAATTCTGGTTGTCCTTGTAGTACTTTATAAGGGCGGAGATGCTGCACATCCTGCCTGGATAGAACTACATTGGTATGGAATTCTGGGTTTAATTGGCTGGTCATATTTGTTATGTGCTGCTGCTTATGTTTTTTGTCAAAACCGTTTGTTTATGGTAATTGGCGTATGGCTTTTCTTTATACTTTTTAACCTTGCTGATTTTGCCGGAGTGTTAGGATTTTTAGATGGAATAAAAGAATATGCTTGGATTGTAGGAAGCGGATCCATGCCAGCTTTTACAATGGCCGGCGTGGTTGCTTCCGTCATGTACACACGTTACACAGGATCTGAAAAATCCAGTATTTTTCTTATTTTATTGCTGGTTTTAGGGGGAATTTGTCTGCTTTATGGATTCGGAACACGACCATTCTGGGGAATATCTAAAATAAGGGCAACACCGGCCTGGGTGGGTATTTGCAGTGGGATCAGTTTTATTACTTATGCGTTTCTGTACTGGCTGGTAGACTTGAAAAAGATAAAAAACTGGGCTTTACCATTAAAACCGGCTGGAACTGCCACTTTAACCTGTTATTTAATTCCATACGTATGGTATGCAGTCATTACACTCGCCGGAATCAGTTTACCTCTGTTTTTACGAACCGGAATAATCGGGTTAATTAAGTCTCTTCTATTTTCCTTACTGGTAATTGTCGTTACTGGCTTGATTAAAAGAGTTGGAATCAAATTGAAAATTTAAAGTAAGGTTTCACGCAAAGGAATAAAAGAAGGGGCATTGAGGGCAAAGTAAACGTTCTCCTCGCGCTCTCTGCTTTTTTTCTTTTCGTCCTTTGCGTGAAACCCTTGATTCGTGAAACCTTTCGTCTTTTACACGGTAAATCCGGAACAATTCGTCTTTAATAGATATGAAGTTTAAATAACTATACTAAAATGAATTCAAGACGAGATTTTGTAAAGAAAGGAATTGCCGGAATCGCTTTGGGAGCTATGGCTGCCATTCCCGGAATAAATTATGCAACAGCACCTACTTTGAAAAAGGAAGACTTATTTAAACTGGGGATAGCAGGTTACAGTTTCCTGAATTTTAAACTGGATGAGTCACTGGCGATGATGAAAAAACTGGATGTACATTATTTATGTATTAAAGATTTTCACCTTCCTTATAAAAGCACGGCAGAAGAAATAACTGCATTTCATGAAAAACTAAAACAATCGAATGTTACCGGTTATGCTGTTGGTCCTATTTATACCAAAACCCCACAGGAAATCGATAATGCTTTCGACTATGCTAAACGGGTAGGAGTGGATCTGATCATTGGTATTCCAATGCATGAAGATCTGGCTTATCTGGATAAAAAAGTAAAAGAGTACAATATTCGGTATGCTATTCATAACCATGGGCCGGAAGATAAGCTATATCCAAACGCCACTTCAGTTTATAATTATATCAAAGATCTTGATCCCCGGATCGGGCTATGTTTTGATATGGGGCACAATAAACGCGATAATCAGGATTCGGTCGCTGACTTAAGTAAGTATGGCAAGAGAATATTTGATATGCATCTAAAAAATGTGACTGCGGCAACAAAAGAAGGTTCAACATGTGAACTTGGCCGTGGAATTATTGATATTCCTGCATTTGTGAAAATGTTAAGAAAAGTAAAATATTCAGGTGTCTGTAGCCTTGAATATGAGAAAGATATGAAAGATCCATTGGCAGGTATAGCGGAGTCGGTTGGTTATTTTAGAGGAGTTTGCGAAGCCAGTTAATAGTAAAATGTGGTATAGCGTGCAGTAATGTCCTATTTTTGTAAAATAAAGTTGATTTAGAATAACTTTTGTTTGCCAAAATTGATTTCACATAAAACACTTTAAAATAAAATGTTGAAAACGACCCCTTTTGACCAGTCCGCAGCTTACAAAAAGCTTAAGTCCCATCATAAAACGATTTCTCAGAAACATATAAAGTCTTTGTTTGAGGAAGATCCAGATCGTCATAAAAAATTTTCCATCCGTTTTGGTGATATCTTTTTAGACTACTCAAAAAACAGAATTACAACCCGTACGCGTGCTTATCTGGTTCAGCTTGCTGAAGAATCCGGTTTGGCAGATGCGATCGAACAAATGTTTACCGGCGAGAAGATCAATGCTACTGAAGGACGTGCTGTTTTACATACTGCTTTACGGAATCGTTCGGACGAGCCTGTGATTGTTGATGGAAAAGACGTAATGCCGGATGTGAACGAAGTATTGGCAAAAATGAAAGACTTTTCAGGTAGAGTAAGATCTGGTTCATGGAAAGGATATTCGGGTAAAGAAATTACTGACATTGTAAATATCGGTATTGGCGGCAGCGATTTAGGCCCGGTCATGGTTACGGAAGCGTTAAAAGCGTATAGTAAAAAAGGACTTGCTGTACATTTTGTGTCCAATGTAGACGGTACACACATTGCGGAAACGATCAAGTCACTCAATCCTGAGACGACGTTATTTATGATAGCGTCCAAGACTTTTACCACGCAGGAAACGATGACCAATGCATTAAGTGCACGTTCATGGTTTTTGGAAAAAGCAATTGACAATGAGCATGTAAAAAAGCATTTTGTAGCCATTTCAACTAATCGGGCGGAAGTAGAAAAATTTGGTATCGATCCTGACAATATGTTTGGATTCTGGGATTGGGTAGGTGGTCGTTACTCACTTTGGTCTGCAATCGGATTGTCCATTTCCTGTTTTATAGGTTATCAGAATTTTGAGCAGCTTCTTTCCGGTGCACATGAAATGGATAAGCATTTTCGTACAACTAAGTTTGAACGTAACATTCCTGTTATTTTAGGTTTGCTTGGAGTTTGGTACAACAATTTTTTTGATGCCCAGTCACATGCAATTTTACCTTACGATCAATACATGCATCGTTTTGCAGCCTATTTTCAACAGGGAGATATGGAAAGTAACGGCAAATATGTAGGACGTGATGGTAATCCTGTCAATTATCAGACAGGCCCTGTAATATGGGGCGAGCCTGGTACCAACGGACAACATGCTTTTTATCAGCTGATCCACCAGGGAACCAAAGTTGTTCCATGCGATTTTATTGCTCCGGCCATTAGTCACAATCCATTGGGAGATCATCATAAAATGTTGCTTTCTAACTTTTTTGCCCAGACAGAAGCTTTGATGAATGGAAAAACTTATGACGAAGCAAAAGCTGAACTGGAAACAGCTGGTAAGTCAAAAGAAGAAATCGATTTTCTAACAGCATTTAAAGTATTTCAGGGAAATAAACCTACCAATTCTTTCTTGGTTAAAAAAATAACTCCAAAAGTTTTGGGAAGCCTTATTGCTATGTATGAGCACAAAATATTTGTTCAGGGTGTAATTTGGAATATTTTTAGTTTCGATCAGTGGGGTGTAGAATTAGGAAAACAACTTGCTAACAAAATTTATCCTGAGTTACAGCACGACTGGCCGGTTAATAATCACGACAGTTCGACCAACGCACTAATCAATCAGTATAAGCGCTGGAGATAACGGTCAATAATTATTGATTTAAAAGAGAATCCTATTATAACACCAACAGCATCTGCCACGGCATCCCACCAATCAAAGGTGCGGTCAAATGGAAGAAGCTGTTGGTAAAATTCTAATCCCAGGCCATATATCATACCTGTTATAACTAATAACAAGGCTTTTTTGGGGTAGGCTATCAGCCATAAAATAATCCATACACTGAATAGACCTGCATGCACGATTTTATCGAAGCCTACAATTGGAGCAGCAGGTATATCTTTCCCCGGCCAGGTACAGGCAGTTAATATAAGAAATGTCCAAAACCATGCAAGCCAAGGATTCGTCGAAATGAATTTAATTATAGATTGAAAAATATTAATCAGCATTTCTCAGAGTAATTAATTATTTATGTTTTGAAATATAAAATTAAAGCTTCAACTTATGCAAAATAATAGATAAATGTAGAATTACTACTTGGTGGTGTACTACTTTTGTTAAAATATGTAATGCCTTACCTCATATTCACATAAATTTATTTGCATGACAGCCAAAAAAGCACGCATTCTGTTAGTGGATGATCATCAAATCGTGCTGGACAGTCTTTCCTGGTTATTAGCTTCGTTTGACCAGATAGAAGTAGTTGGAAAATTTACAGATGGAAATGCCGCATTAAAGTATTATCGAGAACAAAGTGCTGATCTTATCATAACTGATATGCGCATGCCTATTATGAATGGAATGGAGCTGTGTTTAGAAGCCAGAAAAATTAATCCGGATGCTAAATTACTGATGCTGACCATGATAGAAGATGCAAAGCAAATACGTGAAGCGGTAAGAATAGGAGTGAATGGCTATCTTTTAAAAATGGCGGATGCCGATGAACTACTCGGTGCCATTCGTTTGATATTGGAAGGAAAACGATATTTTAGCGATGAAGTTGTCGTTGAATTAGCACTTGAAAGAAATGAAACATCCAACAACAAATTGGGTGCATTTGCCAGTCTGACAATAAGAGAAGTTGAAATATTAAGGTTGGTAGGAAAAGAAATGTCTACAAATGAAATAGCGGAAAAGTTATTTATTAGTGTCCCTACCGTTGAAACGCATAGACGCAATTTAATGCAAAAAATTGGAGCCAAAAGTGTTGTAGGATTGGTTTTATTCGCAGTTAAGCATGACCTTTTGGACTGAGGAAGGGGAAGTTAGAAGCCGCTCTTAATTCGAAATTCATAACTATTCATTTCCTAATCTTCCAGAGGGATTTCCATAACAAATGGAGATTCCGGGCTTGAAGTTAAATTGCCTCTTAATTTTTCAAGATTTAAAAATAGTGTGTGGTCCATTTGTAGAAAATCCACATTTTTAACAAATATGACCAAATGATTGGTGTAAGCCATAAACCTGATTTCGCACAGCTGTAAATCACAGGTTCGGGTCATTTCTGTAAAGAGCTGTTTGTAAAAATTTAGAATTTCATGTCTTCTCTCTCCCGATATAAGAAAAAGTTCATTGGAAGGAAGTGTATCAAAGTGATAATTTATTCCCGATGGCTTTAAGTAGATCAGTGCATTTTTTTGAAGATAACTCCACAAACTTTCTGCATTGTCCTGGTTTGAATCAGTTAACCAGATTACCTCACTGATCTTTTCAGAAATACTTTTTGAAACATCAATAATTTTTTTCAAATAAGAGTCAGAATCTTCCCTTCTTGATTGGGATAATGCAACCTGGCCAAGCAATTTAAGGCCAAATAATTCCGAACCCAGGCTGTCATTAATATCTCTTGCAATTCGGCTGCGCTCTTTTTCTATGGAAATCTTTTTTTCTGACATGAGTAAATGTGCACGCAAACGGTAGTTCAGGTAAGTCCTGACTGACGTCCATATAACTGCTGCAAAAAAAAGAAAGACGGAAATTATAAACCACCAGGTTTGCCAAAAAGGCGGCAGTATCTGTATTTTAAGTTTCCTTACATTAGAGACCCAATTACCTCCCAGATCCGATGCCTGTAACTGAAATTCGTAGTTTCCTGCCGGCAAGCGTGCATAACGAACCTGATTCACCGTTCCTGAGTATACCGTATCTTTATCATACCCTTTAAGAAAATAGCGGTAACGATTCAGACCTCCACTTCGATAATCCGTAGCGGTGAATTTTAATGAAATAGTATTATTGACGAACGATAACTGCAATGAGGCTTGTTCA
>Ga0247739_10001006_pt1 | contig 10141 bp, 9 predicted proteins | sample UWRJL058202B2_FD_180943 | JGI IMG/M metagenome (GOLD analysis project Ga0247739, IMG submission 180943) | Plant litter microbial communities from Arlington Agricultural Research Station in Wisconsin, United States - UWRJ-L058-202B-2 | ecosystem: Environmental > Terrestrial > Plant litter >... | reverse complement strand
ATTCGAAAGTTGTTTTTTTGATGCATAAGTCACATTTTTTTGATCAAAAAAAGATCTCTTCGTCAAAATATGTAAATTTTTTTCACCTATGAAATGTTTTGCATGCCAACTTATCTTAAGAATCTTTACGTAAACCTTTGCTATGTGAGCGTCCAATCACCCTCCTAGTTACCGTGATTTCTACGGTCACTGTCATAAATCTAACATCAAACCCATGTCAAATAAGCTGATCTTCATTCTTGAGTGATTGCGGCCACCTTAACTGAAGTTTCAATTGAAGGACTTGATATGAACACACTAAAAGTCATTCATTTTGTGACGGGTGGATTTTCGGGGTCGACTTCAGTGGCGATAGATCTGGTGAAATCGACGCTGGAGAGCAACAAATTCGATAGCCTATTAGTTCTACGCAGAAAAAAATCTAAGCACGATGAGAAAATCCAACAGCTGCGCGAACAGGGAGTCCCGCTTGAGTTGGTTACCAGTTGGTCGAGCCTTGCTACCATAGTTGCATTAGTTAAAATCTGCAGAAACTACAAACCAGACATCATTGTCTGCCACGGTTTCAGTGAGCATCTCTGGGGAAGATATGCGGGCTTAATTGCCGGTGTTCCTCACCTTATTCATGTTGAGCACAACTCGCGTGAGCGTTACACCCCATGGCGTCTGATGCAGGCACGCTGGCTTGCGAAATATACGGATAAAATCGTGGGTTGCTCAGAGGGTGTTCGCGAGGAGTTATTGCGATTAAAATTTCCTGCAAATAAAACGCTGACCATCAATAATGGCATTGATTTATCCCCTTACGCCAATTCAGACAACATTTCACTAAAAGAACGTGCTGCGGGAATTGTTATGGCGGCACGCTTTGCCAAACAAAAAGATCACCTCACACTTATCAAAGCAGTTGCTTTACTGCGCGAAAAAAATATATTTCCCCCGCTTTACCTTGCTGGCGCCGGTAGCAAGAAACACATGAAAAAAGCTAAAAAATTAGTGAAGGAACTTAAGCTTAAAGAACAAGTAAAATTTTTGGGATTTTGTACCAACGTGCCTGAGCTACTTCAGCAAAATAAAGTTTGCGCACTAACAACCCATTATGAAGGTATGCCTTTGTCGCTATGTGAAGGTATGGCATCAGGTTGCGTTGTTGTAGGTTCTGAAGTTGTGGGCGTAAAAGAAATGATCCAACATAATAAGGATGGATTATTGGTTACTCCGGACTCATCGCAATCGCTCGCGAATGCTCTGCACATCGCATTAATAGATAGCAGCTTTACCCATCAACTATCTGAAAATGCTCGTGAGCGAGCGCTGCAGCAATTCGGTAAACAGCAGATGATTAAAAATTATGAAAATTTGTTTTTATCTATCGTACGACAGCCTGAAGCTGTATTTCGCGAATCCTTGTTTTATTAATTACTTTTATTAAAGGTACTTATGAGTTCCGGCTTTTGGTTAAGCATTCTTATTCCTATTTATAATGTTGACCTTTATTTAGAAGATTGTCTTGAATCTGTTTTTTCTCAAATAGATTGTGGTGTAGAAGTTATAGTCCTGGATGATGCCTCTACAGATAATTCAATGCATATTTTAAACAACTTTATTTCAGAAAATCATATTTCAATAAACCTTATGCGGCATGAAAACAATAAAGGATTAAGCGCGGCGCGAAACTCTATGCTAGATGCCGCACAAGGAAGTTATATCTGGTTTTTAGATTCCGATGATCTCTTGGAACCCGGTGCCATCGAACAATTTAAATCAATTGTCACTATACATTCGCCAGATCTAGTTCTGTGCGACTTTAGGGTTTTGCGCGAAAGCCAACAACCAAAACATAGGTTGCGTGGCGAGAATCATAGAAAAACTTTTGTCGGCAATGAAAAACTGTTGCTGGCAAACAGTGAGGATTTATTTTACGGGCTATATAAAAAGGGCGAATTACACATATGGTCAAAAATCGCCAAACGCGGCTTGTGGGGTGATGACCTTAGATTCCCGGTTGGTCAAAATATGGAGGACATGGTCACCACGCCACGTTTAGCCTTACGTGCAAATACTTACTACTACCAACCTAGTGTTTGGGTTGCATACAGGCGCAGAGCTAACAGCATATTGGCAACACTCAGCGCAAAAAAAATCGAAGATGCTGCCATAGGTTGCGATAGCGTTCTGGATTTATGGCTACAAAAATATCCACAACTTTCCAGCAAATCACGCCTCGTATTTAGCCACTACTGTGCAAGAACACATTATTTTGTGATGCGTGATTTAGGCACAATAAATCCCACTCATTATCGTCAAAAAAAAACGGCATTCCGTCAGCAGCTGTTAAAAAATATCCGCTGGAGTAAATTCGAACTTTGCTGGCAATACAGTAAACGAGGCTTAGTTTCACGCTTGCTAAGATTCATTGCAAAATATTAATTTATTCGCATTTTTGTAGAGAGCAAAATGAATTTCCAAAAAATAATTATTTGCATCAAATGGGGAAATAAATTCGGCCCCGAGTATGTTAATCGTCTTTACGCCATGGCGCGCCGCAACATAACCGGTGATTTTCGTATTGTATGTTTCACCGACAACACTCAAGGTTTGCGTGCGGAGGTTGAAACCCGGGAATTGCCACAACTAGGTTGTGAACATCCCGAACGCACTATTGGAAAATGGCCAAAGGTCGCACTTTGGGGGAAGGAATTAGGTGGGCTTACTGGGCCAGTGTTGTTCGTCGATTTAGACTCCGTCATTCTTAACAATATGGACGGCTATTTTAGCTACGGCTCGCTCGATGACGTGATACTCGCACGCAACTGGGCAAAACCTTTTTCAGGCATGGGACAAACTTCGATATTTAGATTTCCAGTCGGAAAAAACCACCACATACTGGAAGATTTTCGAAAATCACCACAGGCAATTGCAGACAAATATAAATTTGAACAACACTACATTACGTCAGCAGTGCCTGGTGGAATAAAATTTTGGCCCGAAAGTTGGACGCGACATTTTCGGTTGCACTGCTTGCCGATTTTTCCAATTCGTTATTTTGTTGCAGCCAAGTTTCCTAAAAAAGCCAAAGTGGTTACATTTCCCGGCGGGCCCAATCCTGGCGATATTATTTTAGGGCGCTGGGATGAAGCTTTACACCCATTTCAAACTGCGAGTGAGCATATTACCAATGCATTTACTTACACTGCTTCTTTGAAATCGCGTTGGCAGTACATCAAACGCTACGTACGTCCTTGTCAATGGATTGAAGAACATTGGCGCGAATAAATATCTATTAAATTCATCGCTCCAAATACTTTGCAAGCCTAAATAGTTGCTGCAAAAATTAATCCGCCCCAAACCACGCTCCTGTCACCATCGCCGTGTTTAATTTCAGAGGATTGCGCTCGCAAAACATAACTTATTCGATATCCCTGTTTGAAAGCATAGGTGTAACCCGCCCAGGTTTCAGCGATTATTGGACGCAGGTCTGAATAAGAATAAGAAAAATCTGAATCGCGAAATTGACCTTGTAAAAATGCATTATAAAAACGTGCCTTCAGCGTAAAGCCCGCCCAAAAATAATGCTCATTTGTAGTAGATGCATTATTACTGTAAGTAGATTTTTCGCCGTAACTAATTAAATCCGGATTGAAACTCGACCAGGGACTAATAATTTTTCCAGTGCGAAAGCTCATCCCCCAACTGGTCTCAGTAAGATAGCCTACAGATGCTTGCAATGTACTTTTTACCTCTACGGAATCTGAAAAACTGTCTAGGTAGTCCTGCCGGGCAAGAACGTAGCGCCCCGTCAATTCACCTCCATCACTAATTTGATGATTCCAACCGCGCGCGTCTTTACTGGCAGTTTGCTGATGCGCAGAGTTTTGCAAGTCTCCAACCCACCCAAGCCCAAGAGCGCCAATGGTCAAGGTAGAATTCCAAGCCACATTTTTATCCAAATCGATTTGTTCATGGGAGCTGGAGAAATAAACAAGGCTCGCGTACGGCCGATCAGTTTCGTTAATTGTCTGTCGTTCCAACTCTTTAGGTGTAAAACCAAACAGTCCTAATTCAACACTGTAATTACTACGCGGGTTCGCCACTAATTTATTAACACCTAGCCAGCTATCAACAATTGCTAAAGGAGTCCTCAGAGATATGGGAGCATCAGCTGCACTCGCACCCGAATAGGTAAGATTCATTCCATAGGTGTAGTCGCGATCGCGATGCCCCGGCGCAAGTAAGTCATTATCAAATGCCATCGCCCAAGTGGCGTTTGCTTTTTTTGTGTTTGCAGGAAAATGGGGGCGCTTCTCATCATCTACCAAAACTGCCATCGCTATGGACTCAGTTCCATTGACGCCGCTAGTAAATTGGTCGGCATGGGCTGAATAGCTGATCCCTATCAGCAAACTTATTGCAAATAACTGTATAAAAATAATTCGCATATACTCCATCCATACTACGGCGGCGGTCTCGCCCTTAGAATGTGCTGAAGCCATTTTTTGAGGTGTAAAACCAGCTTGTGGCTGGTCAAAAACAATCCCAAACTCGTTGTCTATAAAGGTAAATTCGTGTGATCTTAATAAGTTGTTCATAGATATCACCAAACAAATGACCAGTCGTCTTCTTTTTTGATCAGAAATAAAGTGGCTTTTGGCCATAACTTCTAAAAAGCAGAATGGACTAGGGTATAGGTCGTTAACAGGTAATTATTGATTACCCAGAATATTCGGTAAGGCAGAAAGGAAGGCGTCCAAGGGCTCGCGACATTTAGTCGCTTTCATGCGCATTAAAGTACCTTCCCAAGCGTTAAACAAAAACTCAGCCAGCACACTGGCCGAAATAGCGCTCTTTAGAGTTCCATCCAATTTTGCTTCCTCTAATAAATCTTCCACCATTAATGTCTTGTTGCGCATCATTTGCCGCACTTTGATACGAATAGCTTCGTTAGAGTCAGACATTTCCTGACACATATTTCCGATAAAACAGCCACCGTTAAGGTTGGACTCACAACCAGGAACACCGCTTTCAAAAAATGATTTCAGTCTTTCTAACGGCGGAATTGTGCGGTCACCTACCAGGCGTTTACTGGACTGGATGCGTTCTTCCGCAACCATTTCCATAGCAGCAATCGCAAAATCTTCCTTGCTTTTAAAGTAGGTATAAAAAGAACCCTTAGGCACATCCGCCGCATCTACGATGTCTTGAATACTGGTGCCGTTATAGCCACGAGTAGCCATAACTTTCATGCCAGCTTCAAGTAGGTAATCTTTTTTAAGTTCGCGTTTGCTCATGACACAATAGTATGACCAGTCGTCTTGTTTTTCAAGTTTTATTTATTAAATGGACCAGTTAGGGCAAGCAGTCGGTTTTTGGAGATGGGTGTTTATTTAAAGACACAGTGCTTTGCATAGTCCTTAGCGTCATTTAATGTCCAGTTACCTTTATCCTTTGTTTCCATTTTTTCGCACCATTCGGGACTTCCAACTTTTGGAGCGCAAGAACATACACAGAGCGCGGCAACCAGGGCCAACACAACATTTCTCATAAGATTCCTCGGGATTGATGCATTCCGTAAAAATTACACATTTTGTTGATCTCAATTGAAGCCATCAAGCTGCTCCAACGTGGAGATACATTTTAAATTATCGCAGCAAGCCTTAAAAAATCCGCATTTTCAATCCACACCTTAATGCAAGAGACGATACCCGCGATCATCAATGTTGTTCAAATTAAATATAAGGGATGGGTTGCGATAAATAAAACGTCTCAAATAAAAATGCCAGAGCTAAAACTCCAGCATTTTTCACCTTCAATCGAAATGCTATTTTAAAATGCAGTGCTTGGCATAGTTTTTAGTATCATTTAAAGACCAGTCGGCCTTTGAGGTATTTTAAGTTTCGCACACCAGGCATCACTGCCTACTTTTGAAGCGCAAGAACTCATTAATACCCACGCAAACAACGCAATAAAGATAGTTTTCATAATTGGCTTCCTTTACTAGTTGAAGAAAATTGAATTAACAAAGATCAATAACTAACGGCGTTGTCTCACCGCTTCAAACAATACAACACCTGTAGCAACAGATACATTCAGACTACTTACTGTGCCTGCCATGGGAATGTTAATTAAATGATCGCACGTCTCTTGCGTTAAACGTCGCAAGCCATCGCCTTCCGCCCCCATTAATATTCCTATGCTGCCCGTCAAGCTTGCTTCGTAAATTGATCCTTCTGCCTCACCAGCCGCGCCGAAAAGCCAAATGCCTTTTTCCTGCATCTTTTTTAATGTACGCGCGAGATTAGTAACAGGCACGAGGGGTAAAACTTCTGCTGCACCACACGCAACTTTGCGAGCAACGGGTGTAAGACCTACCGATTTATCTTTTGGTACTACGACTACATGTACACCAGCTGCTTCTGCGGTGCGCATGCACGCTCCAAGGTTATGGGGGTCTGTAACGCCGTCCAATATTAAAACAAATGCAGGTTCATTCAGGCCGTCAATTAATTCAAATAAAAACTTTTCATCGTGAATATCGCCTGGCGTACAAACCGCAACGACTCCTTGATGATTTTCGTCGCCAACCATGTCATCCAATTTTTTTCGTTCAACAATTTTGCAGCTAATTTGATTACTCTGCGTCAAGTTTAAAATCTTGGTGAGGCGCTGATCGTTACGACCTTGCACCATAAAAACTTCCAGAACACGTTGCGGCGCACTTTTCAGTAAAGCTTGCACCGAATGCAAACCAAAAATATTTTCATTTTTCAAAACAAATCATCCTGCGTTTTAATTTCATCACTGGGGCATAACCATGCACTAATCCGTGCTTTTAGATTTACCCAGCGCTTTTTTAACAGCAGCTTTCGCCTTACCAAGGAATGACGAATCCTCTGGTGGCGCAGATTGCTGAATTGCTGCTGGCGTCTTCGCGCGCGAAGTTTTTTGACCTTGATCGCCATTATTAGCCTCGCTGGATTTTTTTGCTTTACTTGTATTTTTGGGTGCTGTCGCAGTTGACGGTTTCGCTACGGGTTCAACCGCATTTTTCGCAGCAGCTATTTTTGCAGCTTTTAATTTTGCAGGCGTTTGCGCATTGGAATTTTTAGTGGTGAGAGAATTTCCGGATGGCGATTTAGCTGTAGGATTCTTTCCAGATGACTTTTTGTCTGATGAAAATTTTTCACCGGATTTTTTTTCAGCTACTCTCTTTTCAGTCGATTTTTTTCCTGGCGCAGGTTTATGAGCATCAACTGCGCGCGCTTTTTTCTTTTCCGCTTTTTTTACAACAATAGGGACGATAGATTTTTTCGGTCGACGAACCGCAGTTTCTGAATCCAACTCGAAATCAATTTTGCGATTTTCCAAATCTACACGTACAACACGTACGACTAACTCATCACCCAAACCAAATACGCGACGCGTACGCTCACCTACGAGACGATGCTGCGCCGCTTCAAAGCGATAATAGTCGTGAGGTAATGCGGTGATGTGAACCAGGCCATCCACATATAGATCTTTTAACTCAACAAACAAACCGAAACCGGTAACAGCACTCACGTGGCCCGCAAATACCGCACCTACTTGATCACGTAAATATTCACATTTCAGCCAACTTACTACATCACGCGTTGCTTCATCGGCACGGCGTTCTGTTAGCGAGCACTGTTCACCAAACACAACCATGTCATTGGCGGTGTACGGATAAATTTGTGATTTGGGAATTGATTTTGCACCTTCTGCACGACGCACATGTGCTGTCTGTACTTCGCTGCGAACTACCGAACGAATTGCACGATGAACCAATAGATCAGGATAGCGACGGATAGGTGACGTGAAATGCGTGTAGGCATCGTAACCCAAACCGAAATGACCGCGATTTTCAACTTGATACATCGCTTGCCGCAAACTGCGCAACATCACGGTTTGAATCATATTTGAATCGCTGCGACCTTGAATTTGTTGCATCAGCTGTTGGTAATCGCCAGAGGTTGGCTCCGTGCCGCCCGCCAAACCCAAACCTAATTCCGATAAAAATTCGCGCAAGTTTGTGAGCTTCTGTTCAGTCGGCCCTTCATGAACACGATACAAACCAACCAGATTATGTTTTTCTATAAATTTTGCCGAACATACGTTGGCGCACAACATGCATTCTTCAATTAATTTATGAGCATCGTTGCGTTTGATAGGGACTATGCGTTCTATTTTTCGTTCATCGTTAAATTGAATCCGCGTTTCCACGGTTTCAAAATCAATTGCGCCACGTTCATCCCGCGCAACTCGCAAGCATTTATACAACTTATGCAATAATTCGAGCTGAGGAATAACCTGTTTGTATTCTTCGCGTAACGCGTTGGATTCATCATCCGACTCAGTAAGAATTTTTCCCACTTTGGTATAGGTCAAACGCGCGTGTGAATGCATCACACCTTCGTAAAATTCGTAGCCAGTAATTTTTCCAGCATCAGTAATGTTCATTTCACACACCATGCATAAACGATCAACATGTGGGTTCAACGAACATAAACCATTGCTCAATGCTTCCGGCAACATGGGCACAACATAATCGGGAAAATAAACCGAGTTGCCACGGCTGCGCGCTTCCATATCAAGCGCGTTATTTACTTTCACATAATGGGAAACATCAGCAATCGCTACATACAGTCGCCAGCCACCGCGACGGCGCTCACACAAAACCGCGTCATCAAAATCGCGCGCATCTTCACCATCAATAGTTACAAATGGAAGGTGCCGAACATCAATACGATTTAATTTGTCTGCTTCTGCAACTTCTGCCGGTAGAACAGCGGCTTCTGCAATAACATCTTGTGGCCATACCGAAGGAATTCCGTGCGCCTGAATCGCAAGTTCAATTTCCATTCCCGGCGCCATGTGATCACCGAGCACCTGAATAACACGCCCCATAGGCAAACGATTTTTATCAGGTTGCTGAGTAATTTCAGCCACTACAATTTGGCCATGTGCTGCGCCGCCATAGGAGCCGAAAGGAATCATAATGTCTTGCGTGATGCGAGCATTTTCTGGTCGCACAAATTGCACGCCATCTTCATTAAAAAAACGCCCGGCAAGCTGAGTGGTATTGCGCGAAAGCACCTCAATAATGGCTCCCTCTTCTTTACCGCGATATTGCTCGCCAGACATACGCACCAAAACTTCATCGCCGTCAAACACGCGGCGCATTTGGCGATTATGTAAATAAATATCTTCACCGCCATTAGCGGGAATTACAAATCCGTAACCATCTTTATGGCCCTGAACACGACCGCGAATAACATCAATTTTATCCAAACGTAAATAAGCGTCTTTGCGGTTACTAATTAGTTGTCCGTCGCGCGCCATGGCAATTAAACGGCGGCGCAATGCTTCTACCTGATCTTCATCGGTAAGATGTAGAATCTCGCACATTTGTGGATGGGTGATGGGTTCAGCGGCGTTATCGAGCAAATCTAAAATATATTCGCGGCTGGGGATGGGATTTTCGTACTTTTCAGCTTCGCGGGCGGCGAATGCATCTTGTGACGGGGTTTTTCTTTTGGTCAAAGGAGATATCCTATTAATAAAAATGCGCAGCAATGTGGCTGCTAAAGTATTTTTGATCATCTAAGATCTTTGTCGATTAATTATAGGGTAGTCATTATGACAAACCCACAAATATAATCAGTTGCGCGTTGACAAGCCTAAAGCTGCTATTTATAGTTCGCGGCCTTGGCGCAAGCCAAGCTGCCCAGGTGGTGAAATTGGTAGACACGCCAGCTTCAGGTGTTGGTGGCGCAAGCTGTGCCGGTTCGAGTCCGGCCCTGGGCACCATTCTCGTATTCAGCTCCTAGTGTCTTAAACAGGGGCTACATAATTAGTCGATCCAAACCCTCATAATCCTTCCCAAATTTTTCATTTAATCTTTTGCTTTAAGCCGATTAAATATTAAAACGCACTAATATCCACACTTCCTTGATACCTCGTCGCATTCCCAACCAATCCTTCCGATTGTTGCTAACTCATCGTAATTCCATGCATGCATCCATTAAGACTCACCTAACCAAGACTTTTAGGCTCTGGACGCATTATTCAACAACTTGCTCATGCTGACGAAACAGGCTGAGTTAGCATCACTTATCCTAACAAT
>Ga0247739_10001004_pt1 | contig 10156 bp, 10 predicted proteins | sample UWRJL058202B2_FD_180943 | JGI IMG/M metagenome (GOLD analysis project Ga0247739, IMG submission 180943) | Plant litter microbial communities from Arlington Agricultural Research Station in Wisconsin, United States - UWRJ-L058-202B-2 | ecosystem: Environmental > Terrestrial > Plant litter >... | reverse complement strand
GGCTGCCTTCTTTGCGAATTCTACTCTGAGAATCAAGTGCTTAAATCCATAGCCATCCATCTTCTCACATGCCTTTGCTGCATCTGTTCTTTCCTGGAAACTGATGAAAGCGAAACCCTTTGCAAGACCTGTCTCCCTATCCTTTGCTAAGAAGACTCTCGTGACACGACCAAATCGCTCGAACATATCCCGAAGTTCTTGCTCTTCAGCCATTTCGGAAACCTATAACATTGTGAGCAGAGCCAAATCACCACAAACACGGGTTTACTTACGTTAGTAACACGCAAAGTAGCCAAGTCATCTCTCTCGAACTTGCCACCTCCCATTCTATCACCAGCACTCGAAGCACCGCCACCATTTCGCATATGAGGTGGGACATATGAACCTTTGACAGCCCCAAGTCCACCAGGTCCCTCAGCAGCATCTCCTGCACCGGCAGCAACGTCTGCTGCAGCACCCTCCTCTCCGACTGGGGCCATGGTATCCTTGAAAGGACATCTAGCGGTGAAATGCTCTCCATTACAGATACGGCACTTGACTTTCTTGTCCTTCAGTTTGTCCTTCATGCTTCCAGCTTCAGTCTTCTCCTCCTTAGCATCCTTGCGCCAGTTTGTGCTTGGCCGGAAAATGATGTTCTCTCCAACGGACGTAGTATCAGCTGCAGGTCCAGGTCCGTCCTTAGCAGAGAGTCCAAACTTGGCCCATTGCTTGCGCTCCGCAACTCTTGGGTTTACAACCTCACGAACAGTAGTGAATCGTATCCGGCGGGTAGTCTTGACCTTTTTGCCATCATCGTTCAGCGAATAGGTGATTATTGTCTTGGTGCCATCTTTGTTTGTGGTGGTAGTATTTGGTGGGAGGCCGGTGGCGACAGCGACGGTATCATCGAGGTCTTCATCATCGGCCCAATCTGGCCTGCTGTAGGAGTATTAGATCTGTTGTGACCAGAGGTAGCAAAACGAGAACAAGCGTAAACCCGTCCAAAGACTCTAGGCAGATCGCACGCACTTACCTAGCTACCTTCGACATTTTGAATGTATTTCTCGCGATAGAATGGGTTGGAGAGTATCGTAGGATATGTACGGTCGATGGTATATTCCCTTGATTGACTTTGTATTGTTGAGAGAGGCGTGAAGGAGAGGAGCGGGGTTTATTGGTGTTGTTCCCCGTCAACTTCAAAATATTTCTGAGTGGGGTGAAAATGCGAGTCACGTTTCTTTAGCGCTGATTTTGACGTTGATTCACGAAACAGACGCAGCTCGAGCCGCCCCTCAAGGTTTAGAAGCATAATGAAGTCAGATAAACCTATTTCGACCGGCTTTGCATGCAAAAGATGCAAAACCAAGTGCTTTTATTACTTTTAATACCAAATATTAAGTAGCCATGCCCATCACTCCCGCTCTGTCCTCCCGTTTCTGCAAAGTAGCCTGCAAACCTACTTTCTAGGGAATAGCCTGAATATAAAGCTCTCATTATAGGTCTTAATACTCAGCATCATCGAGAGAACCTTTCCCTGAGTTTTCCGGAAGTTATGGGTGATGCACTAGAAGGTGCTAGGTGGAGAGGGGAGGAATTATGGATTGTGCATTTCTTTCTTGATGCTGACCAAAAAGCCGGAAATGATTGAGGCTGAAATGAGACAGTATTGGGGCATCGGAGATATCTATTGGTGCTGGGTGACAGCTGGGTAGTTCCATTATGAAAGTACAGACGTGCAACAAAACCTCACTTTGCGCTTTCTGGTGCATCAGAGCGTCTGGTTGCTGCTTTATCCATAGTTGTTGATAGGTAATGCATCATCGTTAAATGTGCAAGCTTGGCTACGGTGCATAAGAATAGAAACTAGCAAAGAAGTGTACTGAGAGGGGATGTTCGTATTATTCGTTGTATCCTATTTTTATACAGCCATAGAAATGCCACCATTTTCCATATATCCCTCACGAAATGCATGAACGCTACATTTTAGCGTACAGAGGGTATGCTCAAACGCCCCTTCCCAACAATAAACGGGCAGTAGTATGACAGGAGAGAAAGGTCGCCAATGTGCAACATAAGAGTACATGGTAGATACAGAGGATCAGAGATCTATGCGAGCCGCCCAAAACGCTAGAATGATGTAAAGAAATTATGCCTCATTGGCTGTTCAAGGCTTCTTCTCTCCGTCCTTAGCCTCTCCCTCTGATGGGTTGGCCTCACCGGCACTTCCTGGCTGTTCTGAGGAGGAATCATTTCGGGCCTTGTGCATCTTGTCAAACAAGTTCAAGCTAGCCATCTGGAGCTCATCGGTCTTCTCCTTGAGCTCAGCAGCAGTAGCAGACCCCTCGCCAGACTGGCTCTTGCTGACGAATTCACGGAGAGTAACGATCTTCTGACGGATGTCGTCAACCTCGGTCTTGTCGAGCTTGTCAGCAAACTCGTTCAAAGCCTTTTCGGTATCGTTCAAGACACTGTCGGATCGGTTGGCGGCCTCAATAGCTGCCTTACGCTCCTTATCGGACTCAGCATATTTCTCAGAATCATCAACCATATTCTGGATTTCTTGGTCAGAAAGACCGGAACCAGAGGCAATGGTGATAGAGTGATCTTTGTTGGTGGACTTATCCTTGGCGTGGACGTGAACAATCGCATCAGCATCGATGTCGAATGTAACCTCGACTTGAGGAACACCTCGGTGAGCAGGTGGAATACCAACAAGTTGGAAGTTGCCGAGCATCTTATTATCACGGACAAGCTCACGCTCTCCTTGGTAGACCTTGATCTCAACAGCGGTTTGGAAGTCGGCTGCAGTGGAAAAGACTTGAGACTTCTTGGTTGGGATGGTTGTGTTGCGGTTGATCAAACGAGTGAACACACCACCAAGGGTTTCAATACCAAGGGATAGTGGTGTGACATCCAAGAGGAGCACATCGGTGACATTACCAGCGAGGACACCACCTTGAATGGCAGCACCCATAGCGACAGCCTCATCAGGGTTGACGGACTTGGCAGGATCACGACCAAAGATGCTCTTGACTGACTCAGCAACCTTGGGCATACGTGTCATACCACCGACCAAAATAACCTCCTCAATATCCTTAGCTTGGAGGTTGGCATCCTTTAGTGCCTTGCGGACGGGGTCGATGGTGCGGCTGATCAAAGGATCAACAAGCTTTTCAAGTTGTGATCTAGAGAGCTTAGAGTTGATGTGCTTGGGTCCGGAAGAGTCGGCGGTGATAAATGGAAGGTTGATATCGGTCTGTTGGGATGAGGAAAGCTCAATCTTGGCTTTCTCAGCAGCCTCACGGATACGTTGAATAGCCATGCGGTCGTTTGACAAATCAATTCCAGAATCAGTCTTGAATTGCTGAACCAAGTGACGTACGAGGTGAATATCAAAATCTTCACCACCCAAATGCGTGTCACCGTTGGTTGATTTGACCTCGAAAACACCTTTTTGAATCTCGAGAATGGAGATATCGAAAGTTCCTCCTCCCAAATCGTACACGGCAATGACCTTGTCTTGATCCTTCTCAAGACCGTATGCAAGAGCGGCAGCAGTTGGCTCGTTGACTACACGGAGGACGTTGAGGCCTGCAATTTGTCCAGCATCCTTAGTAGCTTGACGCTGAGAATCATTGAAGTACGCAGGAACAGTTACGACGGCATTTTGGATAGACTTGGTGCTGAGATAAGCCTCGGCAGTCTCCTTCATCTTCTGCAAGACAAAACCACCAATCTGGGATGGGGAGTAGTTTTGGCCACGAGCTGAAACCCAAGCATCGCCATTGGTGTGTTGAACAATCTTGTATGGCACCTCCTTGATATCTCGTTGAACCTCGATATCAGTAAATTTCCGTCCAATCAATCGTTTTGTGGCAAAGAGTGTGTTCTCTGGGTTCACTACTGCCTGGCGCTTTGCGGATACACCAACCAATCGCTCTCCATCTTGCGCGAAGGCTACCACTGAAGGTGTTGTTCGGGCACCTTTTTGTTGTTAGCGTGCAAAATATATAAGGGGTAACTATGGTTCTCACCTTCTGAGTTTTCAATAATCTTTGCGGTTTGACCTTCCATAATGGCTACGGCAGAGTTGGTGGTACCTAGATAATAAGGTGTAAGTTTGTGATTCAATGTTGATGTACGCCACTTCAAGTGCGTGAACTTACCCAAGTCAATACCGATGACCGGACCTCTAATTTTCTTGTCTTCATCTGAGTATCTTACAAAGGAAGAGCTGAAAGGTTTGCGGAGGACATTGGCTGATCGTGTGGCAGAAGAGGTTGCTCTGGGAAGCTGTTGATGTAATGATTAGTTGATGGACGAGTTGATAAAACAGGAGTGCAGAACCTACAGCTCTGGAGAGTCTTGAAGACAGCATATTGAAAGCCGCAGAGGAACTGTGTAATGTATAGAAGGAGATTATATGCAATTAGATGGAGTAGGTGGCAGTTGATAAAAAGAAAGAAGAGATGGTTTGATGTTGAAGATGAGAGATGTAGATGGAGACGATGCTGCTGGATGATCGGTAGAAAAAAAAGATGCGCTAAAATTCGAAGAACATGTCCGAAGTCAAGCGAAATGAGGCATCAACATCTGAGGCATGGATGCCTGGCTCAAATTGGGCCGAGAGCTCCCCCGTCCCCGTCCCCCCAGGGCGTCCAACAGGTCTTTCCGAAGTACTTAGTCATAATATCACGTGCCATCCCATCCATACGGGTCAACAGACCATGTGGGGATCTAGGTAGTTCCGTACCGTATTACTGTACGGAGTACGGTTTGTACTGCACCACCACTGCTAGTAGTGTAGCAGTGTTGTATGTTTGTTTGTAAGATAACAATACTCTGCCATTCCCAACTAAACCAATACAAAAGACTACTTGTGCTACATCATTACCGTCAGTGCCAATACCAAATACCAATCCATTCTACTCCACTGCACGACTTATTTTGCCTGTCCTGTCTCCCTGTGTATCGCCCTTGTTCTGCCAATTGCCACCCATCGCAATCGTCACCACCACCAGCAACCTCCATAGATTGAATTGTGCGGAGGCTCGGCCTTACACCAATACTCGCTCCGGCATTCCCACCGTGAGAGTCAATAACCATCGTGCTAGTATCTACAATCTACTTGCTCCGCCTATGGGCACATGAACTACCTGCCTCAGTCGCATCCATCAAATGGCTGTGACAGACGAGAGCTTGTAAGCTTGCGCATATCTAGATGCGTGTACAACACCAACGGTTGCCCACATACTGATTGAATATTAGACACCAGGCGACCAACTCCCTCATTCTTCGAAAACCGCAGCGACACTATCGAGCCGACATCCACACAAGCCATTGGCAACTACGATCTCTCATCAGTGCGCCGGATAAACATCTGATATACTATCCCAGTGGATCCGACGTATATGTCTTGAATACAAAAACAAAAGAGCGCCAACTCATAACAACACTTCCGTTCACTCCACTGTGTCTTACAGTTGAAAGGGGATGGCTCTGTTGTGGAGGACACCATGGGAAATATACATCTGTATGTCTAGATGATACCAAGGCAGAGACCGAATCATCCTCTGACTTGGACCTGGAACCCGATGCTCGACTACCTTTGGACTTCGATCCGTCCAGAAGATCACAGCCCCGAGACATAGCTACCACATCCCTCCGCACCCGTGGCCTAGTGCGCCCTTTGCCTACAAGTCTCAAATTTTTTGGTGTCGAGAAGAAGGAAGACGAGAATGCTATCAACAACTGCATAAGTCTATGGTTTCCCAAGAAAACGATATCTGAAAGAGCTTATAAGTTGCCTGTCGCGGTACTAGCAAATAACGATTCGTCGGTATACATCCTTGATCTGAAAGAGTCTGAAGTCATAGAGAGACTTACTTACCCAGACTGCGTCAACCGTGCTGCAATATCTCCAGATGGCGAGCTCCTTGTGGCTGTTCTCGATGATCCGTTTCTGTATGTTCATCAGAGGAGGAGGAGGGCTGAACTCACTCCTGGGCTGTTCAGTGAAAAGGAACACTTCGAATGGCGACCCATGTGCCGTATCCAATTGACAGGACAAAGCCAAGCTGATAAAACTAGGATGAAAGGCTCATTTGCACTGACGTTCTCAGACTCTGGGCAATATCTCGCCGTAGCAACGCAATATGGGGTGATTTCTATTTTTGATGTGAGGACTCTTGCCGATGAAAATGCGCAGCCGACGTCAGTGTTTACTTCGTCAAGGCCAGGAATAGCATCTGGAGCTGTGAGAACTATGCAATTCTCACCTGGGCCATTTGAGATCCTGGCATGGACAGAGACTTCTGGTAGAGTGGGTATTTCGGATGTTCGCTCTCTATTTGTTGCGCGGCAACTACTTCAAGTAAACAGCAATCCTGATATTGTTGAGTCAATACATGTGATAGAGAGGACAGGAGAGGCTGCTATGGATCCACGGCTTCGGTCCTTCCGGAATGATTCTCCCTCGTCGACTCCAGATTATTTGGGTTTGGACTTTGAGCGGAGACAATTACGGCAGATGGCGCGTGAAATGTTAGATAGACATCAAGCACCACTCACATCAGAAGAATTGGAAGTCCTGCAGGCACATCGTATCGCCCGCCGAGCGCGAGATGTATTTGGAGGTGTCCCTAGTACCGCCATATGGGACCTCACATCATATGGCCAAAGAAATACAAATGCGTCAAATGACACTCCAGCTGGGGCGGGAACTGCAGGCAGTGATCGTCTGCTCTCGTTGGGCTTCCCTGGGATTCTTCGGGAATACACTACCTCGGATCGTTCAACAGCATCTTTTAGAAATTTCATAAACGAACGAAATCAAGACCGAGAACGACGTAATCAGCAGCTTGAAACTCGACGGCGTAGCTCTGTGATATTAGCGGCGGCTGAACGAGCGATTGAGACAGAGACGTCGGCCTCAACATCAAGAAGTGGGACAGAACCTACTACCAATATTGAGCGCCTTACATTAACTACTACCACTGGTACGGATACTCCAAGTAATCCATGGACAGAAATAGATGCTTTGTATCGTTCCAGATATCCTGACCCGTCTACTTCTACTCGGCAACGAGTCGAATATGAAGATGAAGATCGACAAACTCTTGCTCGGCTACGGCAACCATGGCGTGCTGATTCGGGTATAGGAGCTCGCGACGAGAGTACCATGATCATCAGAGATATGCTTCGGAATAGGCATAATGATGAAGAAGACCGGCCACCAGACATCATGGGTTTGTCTTGGAGTCCGGATGGGAGCTTGCTGTAAGTTTAAATCACGGCCACGAGACGTTGGTACGCGGATAATTCTGACATTTCTTAGGTATGTGGGTGCTGATGATGGTATTTACGAATACCACGTCAATGTTGCTGGAAGAAAGAAGTTTCCAAGTATTGTTTTGCGATAATTGTATAGTCATGTGGCGTTTGGCGAAAATCAATGAGGTTTGATATGTATCATTATTGAAATCTCGTCAAGCTTTGCTTGCGAATGAGCCTTGCTCAAATCACTGCGAAGAGCATATAATGGATGTTGTTTGATTAGAGGCGTTTACCATCTTATCCTGTCAACTGTGTAAAACGGGATCACATCCAAATTTTGCATCGAATTCACATTTTGCATCGCATTCGGACGTAACAGAGGTGAATCTCCCTCAGTATATATGCTGAAAACCATGTGTTTTATGCTCTCTTCTTTGCTGTTGCCAGTTGTTATTCGCCTGGATTGCCTTTTCTAGCCTCGTAATCATTCTTGTAGTTGCATGTTTAAAGTAACACAGTTTCTACTTCAAATCCAAGACTATCATTTCACTCTCCGATACCCTTTCAAGGAATTCCTATGTAGCCTAACTCGACAACGATCTCACGTCCTTATTAATCCCTCTACATGATAAGCTACTGAGCTCTATAGAGACATTGAATATTGAAAAGCCACAAATCGCCCTCTTCGTCGTAGATATTTCTGGCAACATATGGGAGATATATAAGATGTAGTCAGAAACCAGAATTCGACTTTTCAGAAACTATCGAAACTCGATCGCATTCACAAATCCCTTACTACACCAGGCCCGGACCGCTTCTATAACCAAGAACTTAACTGTAGCCGACCACCTTCTTGACATGTTATATGGTAAAGACCGACACCGACTCCTTTACAAGTCCTTTTTCTCTTTTTCTCTGTCCAAACAGAGCGGGAAAATCTGTAGAAGTCACTGTAGATTCAGTCACCAGATCCAAATACTTCTGAGAAGTATACGCGCCAATAATACCAAGTTTTTTTTGCAGCTGAGAAGCCAGGCAACTCAAAAATGGCATGAGGAATACCGAAAAAAACTGACTGCCGAGATAGGTGATATAGAAGATGGGGGAAGTACTGTAGGGAAGCAGAGACATTTAGATAGACTTGAGCAAGCAAGCAACTTATCTTCCAGCGGTATTATCTTGAATATCCACCCCTTTTTGAAACATCAAGCACGTCCATCATTTCTGCTCACTCTTTGTTTGCACGGGACCTACATTTACGTGGGAAAGTTGGTCTTCAAGATTCCTGTCTACAATACATTACCGTATATTGAAACGCTCGCTCGCCCACTCCTAAGTTCTTCAAGCCAGTGCACCGAGCTTTGAATGGGAAGGGATGGAGGGAGACATACTGGATTTGAGATTGGAAAGTGTTTTTCATTGAAGTCTGAAATCAGTACAAGTGATCTGGGTTCTTTCGCTCGGAGTCTGATGTTGTGTTAAAGTCACCTGGGAGATTGCTTGTCTTGAGGAAGGTCACCAACACTTGTCACCAGCAAAATAAGAGGCTCTAGATTGTCTGATGCTGATATTTGATTTGAGAGGGATCTGGTTGAGACACAAGCACATACATACATAAGATGAAGCAACAAATTGAAAGTTACAATCTCAAATTTCAAACATACCTGCTTGAAACGTGAAAAAAATGGGAGACTTCCAAATACAGCTGGAATGACATGTTTTATGAACGCAAAAGACGAACAGTTTAAGACTCACGATTGCAAACACTACTCGGTTGTACTTAAGAATCCTGAACTCCAACTACATGCATTTAACAATTTCAGGATGGAGATTTTGGGGGTTGTCAACTTGCTTGACGCAGTCAAGGGCGGTTGTCTACTGTGCACAACTTACATTCACTCTTATTATGTCAAGAGTCGCGAGATAGTCATAGTTCAATAATGTTGCATTAGCAATTCCAACTTCATAACCAGTGATAAGCGGTTGTGTCGAGCCTGCGATGATGAATTTTAAACTCGCCTGCTTCGGCATTTGGGGGCATGTTGAATGTATCGCAATATGAAGAACAATTTGCTGCGAGTATGAGGCCTGCCGTATCATAAATTGAATAAATTCGCTATCACCCCAAGAAGTCAAACCGCTAACCCGTCGCTCTTATGAAACCTTTATGTACGTCTCTGTCTGCTTTCCTAGGTATGTATTTAGTCGTCACCCACCAGGTTCGTTCCTTCTCTGAGGCCTTCAACAACAAGATCATGCCCTTCCACCCGTCGATAGATGTCCTTAACGTCATCTGTGGTAGTCTCAAAATGGCTAGTTGCATCGTAGCTCTTTGAAATGAAGATATTGTCATTGACACCACTCTCTAGTGGCTCGTAAAGTGGAATGGGGGGACCCATGAACTTCTCCTCGATCTTCCCTAAGCGCTCCAAACCAGGTGCAAGCTCTAGGTGGTGATTTGCAGATGTTTCGGAGATCGTGGATACGATGGCAATGTAGTAACCCTTAGGGCAGACGTTGTGAGCACTCGAAACGACCGCAATATATATGTCTACAAAGATCAGTAAAATTTGTTCTCGGGAAGGTTTTGATACTCACCATTTTTGCGTCCAACCTGAGATTGAGGAATGATCAACTGCGCCGAGTCACTGTTGTCGGTACCCGCGAGAGGGTGGTTTAAAATGCAAATAGCCTTTAGGACGTGTCCAACAACTTGGACCTTGCCAGGGAAATATGAAGGGTCTCCGAGAATCTTCTTGGCCTTAGTGGAAAACTTCATGGGCTCGGAATCTCCACCTCTGTCGTGCATCGTGGCCTTAATTCCCACAGCCTTTGTACCATCATACTCAATATCATCAATGCTGGTATTGAGCATGTATGTGCCTCCGTAGATAGCAGAGAG
>Ga0247739_10001003_pt1 | contig 10158 bp, 12 predicted proteins | sample UWRJL058202B2_FD_180943 | JGI IMG/M metagenome (GOLD analysis project Ga0247739, IMG submission 180943) | Plant litter microbial communities from Arlington Agricultural Research Station in Wisconsin, United States - UWRJ-L058-202B-2 | ecosystem: Environmental > Terrestrial > Plant litter >... | reverse complement strand
GTGGCCTTCGCCGCGGACCGCTTGGCAACGCTCACCCAGTCGCCCGCCTCATCCCGCCGGGCAACGAGCTTGTAGACCATGCCCGACGCGGGCTCGCCCGAGCCGGTGACCACCGAGGTGCCGACGCCGAACGAGTCGACCGGTGCCGCTCGCAATGCGGCGATGGTGTACTCATCGAGGTCGTTAGTCACCGTGATCCGGGTATTGGTGGCTCCCAGCGCGTCGAGTTGGGCGCGAACGGCCGCCACCTGCACCGGCAGGTCGCCCGAGTCGATGCGCACGGCTCCGAGTGAGGTGCCGGCGACCTTGACCGCCAGGTCGACGCCGGCCTCGATGTCGTAGGTATCGACGAGCAGCGTGGTGCCGGGGCCGAGCGCGTCGACCTGGGCGCGGAAGGCCGCCTCCTCGGTGTCGTGCAGCAGCGTGAACGAGTGCGCCGCGGTGCCCATGGTCGGGATTCCCCAGCTGCGCCCGGCCTCCAGGTTCGAGGTCGCGCCGAAGCCGGCGATGTACGCGGCCCGGGCGGCGGCCACCGCGGAGTGCTCGCCGGTGCGCCGCGATCCCATCTCCGCCAGCGGGCGCCCCGATGCCGCCGACACCATGCGGGCGGCCGCGGACGCGACCGCGGAGTCGAAGTTCAGCACGCTGAGCACCAGGGTCTCGAGCAGCACGGCTTCGGCGAAGGTGCCATCGATCACGAGGATCGGCGATCCGGGGAAGTAGAGCTCGCCTTCGCGATAGCCCGTGATCGATCCGCGGAACCGGTAGTTCGCGAGCCAGTCGAGCGTCTTGGGGCGAACGACGGCGTTATCGCGCAGAAACGCGAGTTCGGCATCCCCGAACCGGAACTGCTCGATGAGTGACAGCAGTCGTCCGGTGCCGGCGACCACGCCGTAGCGGCGGGTATCGGGCAGGCGGCGCGAGAACACCTCGAAGACGCACTCGCGCTCGTGGGTGCCGCTGCCGATGGCGGCATCGACCATGGTCAGCTCGTAGCGGTCGGTCAGCAGCGCGGTGCTCATGCCTCCGAGCCTACGAGGTGAGGCGATACCGCAGATGCGTGACGCGGTCGCCCTGCACGACCTCCGGATTCTCCAACAGGATCGGCTCGCCCGAGTAATCGCCGAAGTACCGCACCCCGGAGCCGAGGATCACGGGGGCCAGCTCCATCCGCACCTCATCGACGAGTCCGGCGGCGAGGGCCTGGCCGGCAATGTCGCCCGCGGTGACATACACGTCACGATCGCCCGCGAACGCCGCCGCCTCCGCGATGGCCGATTCCACCCCGTCGGTCACGAAGGTGAAAGGAGCATCGGGGAATGGCCAGTCGGTGGGCGGTTCGTGGGTGACCACGAAGACGGCGTCGCCCGCGGTGGGCCTGCCCTCCCAGCCGTTGATGATGTCGAAGAGGCGGCGACCGATCACCACCGCGCCGATCGTCGGCCAGGTACGGCTGAGGTATTCGGCGGTGGGTTCCGTAACGTGGAAGAAGCGTTGCGGGTCGCCCGGCGCGATGGCGACGTCGCCATTCTGGTACCAGTCGAAGATGGGCCCGGGGTCGTCGTGGCGGTCGGCGATGAAGCCATCGAGCGACACGGCAGCGCTGACGATGATCATGTATACATCGTACACATTGCCTCCAGGAGCGGCATAGCCCTCGGGTACAGTGGGATCTCGTGAACAGCGCGCCGATCGGAGTCTTCGACAGCGGCGTCGGCGGGCTCACCGTGGCGCGGGCGATCATCGACCAGTTGCCGCGCGAGTCGATCCTCTACGTGGGCGACACCCTGCACTCGCCGTACGGCCCCAAGCCGATCGCCGAGGTGCGCGGCTATGCGCTCGCGGTGATGGACGACCTCGTCGCCCAGGGGGTCAAAGCGCTCGTCATCGCCTGCAACACGGCCTCGGCCGCCATGCTGCGGGATGCTCGTGAGCGGTTCACCGACGGGTACGGCATCCCCGTGGTCGAGGTGATCCAGCCCGCGGTCCGCGCCGCCGTGCGGCAAACCCGCAACGGTCGGGTGGGGGTCATCGGCACAGTCGGCACCATCAAGTCGAAGGCGTACGACGACGCCTTCGCCGCGGCATCCCACATCGAGCTCTTCGGCCAGGCCTGCCCGCGATTCGTCGAGTTCGTCGAAGCGGGCGTCACCAGCGGTGCGGAACTGTTCGCCGTCGCCGAGGAGTATCTCGCGCCGCTCAAGGCTGCCGAGATCGACACCCTGGTGCTCGGATGCACCCACTACCCGCTGATGTCGGCCGCCATTCAGTATGTGATGGGCGACTCGGTCGCACTGGTCTCGAGCGCGGAGGAAACGGCGTACGACGTGTACCGCACGCTCGTCGCGCACGACCTCGAGCGCCACGAAGCCTCCCCGCCAACTCACGAGTTCGAGGCGACGGCCGACACGGTCGCCTTCAAGAAGCTCGCCGCACGATTCATCCCGGAGGTGATCCGGGTCGAGACGTTCGAGACCGGAACCATCGACCTGTCGGGGCTCCGTTCGAACGACCTCCTGAGGAAAGAAGTACCATGACCCGTCACGACGGCCGCGAGGCCACCGACCTGCGCGAGATCACCATTGAACGCGGGTGGAGCGACCAGGCCGAAGGCAGCGCGCTCATCTCGTTCGGCCGCACCAAGGTGCTCTGCACCGCGTCGTTCACGAACGGCGTGCCCCGCTGGCTGGCAGGAAAGGGCAAGGGCTGGGTCACGGCCGAGTACGCGATGCTGCCGCGCGCGACGAACGACCGCAACGACCGTGAGTCGGTCAAGGGCAAGATCGGCGGGCGCACCCATGAGATCTCGCGCCTGATCGGCCGGTCGCTGCGCGCAGTCATCGACACCAAAGCGCTCGGTGAGAACACCATCGTGATCGACTGCGACGTGCTGCAGGCCGATGGGGGAACCCGCACAGCCGCGATCACCGGCGCCTACGTCGCTCTCGCCGACGCCGTCGAGTGGGGTCGGGCGAAGGGGTTCATCGGAAAGAACTCCAAGGCGATCATCGACAGCGTCGCCGCCGTGTCGGTCGGCATCGTCGACGGCGAGCCGCTGCTGGATCTTGCCTATGTCGAGGATGTCCGGGCCGAGACCGACATGAACGTCGTCGTCACGGGTCGCGGTCTCTTCGTCGAGGTGCAGGGCACCGCGGAGGGCGCGCCGTTCGATCGTCGCGAGCTCGACGCCCTGCTCGACTTGGCGCTCGCCGGTGGGGTCGACCTCACGCGACTTCAGAATGAGTCGCTCGCCCGATGAAACTGGTGCTGGCGACGCACAACGCGCACAAGGTCGAGGAGTTGCGGCGGATACTCGGTGATGCGCTCGACGGCATCGAACTCGTGGGCTACGACGGCCCCGAGCCGGTGGAAGACGGCGACACCTTCGAAGCGAACGCGCTGATCAAGGCTCGGGCGGCCGCCGCTTTCACGGGTCTCCCGGCGATCGCTGATGACTCGGGCATCTCGGTGGACGCGTTGGGCGGCGCCCCGGGCATCCATTCGGCCCGGTATGCCGGCACTCGCAGTGACACCGACAATCTCGAATTGCTGCTGCTCAACCTCGGGGATAACCCGAACCGCGCGGCCCACTTCACCTGCGCCGCGGCCCTGGTCGTGCCGCCCCCGCTCGAAGAGGTCGGCCCCGACGGACCCCAGGATGAAGCCATCGATGGCGAATTCGTCGAAGTCGGGATCTGGCCGGGGAGCATCCTGCACGAGCCGGCCGGGCCGAACGGATTCGGTTACGACCCCATCTTCAAGCCCGCCGGCCTCTCGGTGAGCTCGGCAGAGCTCAGGCCCGATGAGAAGAACGCGATCAGCCACCGGGCGCTCGCGTTCCGGGCGCTGATGCCGGTCGTGCGCCGCGAGCTGCTCGGCTAGAAGCCGAGCTGGCGAAGCGACGACGCGATAGCGTCTGCCGAGCCGTGCAGCAGGTGTTCCTCGTGCACCGAGAACGGCACTTCGATCACCTGCGATACGCCGCCGGCATCGACGACGCTCGGCACCGACAGCGCGATGCCGTCGAGGCCGTGATAGCCGCTCAGCACCGAGCTGACCGGCAGGATCGCGCCCTCGTCGTGCAGGACCGCCTCGACGATCCGCGCGCCGGAGAGCCCGATGGCGTAGTTGGTCGCGCCCTTGCCGGCGATCACCCGGTATGCGGCGCCCTTCACGTCGTCGGCGATCGCGTCGAGTTCAGACGCGGTCAGGGGAGCGCCCTCCGCGGGCTGCCATTCCATGATCGGGACGGGACCGATGCTCGCCTGGGACCAGAGCGGGAACTCGGAATCGCCGTGCTCGCCTACGATCATCGCGTGCACGCTGGTGGGGGAGACTCCGGCGCGCTGGGCGAGCAGCCACCGCAACCGAGACGAATCGAGCACCGTGCCCGAGGCGAAGACTCGAGCGGGCGGCAGACCGCTGATGCGCTGCGCCGCCACCGCGAGAACGTCGCAGGGATTGGTCACCAGCATGAACACCGCGTCGGGTGCCCGCTCCACCAGTCGCGGCATCAGGTCGCGCAGGATCTCGACGTTGATCGCGGCCAGTTCCAGCCGGGACTGCCCCGGGTGCTGCTTGGCGCCCGCGGTGATCACGACCATGTTCGCGCCGGTCATCACGTCGAGGTCATCGCTGCCGGTGACCACCGAGGCGCCGGTAAACTGCGTCCCATGCGCCAGGTCGAGCACCTCGGCCTCGACTCGGGTGGAGTCGATGTCGTAGAGCACGATCTCGCGCGCCGACTGGCGGATCAGCGCGGCGTAGGCGAGCGACGTGCCCACCGCTCCGGCGCCGATGATGGCCACCTTGGAATTCTCGATAACACCCATGAGGACAGGGTGCCCCATACCGGCGTCGAGGCATAACTTCCCAGCCCGGAGGTAAGATTTCGGTGTGCCGAAAACTGCGGACGCCGCCCAGACCCGCGCACCCGGTCGCGCCCGCACCACGCTGCTCGCCCTCGGCCCCGCATTCGTCGCGGCTATCGCCTATGTCGATCCCGGCAACGTCGCAGCGAACCTGACGGCGGGCGCACGCTACGGCTACCTGCTGCTCTGGGTGCTCGTGGTCGCGAATGCGATCGCGGTGCTCGTGCAGTACCAGTCGGCGAAGCTCGGCATCGTCACGGGGCGCAGCTTGCCGGAGATCCTCGGTGAACGCCTGCGCACCGGCCCCCGCCGGGCATATTGGGTCCAGGCCGAGCTCGTGGCGGCGGCAACCGACATCGCGGAGGTGCTCGGGGGTGCCATCGCGCTGTACCTCCTGTTCGGGGTTCCGCTGCTCGCCGGGGGCGTGATCATCGGCGTGGCATCCATGCTCCTTCTCTCGCTGCAGTCTCGTCACGGACAGCGATCCTTCGAACTGGTCATCGTCACCCTGCTCGGCGTGATCGTCGTCGGCTTCGTCTCCGGTCTGTTCTTCACCGGGCTCGAGCCCGGCGAGGCGCTCGCCGGCCTGGTACCGCGGTTCCAGGGCACCGACTCGGTGCTGCTGGCCACGAGCATGCTCGGGGCGACGGTGATGCCCCACGCGATCTACCTGCACTCGGCCCTCGCGCGTGATCGGCACGGCGAATCGCACGACCCGACGCGTATCAGTGCCCTCCTCAGGGCGACCCGGTGGGATGTGGGCGGGGCCCTCTTCGTCGCCGGCGCCGTGAACATCTCGATGCTGCTGCTTGCCGCGTCGGCGTTGCGAGGTATTGACGGTACCGACACGATCGAGGGGGCACACGCGGCAGTCGTCGCGACTCTCGGTCCCACGATCGGCGTGATCTTCGCGGTGGGTCTGCTGGCGAGCGGTCTCGCGTCGACCAGCGTCGGCACCTACGCAGGCTCCGCCATCATGGGCGGGCTGCTCACAGTGCGAGTGCCTCTGCTGCTGCGGCGGGTCATCACCCTGATTCCTGCCCTCGTGGTGCTGGGGGTGGGATTCGATGCGACGCGGGCGCTGGTGCTCAGCCAGGTGGTCCTGAGCTTCGGCATCCCGTTTGCACTCATCCCGCTGGTCTGGCTGGCGAGTTCACGCGCGGTGATGGGGTCGTTCGCGAACGCCCCCTGGCTGCGGTGGGCGGGCTGGATCTCGGCGGGCGCCATCTCCGTGCTGAACGTGCTGCTCATCGTGCTCGTCGTGTCGGGCGGCTGACATGCCCGCCACGCCCACTGCGATCGAGGACTACGTCAAGGTCATCTACGCGCACACCGAGTGGCAGCCCGCGCCCATCACCTCCGGCGCGCTGGCCGCCCGGCTCGGGCTCGCGGGGTCGACCGTGACCGAGATGGTGAAGAAACTGGTTGCCCAGGGCCTGGTGACCCACCAGCCGTACGGCGCGATCGAACTGACCCGGGATGGCTCGGCGCTCGCCCTGCGGATGATCCGGCGCCACCGTCTCATCGAAACCTGGCTGGTCGAACACGTCGGCTACTCGTGGGACGAGGTGCACGACGAGGCCGAGATTCTCGAGCACGCCATGAGCGATCGGCTGCTCGACGCCCTCGATGATCAACTCGGGCACCCGACCAGTGACCCGCACGGCGACCCGATCCCCGCGGCCGACGGCTCGGTCATCCGTCTCGCCGCCGTGCCGCTCGCCGACGCGCCCGCCGGTGGGCGGGTGGTGCGCATCAGCGATCGGGACCCGGCGCTGCTGCGCCAGCTCGAAGTAGACGGCGTTGTGGTGGGCGCCATTGTTGTCCCGGGGGTGCTCGGGGCTGACGCGCTCGAGTCGATCTGGGTCGCGGTGTAGCGCCGTAGGGTTGCAGCATGGCCGAAATAGACGTTGACCTTCCCATCGAGCAGCGGATCGCCGCGGCTGTCGCCGACCTCGGCGAAGACGGAGTGGTCACCCGAGCCCTCGCCCTGATCGCCGGCCAGAACGCGGGCGAGGAGTTTCTGCTGATCGTCGGCGGGGAGCACGCGCGCGGCATCCTGGAGGGGGCGCCGGTTCTCTATTGGCCGGAACTCTGGGGAATGCGCTCCCTGCTGTACGTCTGGAACGACACGGCGGTGGCCGCGGTCACCGCCGGCCTGCAGAACCAGGCCTGGCGCGTGCGGGAGATGGCCACCAGGGTTGCGGCGGCTCGCGGACTCGACGTCGGCGCCGTACTCACCGAGTTACTCACCGACGATGTGGCGCGGGTGCGCGCCGCTGCGGCCCGGGCTCACGGAGCGCTCGGCGACGACATCGAGGCCATCAAACCCCTGCTGAAAGACCCCGAGCTCGACGTGCGGCGTGGCGCCCAGCAGGGTATCGACGCGATCCGGGCGCGGCGCCCGCGGGAATGATTCCCGAGCTCGACCGGGTTCTGACTAGTCGCCGAGCTTCTGGTCGAACTTCTTGTCGTCGAGCACGAGCGCTTCGGCCTCGGCATCATTGAGCGCGGCAGCGTTGCGCTTGCGCGCCTTCAGCATCGACTGGATGTAGTGGAACACGGTGGGGATCACCGCTATGGCGACGGCGCCGAGCAGGATCACGTCGATGTACTCGGTGACGAAGTCTGCCAGCGGGGGGATGTAGCCGAGCAGGTACCCACCGAAGGTGAGGCCCGCTCCCCAGATGAACGCGCCGATGGCGTTGTACAGCGAGTACTTCTTGTAGTTCATGTGGCCGACGCCGGCCGCGACCGGGGCGAAGGTGCGCACGATCGGAACGAAACGGGCGACGATGACCGCGAGACCGCCGAAGCGCTCGAAGAAGCCGTTGGTGCGCTTGACGTTCTCGACGCTGAACAGGCCGCTCTCCTTGCGCTCGAAGATCCTCGGGCCGACCTTGTGCCCGATCAGATAGCCCACTTCACCCCCGAGGAAGGCCGCGAACGCGATGGCCAGGCACACCCAGTAGATGGGAATGTCGATGCCCGCCCCGTCGGCGACCATCGTGCCCGTGAAGGTCAGCAGCCCGGTGATGATGAGGAGAGTGTCGCCCGGCAGCAGGAAACCGACGAGAAGCCCGGTTTCGGCAAACACGATGAAGCAGATGCCGAGCAGCGCGAACGCCCCGAAACCCTCGATCAAGTTGGCGGGATCAAGCCAGGGGATAAGGGCGGCTGCTCTCAATGAGTACTCCAGTCGGCGGGGTGCCCCGCGGCCGAAAATCGGCCGTCAGGGCGTTTGTGACAGGGTACTAGCTGAACCGGCGAGCAGCCGCGAGCATCCCGATCCCGAGCGTGAAGAACGGCAGAGCCGCAAGGATCCCGAGGAAAGCGATCTCGGTGCCGCTCATGAACACGCTGAAACCCCACACGAAGAGAATTGCCGCCACGACGAGAAGCACCCGTCCGGTCGCATCCATCCAGTTCGTCATGCGGCTACTGTCCCACGATCGGTCCCGGGGCGGTACCCCGCGTTAGGTGAACAGTGCGGAAGGCGGGACTTGAACCCGCACGCTCGAAAGCACAGGAACCTAAATCCTGCGTGTCTGCCAATTTCACCACTCCCGCTGGCGGGTCGATCCTACCCGGGGCGCGACAGGCAGGACCAAAGTCCCTTCGAGCTTGGTGAGGGTACCCTTACGGTCGAAACAAAGGGGTGTAATTTACTTAGGGGCCTGCGACAGCCCAGCCCCATCGAACAAGGAGTGCGACATCAGCGTTCACGAGCTTCAGCCGAGCCTTTTCTCCCTCGACACCACGCAGGCGGAGGCGATCCGCGCCGCAGCGCTGACGGTCACCGCCGATGCGAATACCGAGCCCGACGAGTTCAACCGGCAGGCGCTGGCGGCTTCGTTCGACGTTCCGGCCGAGGTGCGGGCAGCGATCCTGAACTTCTCCGACGTGGGGTCTGACACGGGCATCCTCGTGGTCCGCGGCCTGATCGTCGACGACGACCTGCTCGACACCCCGCTCGATAACGCGGGTGGCTTCGGCGCCAAGACGGTCTTCGCCCGGCAGATGGCGGTTCTCGCGCAGTTGCTCGGCACCATGGTCGCGTACGAGGCCGAGGGCAACGGCCACCTCATCCAGGACATGGTGCCCAACCCGAAGCTCGCCACCACGCAACAGTCGCAGGGGTCGAAGGTCGAGCTCGAGGCGCACACCGAGCAGTGCTTCAGTGACTACAAGCCCGACTACGTGATTCTCGGCGCGCTCCGCGGCGATCCCGAAGCCATGACGTACGCGTTCTCGGGCCGCAACATCATCAGCCACTTCAGCCCGGACGAGATCGCGAAGCTCCGCCAGCCGCTGTGGGCAACGATGATCGACGATTCTTTCCGCCCGTACATCCCGAACCCGGAGGCGGTGCGCGGCCCCTACCCGATCCTCAACGGACCGGACGACGATCCCTACGTGCTCATCGACCAGGACCTCATGCACGGCATCACCGCCGAGGCGCAGCAGCTGCTGAACAAGGTGGTCGAGGTCTACATCGCCAACCGCGACGCCCACAACCTGCAGGCAGGCGACCTGCTGATGCTCGACAACCTGCGCGCGATGCACGGCCGGTCGATGTACGCGCCGCGCTTCGACGGCAAGGACCGCTTCATCGCGCGGGGCTTCGTCGTGCGCGACCTGCGTCGCCTGTGGCCGCAGCTGCTGGGAGACCGCCGCACGGTCGCCGCCGTCTACAGCTGAGCGGACGTACGCTGGGGCAATGAGCCCCGATGATGCCGCGCAGCTGCTCGGTGTCCAGGTGGGGGCGAGCGCTCCCGACGTGGAGCGCGCCTTCCGGGTGCGGGCGCGGTCGACGCACCCCGATGCCGGTGGCGCGGAAGACGCGTTCATCCGCCTGACGACCGCCCGCGACATCCTGCTGGCGATCGTGCCTGTCGTGCCGACCGTGCCGGGGTCCGCGGCGCCGATGCCGCGCATCCCCGCTCCGCGTCCACCGAGCCGGGCGCTCCTCTTCACCTGGATCGGCCTGCTCGCACTGGCGATTGCGTTGAGCACATCGGGTTCGATGCTGCCGTTCACCGCCGCCGAACCGGTGGTCAGGTACGGACTTCTCGCGCTGGGGATGGTCGGCTATGCGCTCACCGGACTCCGCGGCTACCTCGTGCTCGGGCTCGCCGCTGTCGCGGCCACCGCCGTTTCCGCGGTGCTGTTCACCACCCTCGGCGCGCTCCTGGGGCTGCTGCTCATGGTCGCACCCCTCTACGGCCTCATCCTGATCGGGCAGGTGCAGGCGCGGCGAGCGGGGCGCGCGTTATGACTGGGTGAG
>Ga0247739_10001002_pt1 | contig 10160 bp, 4 predicted proteins | sample UWRJL058202B2_FD_180943 | JGI IMG/M metagenome (GOLD analysis project Ga0247739, IMG submission 180943) | Plant litter microbial communities from Arlington Agricultural Research Station in Wisconsin, United States - UWRJ-L058-202B-2 | ecosystem: Environmental > Terrestrial > Plant litter >... | reverse complement strand
AAAAATCACAATTGCTAACAACTTTACAAATACCATGGCGGTATTTAATTTCGCACTTTCTTTAACACCCACAATCAGCATAATCATCAAAATAAAAATAATACCGAACGCGGGTAAGTTTACGATTCCGCCCTCATGCAAACCCGTTGTCGCATTCACCGCAAACGGACCTTTGGTTAAATAATCTGGCAAGCCCAAGCCGATTGCATGCAATGCATTATTAAAATAGCCCGCCCAACCATTTGCGACTGCTGCAGTAGCAACGCCGTATTCAAGAATTAAATCCCAGCCAATTATCCACGCAATAAATTCACCGAAGGCTGCATAGGAATATCCGTATGCACTACCAGCCCCGCCCACACTGGACGCAAGTTCGGCGTACGCAAGTGCGGCAAATGCACAGGCCAAGCCAGCAAGAATAAAGGAGATAACAACAGCTGGGCCGGAGGTTGTTGCAGCCGCAACACCGGTGAGTACAAATATACCCGTCCCTATAATGGCGCCGATTCCCATCAAGGATAAATCAAATGCACTTAAACAGCGCTTTAAGCCTATGTTATCAACATCATCCATCACGGCTTTTTTGCGCAGCAATGCATTTATGAAAGAACCTTGCGGCATTCTTATTCTCCGAATTATTGTTAAATTAGAAATATAAAATAAATTAATATTCATTTTATAAGAAGTTTTGTCTATTTTTGAACTGAGCAACACTTGTGCCAGTGATTTACAAGCAGTTTATTATTTTGCTTCTACAATAAAGGAGGTCGCCGCTTAGTTTGATGAGGTATTTGCATCGACTCAACTTTTAAAATGAGGCTTCTTTCATATGATTCATTTGCACTGGAATACATCTTGCGATGCTGAATAACACTTCAACTGGAATAACCCGTTACCGAGTTTAACAGAAACGGAAATCAAGATGACCGCTAGAAGAAGCACTCGTCAATTCTCCCTTCATATCTGGCTAGCGATCGGCCTTTTTATAGCTCTTATTATTATTTTTACCCTCTACGTTCACCTCGAAAAAGCAGTAGACCGCAACAATCTTTCGCGTCACAACTCTTTTATGTTAGCCAATGAACTGCGTCAATCATCCGATGATTTGTCTCGCATGGCCCGTAGTTATATCGTCACAGGTAACCCGGCTTATAAACAGTATTATCAGGACATTATTGCTATTCGCGACGGCAAAAAAACGCGTCCCGCCGATTATCCCAATATCTATTGGGAGTCAGTACTCGCGAATAAACAACCCACGCACAACCAACATGAACAAAGCGTTGCTTTGCCTGACCTCGTGCGTCAGGCAGGATTTGACAGTCGCGAACTCCAAGTATTGGCAGATGCGAAAGCCCGGTCAGATGTGCAAAGTGCCATTGAAATGAGTGCGATGAATATTCTGGATAGCGGCGACGCTGATATTGAGGCTCGGCGTGCACTCGCCTTACCGCTGCTATTTGGCAAAGAATATGACGTGGTTAAAGCAGCCATCATGAAGGCCATCAATCAGTTCTACGATTTGATGGACAAACGCACCTTAACGGCGGTAACGCAAGCCCAGTACAGAGCCGATACAATACGTTACGTACTGATTGGAGTCAGTCTGTGTCTGATGATTACGCTTTGGAACATCAGCCGAGCTTTGCGCGTCATTTTAGGTGGCTCAGTTGAAGCTGTTTACAACCAGATTATTAGCATCGGCAAAGGTGAATTCAGCGCGCCTATAAAAGTTCGCGAAAGCCAGCAGAATAGTATTTTGGGTTGGCTCGCAGAAACGCAACGCAATTTGAAGCAGATCCGTGAAGAACGGTTATTTGTTGAAAGTGCTAAACGGCAAAGCGATGCGCGTTATCGCAAGCTCTTCGAGAACGCGCAAGTTGGCATCGTTTTATTTCACGCTGATCCCGAAAGTTTACTCATTGATTGCAACGAAAATTTTTGCAATATGTTGGGCTACAGATTGGAAGAACTTTTAAAAATGCGACCCATTGATGTAGTTGCGCAAGTCGAGGTAACCAGGGTTGCACCAGCTATAGATATTATTGAATCTGAAACTGAATTGCTGCAAGAGTGGCAACTCAAACGCAAAGATAATTCCATATTCACCGCCGAGATACTTTCTACAGTTATGCCTGACGGCACCATGATGTCGATGGCCCGCGATATTAGCGCACGTAAACTTGCTGAAGATTCATTGCGCAGCAGTGAAGAAAATCTCTCTATCACACTTCAATCAATTGGCGACGCCGTGATAGCAACTGACGCAAATGGTTTTGTAACGCGCATGAATCCCATGGCTGAGCGCATGACGGGTTGGCCCGTTAATGAAGCGATTGGAAAACCACTTACGGATGTGTTTCGTATTTTCCATGCCGATACCCGCCAGCCATCGCGCAACCCTGTGCAATTGGTAATGGAACAGGGCCAGGTTATTGGGTTAGCCAACCACACTGTTTTAGTTGGGCGCGATGGTAAGGAATATCATATTTCCGACAGCGCAGCGCCTATGCGCGATACCTCGGGGAAAATTGTAGGCGTGGTTTTGGTATTTAGTGATATTAGCGAACGCTATCAGGCTATCGAAGCATTGCGGCGTGCTGACGAGCGTTTTCGCACAACATTTAAATTAATCCCAAACCCCGTGACCTTGCAAACCACGGACGGAATACTGATTGATTGCAGCGACGCTTTTTGCGAAGTGAGTGGCTACAACCGCGAAGAAATTATTGGGCAAGACACTCAAAATTTAGGACTCTGGGCTGAACAAAAAGAGCGTGATGCCATGCGCGATAAACTATTGGCGCAAGGGTACTTGGACGATTTCGAATTCAAATTGCGTCGTCGTAACGGCGAGATACGCAACATGGAATTTTCCGCCAGGTTTTTAACAACTGAATCACAACCCATTTTATTAGCGGTCGCTCGTGACGTTACCGCGCGTAAACAAGCGGAAGAATTAGTTCGTCAAAACGAACGCTTTATTGCGACACTTGCGTACAACATGCCCGGCATGGTTTCGCACTGGTCCAAAGATTTACGCTGCAATTTTGCGAATAAAGAATTTTTGCATTGGTCGGGCAAAACACCCGCTGCACTCTTTAAGGCGAGCCCTGAAGATATTATGGGCGAAGCACTATTTAAGGTGAATGCGACTTATATGGATGCAGCTCTTGCAGGTAAAGTGCAAAGCGTCGAGCGCATCATTAAAAATCCCGAAGGCCGAAATCTATATGTATGGATGCAATTTATCCCAGACATTGCAAATGATGTAGTCGAAGGCATATTTGTTGTGATGCTGGATATCACCGAGCGCAAGCAAGCTGAACTAGCTCTACACGAATCTGTGCAGCATACCCAAGCCATTTTAGACAATATGTTTGATGGTGTTATCACTGTAAATACCAAAGGCGTGGTGCAATCTTTTAACAAAGCAGCTAGCACGATTTTTGGTTACGATCAGCAAGAAATTTTGGGCAAGCAGGTGACTCTACTAATGCCCCCACACTTCAAACATCAACATGAAACTTTTTTAAAACAGCACAATAATTCACTCGATGTTGAAGTAGGAAATACTTTGCGAGAAGTAGAAGGCAAACGTAAAAACGGTGAAATATTCCCAATGAGTTTGTCCATCTCCAAAATTTTACACGGAGGCACCATTACCTTTGTAGGTTTGGTGCGCGATATCAGCCAGCAGCGCCATGATGAAGAAGAAATTTATCGGTTAGCTTTTTATGATCCGCTCACCAATTTACCTAATCGCCGTTTGTTGTTTGACCGTTTGCAACAAGCAATTATTACGTCGTGCCGCACAGATCAGCACGGCGCACTTATGTTTTTGGATCTTGATCATTTCAAACAATTAAATGACAGCTTGGGTCACGATGTGGGCGATATCCTATTGCAACAAGTTGCATCACGCTTGCAAGGCTGCATTCGTGAAGGCGATAGTGTGGCGCGCATGGGTGGCGATGAATTTGTGATGCTGATTGAATCACTTAGCATTTACCCTAACGAGGCTGCGTCACAAGCTGAAGGTATTGCGCACAAAATTTTAGCAGCACTTTCCAAGCCGTACGTTTTGCGTGAGCATACCTATGTCATCACTCCAAGCATTGGCATAGTCGTGTTTCTGCATCAACATGAAAGCTTGGAGGAATTGATTAAAAAAGCTGATGTTGCCATGTATCAGGCAAAAACTGCAGGCCGTAACAACGCGCGCTTTTTTGACCCAACCATGCAAGCCGCCGCTTCAGTTCGCGTCGCGCTGGAAAAAAGTATGCGCTTGGCGCTGGAACGTGAAGAGTTTGTTTTGCACTACCAATTTCAAGTAAACCTCAAAGGTAAACCAACAGGCGTGGAAGCACTGGTACGTTGGGATCATAGAGATCACGGCATGATATCGCCCGCCGCATTTATTCCACTCGCCGAAGAAACCGGAATGATTTTAGCTCTAGGGCAGTGGGTACTTGAAACTGCATGTTTGCAATTAGTTGAGTGGGCCAAAAAAACTACAACATCGCAATGGACCATGGCGGTTAACGTCAGTGTTTCGCAATTTGCTCAACCTACCTTCGTTGCCAATGTTGATAAAGCCCTTAAAAAAACCGGTGCAAACCCACGTTTGCTCAAGCTCGAACTCACCGAAAGTATGTTGGTAAAAGATGTCGAAGACGTAGTGGTGAAAATGCATGAGATAAAAGCGTTAGGTGTAACTTTTTCTCTGGATGATTTCGGCACGGGTTATTCATCGCTCTCCTACTTAAAACGTTTGCCACTCGATCAACTTAAAATTGATCAAACGTTTGTGCGCGATTTACTTACCGATCCTAATGATGCCGCTATTGCGAAAACAATTGTCGCGCTCGGCCACAGCTTGAATTTAAAAGTTATCGCAGAAGGCGTGGAAACCGCAGAACAACATCAAGCCCTGGTTGATATGGGTTGCGATGCTTATCAAGGCTATTATTTTGCACGCCCGGTTGCGATAGAAAATTTATCAAAAACGCTTAAATCGCTACCGAGCTAAATTACCTCGCGTTAAAATCTATTACCACAAAGCATCGTAAGCAGGTGAAGGCTTGCGGATAATTTTTCGCAATTCCTGTGGTGCGATAGTATCTACAAGACTGTCTGCTTTATAAATATTGTGTCCCATCGCAAGATGCTCATCAGGTAATTCAAACCCCAGTGCTGCCATGGTCGTTGGAAAAATATCGACATGCGTCATATTTTTAGCGGGTAGCTTCACACCATCTGGCCGACGTATAAGAAAAAATATTTCAGGCTCGGAAGTAGCCAGCTTATTTTTTATTGAATTCGGGGCCATCATCGGGTGGTCACCCATAATCACAACGACGGTGTTTGAACTGAAGGGTTGCTGATGAAGCCAGGAAAGGAATTCACCAACCTCGCCTACGCTGCAATTAAAAATAGAATCGATTTTATTTTTAAAACCTTTCTGCTCACAAGACGGTGCTAATACACCATGTGGGCCGTGAGTATTTACCGTATTAAGCGCAACATAAAACGGGTGGCTTGCAGCGGCCAGAGAATTGATTTTTCGCTTGGTGTACTCATAAAGAACGGTATCTGGCACGCCCCACCAGTCCGGAATTTGGCTTTTGGGAATTTCTGCATCTATATTGGCCGCACCGTGAACCTGTGCGAAACCATGAGTGCTGAAAAAATTTCCCTTACCGGCAAAAGCTGGGTTCGCACTGTCGATATAAAGCGTTTGGTATCCCGCTGATTTTAAAATATCCGCCATGCACACTGCATTTTTTAGTGGGTTCGGCGTTTTATTTACATTATTTTTTCCAACAAAACCGTGCAACATTTGCGTAACACCGCATTGGCTGCTGATCATGGCAGCTAGTGTCCACTGAGTGCCGGGCAGCATATACCATTGTTTAGGCGCGCCAAATTCATCGCTAAATTTTCCAAGTTGCGTATCTGGCGTAACGCGAAACTTTTCCATGGACTCAACATAAATAAAAACGAGATTACGTTTATTCTCTGGTACAGCTAGATTGAGTGTCGCAGGTTTTGCGTACACCTGATACCAATCACCTGTAAAGCTGGAGCGCTCAAAATATTCGCGTAACTTCAGCACGTCATATAAAAAATAGGTAGTGATTAAGACGCCTAACAAGCTCATCCAAAATAATATTTTATGAACACCTAATCGTTTTAAAAACGGAATAGACATAATTCCGAATGCAAGTAAAAAAGCGACCAATGGCCTGAAGCCTAATTCTAAAAAAGCCGAACGAATTAATTTGGGAGGAACACCGGTAGTCGCCTCTGAACCGAGATGAAATAACATTTGATCCAGCGATATATCGCCGAAGCTACGGGAAATCCATATCGCCAGCCGAAACAAAAATACCGTAAATGCCACCAGCAGTGCGACCGTGAATTTATCGCGGAGTATGATCTTCGGCTTGATAACGGGTGCAATATGTTCTGCAACGGACATGAATAATCCTACGATGGCGAATTTGAAAAAATAGAAATATTAGAAGGTAATGCAAAAAAGCGGAATTATAATCATCACATAGCATGATCGCTATACGTGAATGCTATGTACACTCAAACCGAATGAAATCTTTTCTGTTTTGATTACGCGAGCACGTCTTGCAAGTTTTTAGTGGGTTCCACGGCGAAGCAATCGATATGTTCGCCCTGCACAAAAGCGCCAATGGCTTTTTTTAGTGGTACGCGTTTAGGAATGAAGGTAAATAAATCGCTGCGTTCAGCGTAGTGACGCACGCGATGACTTACTAGAACTTCACCGGCTTCAGCTGCAGCTTCCAAACGTGCAGCCATGCTGACAGCAACACCTTCGAGGTCGAGAATTTCTGTTACTTCATTGCGAATCACCGAAACTTCTCCCAACTCGACACCAACACGCAATTCAAAACCAGCCGCCGTTAATACATTGCGCATCATGCATGCGCAGGATAAACCTGCAGTCGCATTGGTGAAAGTCACGCGCAGTGAATCACCTTCCATATTGGGATGATTGCCGGACCATTTATTAAGTATGGGTTTTACCAAACCACGAAATAGCGATAACTTTTCCGACAACTCGTCATCGCGCCATTTTGAAAAACCTTTTAAATCCATAAACACAATGGTGAGATTGCGTACCTGATCTTTTTCGTGGTCTGCAGCCAATTCGAGTAAACGCGGCCATAATTCTTCGCGGATAGAGGCAATACGCTCTTTAAGCTGCAAGTGTAATTGCGAGTTGGTGCGCAGTGAAAGTTGCGCAAGTTGAATGCGGTCTGCTTCGTCTTGCAATCGCGCTTTTAATTGCGTGGGATTGTGCGCACCAACTTCTTCCACTACAAATTTTACTAGCGCGCCGCCAGCAACATCGCTAATGGATTTTAACCGTAAAATAATTCCCCAATTAACTGCCGCTAAATGTTCAATGAAAATTGGCAGCGTTGCTAATTCATGATCTGCAAGTCGGTAAGGGTAGCGCAATTCAATCGTAATTGACTCGCCAAAAATACGTTCGAATTCGTGAGTGCGATAAACCGTTTTTTCTTTGCCGCCTTTATCCCAGTAGGCAAGATTGCATTGAATATTGGCGATCACCCACCCCGTAGTAGTCACATTCCAAAGTTTACTGCCGGTAATATTGGCATCATTTAACTTTGCCTTGGAAAGATTGGTTTCGCGCAAATCGCAACCAATCAGATTCGCATTGGTTAAGTCTGCTTTGGTTAAATCCATCCCACGTAAATCCACACCTTCCAAAGACGCTGATTTAAAAATGGCGCCTTTAATATTAGCGCCTTTAAAATTTGCACCCGCCAATTGAGCGTTGGTGAAAATGGCACTGGTGAGATCAGCGCCTTGCAGATTTGCATCTACTAGATTTGAATTACTAAAATCTATTCGCGCCAATTGCTGACCCGACAAATTACTTCCCGCAAGCGAAACATTGCGCAACATCAAGCCGCCAATATCGTGGCCACTAAAATCAATATTTTCCAGTTTGGTGTTTCGCGTAATTGCAGTAAGCATATTGGAACGCAGCAGAACAGAACCACTTAGATCGCAGTCAACCAATCGAGTGGCGATTAATTTTGCGTTAGAGAAATCATTGTTGCGTAACTGGGAGCCTTCTAAATTGGTGGAGATAAAATCAGCATAGCGAAAACGGCAGTTAGTAATGTTGGCATTGCGCATGGACACTCTGGAAAAATCCACTCCATCCAGATCTACGTTATTCAACTCGATGCCATCCAAATTCAAAACGCCAATGGCGAGCGTCTTACGCCATTTGTTCCATGACTTAGCGCCTTTTTTGAGTTCTTGAATGGTGCTGTAGTTATCCATTTCTAATTCCATGCCTCATATTAAATCTGTATTCAAATAACTTTCTTGGGATTATTAAATTAGCAGTTTTACTCTAACCATATTAAATGAGCCATTCTTCCAGTAACACCGTCGCGGCGATAAGAATAGAAGCGCTCCGATTGCTGGTAGGTGCAGTAATCGCCACCATAAATAGCATTAACACCTAGCGATTTTAATTCTGCGCGAGCAAGTTCGTAAATATCTGCGTAAAAATGTAATGGGCGTTGCGCTGAAATAAATGCTGTAGCAATGGCATCAGCGTGCGCTGCGCTGCGTGCTGATTTAAAGAAAGCTTCCAGCACATCCACCCCCACCTCAAAATGCTTTTGAGAAATTGCGGGGCCAAGGTATGCCATAAGCTGTTGCGGATCGCAATTAAATTGTTTTAGTGCTTTAGCACAAATGCCTTTGGCGAGACTACGCCAGCCGCAATGTAAAATCGCCACCTGTGAAGCACGATTTGCCGAGGAATCACATAAAAAAATCGGCAGACAATCAGCAGTCATAACAACACAAGCTTGACCAATTTCAGAGGAGTAGCTGGCGTCTGCAGTACGAACGAGACGGTCACTTTTTGCAGTGACTACTTTTACTCCGTGCACTTGCTCAAGCCATTGCGGCGATTTTTTTAAACCTAAACCTTCACACAAGGCTGTGCGGTTTGCTTCTACTGCTACGCGATTATCACCTACATGCAAACCAACATTATTACTGGCATAAGGTGCAAGGCTAGCACCGCCACTACGAGTGGTAATGCAAGCCCGCACATTTTTTGGAGCGGGCCAGTCGGGAATGATGTAATTGGTCTTATCCATGGTACGGCAATCATTATTCTAAAATTATTTGAAATGGCTGATCGCCACACTTGTAGGCAAGACGATGCTTTTTTTAATAAGTTTCTCTTTTATCTTAAGCCGACGGGTTAATTTTTCGCCTCATGATCATAACCACTCTTAAGCGCAGCTAACAAACCTTTAAAATCTTCGGGCAGAGGCGCGGTCCATTCGGTGTATTCACCCGTACCAGGATGCTCTAAGCCCAATTTCGCCGCATGCAGGGCTTGCCGTGGAAAAGCTTTTAGCGCTTCGATTAAATCACTGTTAGCGCCTTTTGGAATCTTAAAACTTTTCCCGTAGGTTTTATCACCCACAAGCGCAAAACCTATGTGTGCCATGTGCACGCGAATCTGGTGAGTGCGGCCCGTTTCCAGTTTCACTTTGATGTGAGTGTGATGTGGAAACCGAGTAGCAACCCGATAATGCGTAACAGCACGCTTGCCGCCCTGGCTCAATACTGCCATTAATTTACGATGAATCGGGTGGCGTCCCATAGGTGCGTTCACCGTCCCACCGCCAGTCATAGCGCCAACCGCAACCGCTTCATATTCGCGGCTTACGGTACGATCCGCCAACTGCGCAACCAAATCGGTATGCGCTTCCAAAGTTTTCGCCACCACCATCAAGCCAGTCGTTTCTTTATCTAAACGATGCACGATGCCCGCGCGCGGCAAATTAATCAGTCCAGGAATATGATTGAGCAGTGCATTTACCAAAGTGCCCGTGTAATTACCCGCTGCCGGGTGCACAACTAAACCAGCTTGCTTGTTGATAATGAGCAAATCGTCATCTTCATGCACGATATTCAGCTGGATTTCTTCCGGTTGCCAATCGCCCTGAGCTTCCAATTCTGCGTTCAGGTCGAGGGTTTCACCGCCGATCACCTTGTCTTTAGGCTTGCCCGTTTTACCATTGATTTGAAGCTGACCATCTTTAATCCAA
>Ga0247739_10001000_pt1 | contig 10177 bp, 8 predicted proteins | sample UWRJL058202B2_FD_180943 | JGI IMG/M metagenome (GOLD analysis project Ga0247739, IMG submission 180943) | Plant litter microbial communities from Arlington Agricultural Research Station in Wisconsin, United States - UWRJ-L058-202B-2 | ecosystem: Environmental > Terrestrial > Plant litter >... | reverse complement strand
GAGAAGAGCAGCACCAGTAAAACAACAATTCCGCTGGCAAACAACATAAAACCCTGAAAAACATCGAGCCATATTACAGCCTCAATGCCACCCATAAGGTTTACCGCAATAATAATTAACCCCGTTACAACTATAATGGCAAAGGTGTTTCCACCGGTCATGTTACTCAATGCAACTGCCAACAGGAAAAACACGGTACCCATACCCGAAAACTGCCTTAACACAAATGCAATGGAACTGTAATAGCGGGCTACGGTACCAAAGCGCTTTTCAAAATACTCGTAAGTACTGAGGCCAATAACCTTGCGGTAAAGCGGCACAATAAACCATATAACACCCAATAGTACAATAGGCACCATTAAACCCTGTACCAGCAGTATCCAGTTTGATGAAAAACCCTCGCCCGGATAGCCTAAAAAGGTAACACTGCTAATGAGCGTTGCCAGTAACGACATGCCAATGGCCCAGGCCGGAACACGTCCCTTAGCCGAAAAGTATGATTGTGTGGTGTTTTGATTTTTGGCGTATCGCAATCCAAAATAAAGGGTGAGCAGTAATACGCCAATAATAATAGTATAATCTATTATGCCTAAAACGGGCTTCATAATTCAGTTTGGTTCGGTTTATAATTTAAAATGCCCAAATCTTATCGCTCCAGCGGTAACTGCCGGGTTTTAAGGTAATGTGCAAATTAACATATGGTTTAGTTGCCGCACTCCTGATAACTCCCGGTGCCAGTTCTTGCACGGGCAATAGCGTATCAATATCAAGTGCATCTAATATAGCTGCCGCTGTCGAACCTCCTTCAATAACCAGTTCGCTGATCGGGGTTTGTTCAAAAACCTTTTTTACAGCGGCGGCCATTTGTGTACGGCGGTGTACAGCGTTATTGCCGTTATGTTCTGCATCCTCTACAGGAATACTCATAACAGCTTTATTTTTGTCGGCAATAAAACCTGCGGTTTCATTAGCCCAATAGTTAATCAGGTTGTCGTTTGTGTTGCCCGGCTGCATCAGCTGTTCGGGCATGTAACTTACAGGGCCGTTTGCTGCGTGCAGTTTTTCAACCAGGCTTACACTCGGTTTAAACGTACTGCCGCTAATATACAGTATAGGCCCGTTCAAATTAAAATCACCTACGTTATTGTTACTTTGCTTTTGCGGATACAAGGCATCCATACAGGCCGTAAAAAAGCCTGCTGCACCGGCGGCTAAGGTACCGGGCTGTAATTTTTCGGCCCAATTTGCCAGGTCGCCGTGTGTTTCGGCCTCGCCTATAATGATGGCTTTACCATTTAAATTAACATGGTGAGGCTGCACCGCAACACGATCTGACGCATGTTTAAAACGGGTAAGTACATGCGAATGCACTACGGGAAACTCCGGATCGTGCCCAAAGCTTGTTTCGTGTGCCGGAACGTTGTTGATATAGTAATGCCCCTTAACCAAAGTACGGCCCAAAGCCGGGTTGGCGGGTACCACAATGGCACGGCTCAAATTCATGGCCTCACATTGAACGGTAATTTCGGGCAGTACATGTCCGCGCATAACCGAATCAATTTTTTTGTAGACGAATTGAGGATTAAGCGCTTTGAGTTGCTCGCTTACGATTTTGGTAACTTGTACCGCATCGGCTTCATTCAAGGAGCGGGCATCGGTATTAATTACCAGCATATCGGCCGTGGTAGCCGCGTTTACATTGCGCGATATTTCAACCTTAAGGCCATAACTAAGGCCAATGCCGCCAATTTCGGCGGCACCGGTTAAATCATCCGCAATAACGGCTATCCTCATACTGTAGCAGTAGTTTTATGATGAGCCAATTGCACGGCCGATTCAATGGCCAAAATCATAGCATCGGCGCTTGCAATGCCTTTACCTGCAATTTCAAAAGCGGTACCGTGATCAACCGATGTACGGATGATTGGCAAGCCCATGGTAATGTTCACACCTTTTACGCTGTCCATCTGTTTCTTTTCAGGATTCCATTTAAAGCCGGTAAGCTTAAACGGAATATGACCCTGATCATGATACATTGCCACAACACCACCATAATAGCCGGTAGCAGCTTTAGAGAACATGGTATCGGCCGGAACTGGTCCTTCTACATCATAGCCCAGAGCAAGTGCTTTTTGAACTGCCGGAAGAATTTCCAGGTCGTCTTCGGTACCAAATAAACCTGAGTCACCCGCATGCGGGTTAAGGCCTGCAATACCAATTTTTAAATTCTTTTCGCCAAGGCTGATAAGGCCATTGTGCAATAGTTCGGTTACTTCTACAATACGGTCGGTTTTAACCAAATCGCAAGCCTGGCGTAATGATACGTGGGTTGATACGTGGATAACCTTCATGCTTTCTTCAACCAAAAGCATGGCATATTTTTTTGTACCGGTATATTCGGCGTAAATTTCGGTATGCCCGGCATAGTGGTGCCCGGCCTCATTAACCGATTTTTTGTTGATAGGACCGGTTACCGTAGCATCAATCTCGCCAGCCAAAGCCAGCTCAATAACTTTGGTTACCGCTTTAAAAGAAGCATCACCGGCCATTGCCGATATAACACCAAATTCAAGCTTGTCAATATCAACATTGTTCAAATCAAAAACATCGGGACGGCCAAATTCAAATTTAGCTTCCTGCACGCTTTGGATCACGTTGATCTCGGTATCTAAGCCTAACTTTTGAATGATGTGGTTAAACACACCTGCATCGCCCACAATAAGGGGGCGGCATATATCATATATTTTTTGCTCAGTAAGAGCCTTTAAGGCAATCTCGGGGCCAATACTGGCCGGATCGCCCATGGTAATTCCTATAATGGGTTTATCAAGCATGGGTTGGCTGTTTAAATGAAGCTTGTTCTTGTTGTAAAAGTTGGTAGTATGATTTGATGAGGTCTTGCTCATCGCGCTCGTGCAGCGGGCTCAGGGGCGACATCATGTGCGCTTCGCATAAACCGTTTTCCTGCATTAATACTTTTAACGCACGTAACGACTCGCCCAGTGTACGGCCCGACTGGTAAAGGTTGCCCAACGTGTCAGACAGGTGTTGGTAATAAAACGCTTTATCGGTATCTCCGGCTACAACGGCCTTGGTCATTTCGCAATAAATTTCGGGGGCAACGTTACCGGTGCTTGGTATTAAACCATCGCCGCCGTTAAGCAAGGCATGGGCCGATTTGGCTGCCCAGCCCAAAAAGTGACTAAAGTCTTCGCGACCAGCCCAAAGCTCCAATGAACGGTCTAAACGACCATCGTTACGTTCCGAATCTTTGGTGCCTACTATGTTTTCATGGTAACTTAATTCCTCTATCAGTTCCAACGGAATAGACATGTGTGTAGTTGCCGGTATATTGTATATAATAAGCGGTCCGTTTACGGCATCGGCCAAGCGGGTAAAGTACTCTTTCATCTGCTCTTCCGACAGGTGATAGTACGTAGGCAGGGTAGCGGCTACGGCATCAACCCCGGCATCAAAACTGCTCTTTGCCAGTTCAACAGTTTCTTCGAAGCAATTGCTCGATATACCTACATAGCTCATACTGCCCGGTTGCTTAAGGGCAATTAGTTTTTTGATGTAAGCCTGCTTTAAAGCCAAAGGCAACGAAGCCGATTCGCCCGTGGTGCCTAAAATAAAAGGCATAGCCTCGTTTTTGTACAGGTTTTGCACTATGCGCTCAACCGCACCCTCATCTAACTGGTAGCGTGCAGTTAACGGTGTAATTACCGGAACTATGGTGCCTTTGTACTTCTTTTGTATTTTCATTAATATTTTGCGATGGTTGAGACCATTTAAAATTCCATTTACTACTCTAATTCTTCATCAATCTACTCGTATGCCGCTGTATAAATAGCAATGGCATCTTCGCGGGTTACTTCGCGCGGGTTGTTAACCAGCAGGCGTTGTATCAGCATGGCTTCGTCGGCCAGCTGTGGTATTACATCTTTTGATATGCCTACCTCTTTCAAAGTGGAATACCACAAGCAGCAATCAGCTCGCGTATTTTGGCAATACCTGCCAGTGCTGTGCTCAGGTGATTGTCCTGGCGTTCGCAGCCTAAAGCAATAGCCACATCGGCATAGCGCTGCGGCGCGGCAGGTACATTAAACTCCATTACATAAGGCAGGAGCAAAGCATTTGACAAGCCATGCGCCAAATGGAACGTGCTGCCTAACGGGTACGATAATGCATGCACAGCAGCCGTATTAACCGGCCCTAAACAAAAACCACCCAGCATGCTGCCCATGGCCACTTCTGAGCGGGCTTCTTCGTTCGAGCCATCTTTTACCGCATCTACCAAATGTTTGGCAATTAAGCGCATGCCTTCAAATGCGTATACATCAATAAAAGGCTGCGCAAATTTATTGGTATAAGCTTCGAGGCAGTGGGTGAGGGCATCTAAACCCGTAGCTGCCGTTATTGCCGGTGGTACGCTTATGGTAAGCAACGGGTCAACATAAACAACATCGGGTACTAAATACGGACTAATGATGCCTTTCTTTTGATGCTCATCATCAACCAAAATAGCATTAGGCGATACCTCGCTACCCGTGCCCGACGTTGCCGGTACGCAAATGAGTTTGGTAGCACGGCCTTTTAATAAACCGTTGCCTACAATGGCTTCAAGCGGCTGGTCGTTCTTTAACTGGGCGGCAACCAGTTTGGCAATATCCAGTACGCTGCCACCGCCAATACCCAAAACCACATCGGGGTTGGTACCCGCAAATGTTTCCATCAGCACACGAAAATCGGCAAAGGATGGTTCCTGGTTAATGTCGGTATTGATATGCACGTTTACCCCGGCAGCTTTTAATTTAGCCACGAAGGGTTCTATTTGCGAAAGCAGGGGAGTAATGGTGATAATGAGCGCTTCTTGTGCACCCGGCAGCACTTCATCGGCCAGATTATTGAGCGCACAGTTGCCAAAAACCAGCTTACCCGGAAAATGAATTTTTAAAAGTTGATGTTGAACCATATTATATATAGGTAACAGCGATCAAAAAAAGCTACTATTAAAGCAGTTCTATAGCAAGGTTATCAACACAAAGCACTAATTAGGAAAATAACGCTGCATGCGTTCACCTTTATAGTACCGGGAATAGTGATGTAACTTTAGAAATTACGAGCAGCGCCTGTAGTTTGATTATTGGTTACTTATGCACAAACATATTAAAGGATACAGCTTAATCTTTGTAGTATTTTTTCTATAAATAGTATCATCTTAGCATAATTTAAGTGCAGATGTACGATTTAATGGATATTTTATATAATATTGACATGAATTTGTAGTTAAGGTATTTTTACAACACCAATTTATGAAGCCGCTCTACCGTAAACTTCCCGGCAAAATTGAAAGCTCGTTTAGTGTGAGGCATGATATTATGCCCAACTATGGCAACATTTGGCACTACCACGCCGAGCTGGAACTCCACTATAATATTAAGGGCGAGGGTGTGCGCTTTATTGGCGATAATATCGGCAATTTTTCATCGGGCGAACTGGTGCTGCTGGGCGAGAACCTGCCACATGCCTGGCGCTGCCGCGAGGAATATTATCAGCCTAATTCTGAGTTAACCATTGAGGCTATAGTAATGCACTTTTTGCCTACCTGTTTAGGAAAAGACATTTTGCACCTGCCCGAAGCCTACGTAATACCCCGCCTGTTTGAGCGCGCCAAAAGCGGTATGATTATCACGGGCGAAACCAAGGAAAAGGTTATTGAATTGATGCGGGCGGCTAACGAGGCCACCAACCTCGACCGCGTGATTATCATGCTCTCGATAATGAAGCACCTGGCCGAAACTAACGAGTATAAACCCATTGTTAACGAGATCAGCGCGTTTCAGCAAAACACCGACCTGGACGATAAGCGCCTGAGCAATATTTATACGTACACGCTTTCTAACTACAAGCGCGACATTACGCTGAAAGAAATATCGGCCTTGAGTAACCTGAGCGTTACCTCGTTTTGCCGCTACTTTAAACTCATGACCAATAAAACGTATTACGATTTTTTAACCGAAATACGCATCAGTCACGCCTGCCGCCAGTTAGTAGAGAACAAGCTGACCACCGAACTCATCTGCTTTAACTGCGGCTTTAATAATATCTCCAACTTTTACCGCCACTTTAAAAAGATAAAAGGGGTAACCCCGGTAGAGTATAAGCGGAAGTATTTGAATTATTAATTGCCCCAACGCTTTCGCCTAAGGCGGAAGGGCTTTGATTTGCATAGCGCAAAAAGTCTCCCCCTCCCGGGGGGAGATTTAGAGGGGGGCTTCTTACTCACCCCACGCCGTTACCACCACATTTCTTGCTCCGCCGTAATTGCGGTGCTCGCACAGGTATATGCCTTGCCAGGTGCCCAGCGCCAGCCTGCCATTGTGTATGGGTATCATAACCGAAAAGCCCAGCATGGCTGCTTTTATATGGGCAGGCATATCGTCGGGGCCTTCGTCGGTATGTAAATAAGCGGGTTCGTTTTCTGGCACGGTTTTGTTAAAATAGGTTTCAAAATCGTGGCGCACGGTTGGATCGGCATTTTCATTTATAGTGAGCGATGCCGAGGTATGCTGTATAAATACCTGGCATATTCCCGTTTTGAGTTCAGCAATTTGAGGAAAAGCTTGCACAATTTCGGAAGTGATGAGATGGAACCCGCGCGACCGTGCCCGTAATTTGATGCCTTGCTGAAATATTTTCATTTTTAAAAAGTGCCGTTATATGATGCCCTAAGTCTAAATTATCATAATAAACTAATATATCACTTTTAGCTATAACCTTTTTTTAAACTTTTAGTAAAAAGGGATGGTATTATTATTGAATAATATACTATACCGATTAACTATTAATTATAAATGATGGACTTAGTATTGCCGATGCCTGCTAATGAGATGGACAGACTCAAAGCATTAGCCGATTTAGATTTAGATTATTCTGTGCTTGATGGTAACTTAAAAAGCCTGAGCAAACTGGCCGCTAAAATTGCCGGTACCGATATTTCTATGGTAAACCTTATTGATTCGTTTACCCAGTGGACGATATCAAACTACGGCCTCGAACTTGATCAGATGAACCGCGACGATTCGGTTTGCCAATATACCATAATGCAAAACGACGGCTTCGAGGTGCAGGACCTTGCCGCCGACGATCGTTTTAAAGAAAAATTTTACGTAACCAGCGACCCTAACCTTCGCTATTACTACGGTGTACCGCTGCAAGCCAGCAATGGAGTACACCTGGGGGCACTATGTGTGCTCGATAGTCAGATACGTGTGTTAACACCCGAAAAGGTGGAAATGCTTAAAATTATTGCCGATGAGATAGTCAATCGCCTTAAAGCGCTTAAAGTTATCGAAAACATGCGTGGGCAAATAAGCGAGTCAAACGAAAAACAACGCCGTGTGGCGCATGATATTCGTGGTCCGTTGGGTGGCATTATTGGTTTAGCACGCATTATTAGCGAGCAGGGCGACGAGAACACCATGGAAGAGGTACTCGAGTTTATTAACCTCATTCAAAAAAGCGGTCACTCTATTTTAGAACTGGCCGACGAGATATTAAGTATTGAAGTTGCTAATGCCCAAATAGAAACCAAGCTTGCCGGCGATGAGTTTAACCAGGTCACCCTCAAAGAAAAACTGTTGAAATTGTACACACCGCAGGCCATTAATAAAAAGGTGACTTTTGCGGTCAACACCAATGCCGATACTCAAACCATACCATTCCTTAAAAACAAACTGTTACAAATCGTGGGAAATCTCGTTTCTAATGCTATTAAGTTTACGCCTGCCGGTGGACATGTAACCACCCATTTATCTTTAGATACTAGTCATGGCAGTCACACCCTGCAAATTAAGGTAGAAGACTCGGGGGTTGGTATTACCGAAGAAAAGATACAGCAGATACTGGAAGGCCGCGGGGAATCGACCAACGGAACAGGAGGCGAGCAGGGTTATGGTTTTGGCCTGGCACTGGTAAAGCATTTAATTGATAGCCTGAAAGGCCAACTACAAATAGTTTCGCAAACCGGCAGCGGCACCACATTTACCGTTAGTTTGCCACAAGCTATCAGCAAAAAATAAAATTAAACTTCTTGATCATGGTACAAGGCTGCCCAGTCTTTGTACTACTGCCCGTAGCCGTAAGGTTACGGGCAGTTTTGTTACGCCCCTAACCCCCTGAAGGGGCAATTTGTCTCTTGTTTATTACCGTCGTGTCAGTCTGAGCTTGTCGAAGACTTAATAAAGTGATTTAACCAAGCGGCTAAGTCTTTGACAAGCTCAGACTGACAGGGGCGTGGACGCTTGATCGGGCGGCTGGTAAAAATCCCCTCCCCGGGACCTACAAACTTATGTCAATTGCGAGGAGCGATAGCGACGTGGCAATCTCCTCGCGTTCGGGTATGAAAGCGATAAGCAAATGATTGCTTAGTCTCCTTCCTTGCAATAGGAGATTGCCACGTCGCCCCGGCACACATTGACCCCACTACTCTCGCAATGACATATCGACGATTTGATTGTTTTAGGATGCCGTTTGGGGAACACTATTTCCCCACTATTGTGGTGAAGTTGGGGAAATTTCAACCACAGATTAATAGTGTGTAGTTATCATTGAGTTTTTTGGCACGATATAAAAAGTGCTTCTATGTGTTATTTAGGCTGTTTTTGAGCTGATAACTGCAAAATATTGTTTGGCGGCACAGGAGTTGCCTATTACTTATCAAACAAACAATAATTAATCAACAAACAACAACAACTCATAAAATACCCACTGATATGAAAAAGAACTTTACCTTCGCCGCCATCATCTTATTCGCTGCTGTATCAATCCTTACCAGCTGCCAAACTCAAAATGTAGCCTCTCGCTTTACCTCTAAATATGCTAAAGCCAATGCAGGTAAAGTATATGCCCAATCATCAGAAACTGTTGAATTAGGTTATGCCATGTTAGCCTTAACAGATTTTGCTCAAAACGATACTACCATCATCAACCATAACGCTTACTACACTGAAGTGGTAAATAAATTCTCGGCCTTTAAAAACTCAAAAGGAGTTAAACAATTAAACGCTCAACTTAGCCGCAACCCTGCTTTAGCTAAAAGCTATGTTGAGGGGTTATACGCTTTCCAAATGACTGGTGGCCGTTTCGGATTAAAAGCTGATTACCGTATTGACTTAAACAAAGTAGACTTTAAACGCTACGGTGCCTTATTAGAGAATTTCTATAAAGAAGCCGCTTTCCACAGTTTTTACGTGCAGCACGAAGGTATGTACTCTGAAATGGTTGCCAAAGCAAACAGCGAGTTCACATTATCAGCAGCACAAAAAACAATAAACGCACAAGGTTACCACATCATAGTTTCTCCACTTGCAAAAGGAATTATTACCATGACCATCAAAGGCCATGTATATACCGAAGGTGTGATCTTTGCAGGTATCAACATTGAGCCAAATGCCGACAAGAAATTCTACAACGCATCATTGATCAGCAGAAATATGTTAGCTGAATAATTAATACCAACTCCCCAAGCCCCTAATTAAGTTTTCATATGTAAGTTAAACGGCCACCTGAATATCAGGCGGCCGTTTTATTGTTTCCAGAGTTTATAAAACCTTTGTCATTGCGAAGAGCGATAGCGACGTGGCAATCTCCACATGCAAAGTAGAAACGCGATGGGATTGCCACGTCGCCCCAGTACACATGCCTATGCTGCTCCTCGCAATGACATACTTTTAATTCTTATTATTAATCAACATTAAACACTCACCCTATTCAATAATTCCGCCCCATTCACAAATGTATCAACATTGGCAAAAGTAACAGTGGCTATCTGTTCCATGGCTTCGCGGGTAAAAAAGCCCTGGTGCGAGGTAATAAGTACGTTAGGGAATGAGATGAGCCGGGTAATGAGTTCGTCCTGTATCACATCTTCGGAGTAATCGTTAAAGAACAGGTTGGCTTCCTGCTCGTATACATCAAGACCGAGGTAGCCTAAATGGCAGTTTTTTAAAGATTCTATTACATCAACGGTATTAATTAACCCACCGCGACTGGTATTAATAAGCATGGCACCTTTCTTAAACAAGGCAAGCGTTTGGCTATTGATCATGTGGCGGGTGCTATCCATCAGCGGGCAGTGTAACGATATAATATCGGCATCGGCCAGGGTTTCTTC